>SDBS01004220.1_pt1 | contig 14083 bp, 7 predicted proteins | sample 2277091 | NCBI WGS metagenome assembly SDBS01 (sample SAMN10404972, study PRJNA504765) | marine sediment metagenome | isolation source: marine sediment core GS10_PC15, 163 cmbsf | place: Arctic Ocean: Southern Knipovich Ridge | collected 2010
CACCTCGAGTGCCGGGTCTTCGACAGCCTCGTCGTTCCGCCGGCGCGCACGCTATTTCTCGCGGATGTACTCGCCACAACTGTAGCCGAGGGGGCCTGTGACACAGAAGGCCGCCTGATCGTCGCCAACGTCCCCTTCTTCGGCATGACAGCCGGAAGCGGCGAGTTCTATACGATGGGCGAGGCCGTCGGGCACATCGGCATGAGCGTCGGCCGCAACGACATCAAGTACTAGAGCAGGCTACTCGCCGAACTTGATGCCCTGGGCGAGCGGTAGGTCTGTGCCCCAGTTGACCGTGTTGGTCTGCCGCCGCATGTACGCCTTCCAGGAATCGGAACCCGACTCGCGCCCACCACCGGTTTCCTTCTCGCCACCGAAGGCGCCACCGATCTCGGCACCGCTCGTGCCGATGTTGACGTTCGCGATGCCGCAATCACTGCCTCGGGGGGAGAGGAAATATTCGGCTTCCCGTACATTGTCGGTGAAGATCGCCGAAGAGAGCCCTTGCGGCACGCCGTTGTGCAGCGCGATGGCTTCCTCGATCTCGCCTACCGCCTGCCGGGCCGAGGATGAGCCCTCACCGTAGCCGATGATGTAGAGGATCGGCGCGAAGGTCTCCTCCTGAACGATCTCGAACTCGTTGTCGGCGGCGGCGATGCATGGCTTGACGTAGTGGCCACCAGGAAAGTCGGGGCCGTCGAGCGTTTCGCCACCATACAGGACCTCGCCGCCCTCCTTGTGGATTCGCTCGATCGCATTCTGCATGTCCACGACCGCCCCCGGTGTGACCAGGGGGCCCATGAGCGTGTCGGCGTCGAGTGGGTTACCGATGCGAACGTCGCCATAGGCCTTGACCAGCCTCGACACCAGCTCGCCGCGGATCGACTCGTGAACGATGATGCGCCGCGTGCTCGTGCACCGCTGGCCGGCCGTCCCGACGGCCCCGAACAGGATCGCCGGCAGAACCAGATCCATGTTGGCGCTCGGCGTGACGATGATCGCGTTGTTGCCCCCGAGCTCGAGAATGGTCCGTCCCAGACGCTGCCCTACGACCTGCGCGACGTGGTAGCCCACCTCGCAGCTTCCGGTGCAGGAAACCAGAGGAATGCGCCGGTCGTGCAGCAACCGCTCGCCGATCGATGACCCCTTGCCAACGATCAAGGAGAAAATGGCTGGATCCACATCGTTTTCCTCGCACACCCGCTGCGCGATCTTGGTCACCGCGATGGCGGTGAGCGGTGTCTTGCTGGCCGGCTTCCACACGGTGGAATCACCACAGACCGCCGCGAGCGCCGAGTTCCAGCTCCACACCGCAACGGGGAAGTTGAAGGCGCTGATGACCCCGACGACACCCAAGGGATGCCACTGCTCGAACATGCGGTGGTCCGGCCGCTCAGAAGGCATGGTCAGGCCGTAGAGCTGCCGCGATAGCCCCGTGGCAAAGTCGCAGATATCGATCATCTCCTGCACCTCGCCCTGGCCTTCAGCGAGGATCTTCCCCATCTCGAGAGTAACCAGCGCGCCGAGCTCCTTCTTGTTTTCACGCAGGGCATTGCCGAGCAATCGCACGAGCTCTCCCCGCCTCGGGCCCGGTACCTTTCGCCACTCCAAGAAGGCCGCATGCGCACGGGCCACGATTTCTTCGTACTCGTCTTCGTTGACCTGGTTGACGGTCGCGATGTGAGAACCGTCGATGGGAGTGATGATCTCGGAGTCCGTCCCAGAGCCCATCCATTCGCCGCAGAAACCTCCAGGATTCGTGCTGTCGAGACCCAGAGCTTTCAACACGTCATTCGCTTCGAGCGCGTTACCCATGAGACCGCCTTGGCTTCAATCGTTGGGGGGGGGCTGCAGTTCGCCCAAATCCTATCGCATTCCGGCATCCGCTGCGGTCTCGTCTGTTCCGGAAATAGCCCTCATTTTGGACGCTTTTCGCTTTGCCCGCCGGCGGTCTGCGGGAGCATAATAGAGGCTATGAATTCCTCACCTACCATGCTCGTGCAGAACGAATACCACGACGCCTTTCCTTCGTATCCCGAGCGCCGCGTCTTTCGCGTCCGCTTCATGAATGCGCCTGACCTCTTGGCCGAGTGCAGCGAGATCGAACACGATGGCCACCTATGGCGCATGGTGAGGATTTCGAGCGACGACGGCAACCTGTACGAGGGTCACGTCAAAGTAGCCCAGACGACCTTCTTCCCCCAGGACGTCGAGCTCTCCCTCGAGGGCAACCCGGCCACCGGGCGCTTGCGCATCTCTCAGAAGCTCACGGCGCTCGAGCCCGAGGACCCCGTTGAGCCCGAGGACCTAGTTGAGCCCGAGGACCCAGTCGAGCCTGAGAATCCAGTCGAACCCGAGGATCCGATCGGCACCTGACCTCGTGCGCTACGGAGATCCCTACCCCATCAGCTCCGCGTAGAAGTCGTTGCCCTTGTCGTCGATGATGATGAACGCCGGGAAGTTCTTCACCTCGATCTTCCAGATCGCTTCCATGCCGAGGTCCTCGTAGTCCAGTATCTCGACGTGGGTGATGCATTCAGCGGCGAGAAGAGCTGCCGGACCACCGATCGACCCCAGGTAGAAGCCACCGTGCTTCTTGCAGGCCTCGGCGACCATCGGGTGCCGGTTGCCCTTGGCCAGCATGATCATGCTGCCCCCGTGCGACTGGAACAGATCGACGTACGGATCCATCCTGCCCGCCGTCGTCGGTCCGAACGAACCTGATGGATAGCCCTCGGGCTTCTTCGCCGGCCCCGCGTAGTAGACGATGTGGTCCTTGAGGTACTGTGGCAAGTCGGCGCCGGAATCGACCAACTCCTTCAGGCGCGCATGGGCGATGTCGCGACCGACCACGATCGTGCCCGAAAGCGACAGCCGCGTCGACACCGGGTATTGAGTGAGAACGGCAAGGATGTCACTCATCGGCTGATTGAGGTCGACCTCGACCACGTCGCCACCGAGCTGATCTTCGCTGATCTCGGGCATGTACTTGGACGGATCGGACTCGAGCTTCTCCAGGAAGACGCCGTCGGGGGTTATCTTGCCGAGAATCTGACGATCAGCGGAGCACGATACACCCAGCCCCACTGGGCAAGACGCCCCGTGCCGGGGCAGACGAATTACCCGCACGTCGTGGGCGAAGTACTTGCCGCCGAACTGGGCTCCCAGACCAATCTGGTAGCAGAGCTCTTTGACCTGCGCCTCGAACTCGATATCGCGGAAGGCACGGCCCTGCTCGTTACCGGTCGTCGGCAGACCATCCAGGTAGCGGGCGCTGGCCAGCTTGACCGTCTTCAATGTGAGCTCGGCCGAGGTGCCACCAATCACCAAGGCGAGGTGATATGGCGGGCAGGCAGCCGTCCCGATGCTCTTGATCTTCTCGCGGGTGAAGGCGAGGAGACTCTCAGGATTCAGGAGGGCCTTGGTTTGCTGGAAGAGAAACGTTTTGTTTGCCGAGCCGCCGCCCTTGGCGAAGGTGATGAAATGGTACTCGTTCCCCGGCTCGGAGTAGATGTCGATCTGCGCAGGCAGATTCGTGCCGGTGTTCTTCTCGGTGTACATGTCGAGAGGGGCCACCTGAGAGTAGCGCAGGTTGGCCTCGTTGTAGGCCTCGTAGATGCCACGAGAAAGGGCTTCGGCATCATCGGCTCCCGTGAAGACGCTCTCTCCCTTGTGCGCCATGACGATCGCCGTACCGGTGTCCTGACAGCCCGGCAGTACGCGGTCGGCGGCAATCACCGCGTTCTTGAGGTGCTCGAAGGCCACGTAGCGGTCGTTGTCGGAAGCGTCCTCATCCTCGAGGATGTCACGAAGCTGCTGTAGATGGCCGGGGCGGAAGAGGAACTCCATGTCGAGGATCGATTCCTTGGCGAGCAGGCTCAGGGCCTCCGGGTCCACCTTCAGGACCGTCCGGCCCTCGGCCTCCATGGTGGAGACGTAGTCCGACGTGAGCTTCCGGTACTCGGTGTTGTCCTCACCAAGCTCGAACATCTCTTGATACGTGAACCCGGACATGAAATTGTCCTCCTCTCGGCGCGCGGAAATCTCGTGACTCGTAAGGGATGATGCCTCCCGGGCGACACTCACAGAGGCTTCCGCGACCAATCAACGTTCGTCGCAGATTAGTGGAATAATAGCATTACGTCCCATTTGAGATGTGCGGCCAGAAGTTCCGCCATTCAGGGAGTGACCCATGCGCCAGCCCGTCGTCCTCATCACCGGTGCTGCTGGAGAGATCGGCCACGCGCTGATCGAACGGGTTTCCGAACACAGCGGTGTTCCCGTGGTCACCATCGATCTGGCTGCACTCGATGAGCCGCTGGCGCGCCGCGTTTCGCGTGAGTTCACGGGCTCCATCCTGGATCGCAATCTGCTCGAGAACATCCAGGCCAAATATCAGGTCGACCGCATTTATCATCTGGCGGCTTTGCTATCCACGCGCAGCGAGTTCACGCCCGTGACAGCGCACGAAGTGAACGTAACGGGCACACTGAATTTGCTCGAGTTCTCGATGCAGCAGGCGCGTAGCCATGGGCATCCGGTGATGTTCTTCTATCCGAGCTCCATCGCTGCCTACGGCGTCAGGCGCGGGGATGAGCGTGCTGAACACCCGCTCCTCGAGGGCGAATTCAACTGCCCCACCACGATGTACGGCTGTAACAAGCTCTACTGTGAGCACCTGGGTACCTATTACGCGAGCCACTACAAGCAGCTCGATGCGGAGGATCATTCCGAAAAGGTGGATTTTCGCTCCATCCGCTTCCCGGGATTGATCAGCGCCCTGACCATGCCCTCGGGCGGCACCAGCGACTACGCCCCCGAGATGATCCACGCGGCTGCTCAGTCGCAACCGTACGCATGCTTCGTGCGTCCTGACACGCAGATCCCCTTCATGACCATGCCGGATGCCATCGGCGCCATCTTCGCCCTTACGGAGGCACCCGCGAGAAAGCTGACCCAGTGCGTCTACAATGTCAGCGCCTTCAATCCCACGGCCGAGAAGATCGAGGAGCTCGTCCGTAAGGCATATCCGGAAGCAGAGATCACCTACGAGCCCGATGTACGACGACAGGCAATCGTCGATTCCTGGCCGCAGGCAATGGATGACAAAGCTGCACGTGGCGACTGGGATCTAGCGCCGAGCTACGATCTCGAAAGCGCCTTCGCCGACTACCTGATCCCAACGATCGCCCAGAGCTACTCGGCCGAGTAGACTCCCTCAACCACCCGCGCCCCCGGCCCGCGCGGCAAGGATTTCCGCTACATATCCACCGCCACGCCGATCGTGCCTTGCGTTTTCTTCAGCGGAATTCGCACCAGCACCCAGGCACAGATCGCGAAAACCAGAAGTGCTAACCACCCGCCCCAGGACTCCAAGAAACCGCTCAGGTCCATGCCCAGCCACGCTGTGGCCAGCGAGCTCACGCCACCCGGCGGATCCGGCGGCAGCATGAAGTAAAGCGACGCCAAAACCACCGCCATCAGCGCCTCGCCGCCAATCAGGCCGGAGGCGATCAGGGTGCCGGTGTTCTCTGAAACCAGCTCCTCCTCCTGACTGAACTGGCGACGCTTGCGGATGAGCTCAACGACCCAGGCGAGCACGCCGCCGACGAAAATGGCCGCCGTGGTGTCGAAGGGCAGGTACATGCCGACGGCAATCAACATAGGCGACGGCGACTTGATCAGAACCAGCGCGATGCCGAAGGCGATGCCGATGCCGATGAGTGCCCAGGGCATGTTGCCGCCTACGATTCCTGTAGCGAGTTGAGCCATCAGGCCGGCCTGCGGCGCAGATAGATTCTCACCTCCGATTCCTCCCGGCACCCCGTTGTGCAGGAAGATCATGGGCCAGATCAGAACGAAGGCCACGAGAACGGTCGAGATCATCTCGGCAACCTCCATTTTCCAGGGAGTGCCGCCGAGTAGGTGACCAACCTTAAGATCCTGGATCATGTCGCCGGCCATCGAGGACACACAGCACACCACCGCAGCAACTCCAAGCACGGCAGCAACTCCACCCGCGCCGGTCACCCCGAACATGACCATCAGTAGCGCCGCGATGATCAGCGTGGAGAGAGCCAAGCCGCTGATCGGCTGATTCGAGCCGCCGATCAAGCCAACCAAGTACCCACCCACGGCAGCAAACAGGAATCCCGTGACCGCCATAACCAGGGCCGCCACCACCGCCCCAACAATGCTATGGGTGAAGTACCAGTACAGGGCGATCATGGGGATGATGGTGACCAGCACGCCGATACTGATCCACTTCAGCGAGATATCGACCTCGAGCCGAGATTCTTCCCGTCGCTCGTCCGCGGTCGTCTTCCCCTTGCGGAAATCCTCTACAACACGCAGAAACGCCTGCGTCAAAGAGACTCGCAGGCCAACTAGCGTGTGCACCGCCCCGACCAGCATGGCACCGACGGCGATAGGACGTACGTAGTTGCGCCACATGGAGTCGGCCACGGCGGAGCCATCCACGTCACCCACCCGCTGCGCCAGGTCGGGATCGACAAACAACAGCAGGGGAACTAGAAAGAGCCAGGCGAAAGCGCCTCCCGAAAACGCCACGGCAGAGAGTCGCGGACCGATGATGTAGCCAACCGCAATGAGCGCCGGGGAAGCCGCGGGCGTCGCCAGATATGCGCCGCCGGCGTGGGCCACCTGCCCTAGCGGCTGCTCCGAGGAACCGTGCGTTACAAGAGACTGCGGGAAGACGACAAACCACTCCTTCGCCCAAGCAATGATCTCGATTCCGCGCGCGTTTCTGAAAATCTCGAGCACGGCGCTCAGCCCGATGGCACCGAAGACGAATTTGGCACCGCTTGAACCCTTCTGGCCCGCCTTCACCAACTCCGCACATGCCGCCGACTCCGGGAACGGCAGATCGGCGTCCTCGACCAAGGTTCTGCGCAAGATAATGACGAACAGCACGCCCAGGACCCCCCCCACCAGCATGATCCAGGTGCTCGACCAGTAGTTGAATTGTCGCCACAACGGCTGACCGTCGACGTGGGCGATCAGAAACGCCGGAAGCGTGAAGATCGCTCCTGCGACCAGCGCCTCCCCCACCGATGCCGACGTGCGCGCGATGTTCTGCTCCAGAATGTTGCCCTGCATGAATGGCAACCGAAACACGGCGATGGCCACCACGGCGGCAGGGAACGTGGCGGAGATCGTCAACCCGGCCTTGAGGCCCAGGTAGGCATTGGCGGCCCCCAGGACCACCGCCATCAAGACACCGAGAAAGACAGCCTTGAAGGTAAGCTCGGGGAGCGTCGTATCAGCAGGGACGTAGGGCTCATGCTTCTTCGATGCCATATGGCCTCCTGGCGCAGCCTCGTGTGAAGACGAGATCTCGTTGGGCCAGAAAACTGCCACTGTGAATAGATGAGTTCAAGGGGCCAGCCGACGACCCCCTACTCAAGAGGGGTCCCTACCCGGACTCTTCACCGGTCCCGAGTCACGAGAATGAAACAGGCAAAGGGCTACTGCGAGCTCCCTGAGCCTGCCAGCCAATGTTCCGAGATCACTCGCCGCATGGCAGGCGTCGACATGGCGAAATTGCGTGGCGCGCGGGTACCGGGGAACCACTTCCACAGAAAGGCGCCGACCACCGACGCTTCCACATCGATCGCCTTCAGTGCGGCCCGCATGCAGAGCTCTTGCACGAGGTCGGCATTGTGGCCCCCGACCTCGGGATCCCACGGCTCATACGGCGCTCGAGAGGAGTTGTTGTAGCCAAGCTCGGTGAACAGGACGGGCCGCTCCACCCGAGCGCTGTAGTCTCGTACACGGCGCATGATCAGCGCCCAAGCACGATCGAGATCGCCCGCCACCAGCTCCGTCATCTCTCCGGGCTCAGGCTCCGGCAGGAGCGGGAAGTAGGCCTGAATGCCGATCATGTCGAGAGCGTCCCAAAACTCGACACGATCGAAGGCATCCCAATTGGCGGCGTAAGTCAGCGGGCCGGAGTACTCTTCCCGCACGGCTGCAATGACCCTCCTCCATCGCTGATGATGCTCGATGGTGCCATCCAACTCGGTGCCAACGACAAAGGCGTCGGCGTCGTGGCTGAATCGGGCGATCTCGGCAATCCATGCCTCGTAAGTTGAGAAGAACCGCTCCCACTGCTCGCGCGAGTCGAAGCGGATATCTCCGCGCCACTCGTAGTTACCCCAGTACGCCAGATGTGGCTTGATCACGATTCGTAAGCCCCGACGGTGCGATTCCTCGATGGGGCGACGTAACCAATCGGGCGCCTCTGAGACCGCACCCTCGTCACGCCTCCTCCACCGCACAGTGCCGTCCTTCTCGATACGAGCGTAGGGGTGTATGGCGATCCAGTTGACTCCGAGGGTCTCGAGATCGGCGATGGTGCGCACCATCTCATCGCTACCCCACTCGGCACTCCCGCGGGGTGTGGAAACGGTCATGCCTTTGATTGCGGCCGGTGTGGAATTTCGCGCCTGCGATGTGGGCCTAGCATCGCCGACCGGCCGCGCCTGGCCAACCGCCTCGTTGATGCGGAGCAGAGCTGTGGCCGCCGCGAGCAACGCGAACACGACAGACAGAGACACTCCGACACGGGTGCTGGACAAGCGGCTTCCCTCCCTCGGGCTCCACATCCTCGCACAGTGAGCCTCGAAGCGGCCAGGCCCACCACACTTCCACGCTGTGGCTCAGTCCTGCATCGTGCGCAGCACGCGTTCCAGTTCGTCGATCAAGTCCCCGAGCTCAGTTTCTAGCTCATCGTGGCGCGCATAGGCATCGTCGCCCGGCGCCTGGTCAGCTCGGCTCAGATTCTCATAGAGATACTGGAGCTGGTCGAGCAACATGGGCGGCGAGTATCGCCTCGGTGCGGTAAGCAACTGCGTGTGGATTGCCTCGAGCTGATCCGCCAGCTCCTCGGCAGATACCGTTTCGGCTCCCTCTACTTCACGCTCCATGCGCTGCAAGACAGTGGCCGCGTGGCGAGCCACGCTGAGCGTATCCCTGACGCTGAGGGCGAAGTTCGCCTGCTCAGTGAGCAGATCCGGTGTGATTCCCTCAGCGACGACGCGGGGATCCGTGAGGGCCTCGAAGGAAACCGCCGAGCTCCAATCGCCCACGGTTAGGCGAGCCTGGTAGGTACCCGGAGGGACCATGGGGCCACCGCGGCCCGCCTGGTCCGGATCCGAGGCCCAGGGTCCCGGGTAGCGCAGATCCCAGACCAGGCGATGAATGCCAGGGCCCAGCGGAATGCGCGGAGTGCCTGCCGCTTCCAGGCCGCGAATCGGCTCAGCCGGCCAATCGGGAACTTCACTCTGTCGCGGCGACGCACTCGAAAAGCGACGAATCAGATTGCCGCGAACGTCGAGAATATCCAGGCTAACGTCACCTGCGGGCGCCTCGCCCAACCAGTAATCGATGTTGGCACCGACCGGCGGGTACTGTGGCTCATCGGGCGGCGGGGTGCGACGGAAACCCCTGAAGCCACCTCCGCCCCGCAGCCGGTACGGATCACGGACCTGGAATAGGTGAGCATCGCCTATGAACAGATCGTCCGAGAGCTCGTGCAAACGGGTCAGGTCCGAGAGAATCCAGAAGCTGCGACCCATGGTCGAGATGGCCAGGTCCTGGTTCACCACCTTGATGTCGGTGATCGGGGTGACCGGGAGGTTGAGCTGGAAAGACTGCCAGCTTTCCCCGTCGTCGAACGAGATGAACATGCCGAACTCGGTGCCCGCATAGAGGAGCCCCTCGCGGTCGGGGTCCTCACGCACTACGCGCACGGGATAATCGTTAGGGATGCCATTGCTGCCCGTGCTGATGCGGGTCCAGGTCTTGCCATAGTCCTCGGTCTTGAAGGCGTACGGCTCGAAGTCCCCTAGCTGGTACCTCAGGACCGCTGCGTAGGCCTTGGCGGGGTCATGGGGAGACACCTCAATATTCTGGACACGGCCGTAGGGACCGAGCTCGGTTGGCGTCACGTCCTTCCAGGTCTTGCCGTTGTCCCGGGTCAGCTGGATGGGCCCATCATTGGCGCCTACCCAGATCACCCCAACCTCGTGCGGCGACTCCTGAATCTCGTAGATAACGCTGAAATGCTCTTCCCCGGTTACATCAATCGTGATGGGAGTGCCCGATACCACTTGGGTCTCCGGAGTGAACGCGGTCAGGTCGGGGGAGATCGTCTCCCAGGTTCTGCCACCGTTCTCTGTGACGTGCACGTACTGCGAAGTGTGGTAGACGCGATTCGGGTTGTGCGGCGAGACGTGAATCGGCGCGACACGCTGGAAGCGGTACGCGAGGTCCTTGGGGTTGCGTCCGTAGAGATTCCAGAACCCGACATAATACTGCTGCTCCTGCCCGGTCCTACGGTTGTAGACGCCGAAGCGACCCTTGCAGTCTGCGTAGACGATGTCCGGGTCACCCGGCTTGGGGACAGCCGGACCGGTTTCGCAGCCTCCCTGGTCTTCCCAGTGTGCCGTGTGGCCGCCCGGTGCAGAAAACGGTGGGTAGCTGGGCACCGATATCGTCGAGTTATCCTGCTGCCCGGCGTATAACCGGTAGGGAAAGTCATCGCTGATGTCGACCTGGTAGAGCTCGGCGGTCGGCTGGTTGAGGATCGTCGACCAGGTCTGACCACCGTCGCGCGTGACATTGGCTCCGCCGTCGTTCGACTGGACCATGATGTTCGGATCGTCCGGGTTGATCCAAAGGTCGTGATTGTCACCATGTGGCGTCGAGCCCCGTTCCCAGGTCACGCCGCCATCCGTCGACTTGAAGTACCCCTCGGCCTGGGCCCACAACATGTCGGCATTCTTCGGGTTGGCGTCGAGGTTGTTGTAGTAGAAAGGGCGGTTGCGCATAGGCTGGTAGTCGCTGACCTGATGCCAGGTGGCGCCGCGGTCATCGGAGCGAAAAAGGCCACCCTCGTCCGCAGGAGCCTCGATCAACACATAGACGCGATCCGGGTCGGCCGCCGAAACCGCCAGGTCGGACTTGCCACGCAGACCGCTGGGCAGCCCGTTAGTGAGGTGCTCCCAGGTGTCGCCACCATCCTCAGACTTGTATACACCGCTCTCCGACTCGTCGCCGCTGATGATGGTCCAAGGCTTGCGCTCCGCGCGCCACATAGAGGCGTAGATCTCGTCGGGGTTGTCAGGCGCGAACTCGAGGTCGACGGCACCCGTCTTGTCGGAGACGAAAAGGACCAGCTCCCAGGAGGCGCCACCGTCGCGGGTGCGATAAACGCCGCGCTCGGGATTCGGCGCGAACGGGTTGCCGATGGCCGCCACATAGACGAGGTCGGGATTGTCGGGATGAATCAGCACGGCACCGCTATTGCCGCTGTCCTCCAGCCCTACGTGGTTCCAGGTCTCGCCCGCATCTGTCGACTTGTAGACCCCCTTGCCGATAATCACGTTGCTGCGCAGGCCGTCGGATCCGGTCGATACGTAGACGATGTTCGGATCGGAATCGGCCACCCGAATGGCACCAATCGACCCGGTGGCGAAGTAGCCATCCGAGATCGGATACCACGTATATCCATAGTCGGTTGTCTTCCACACCCCGCCACCCGTAGCTCCTTGATAGAAGGTCGAGGGCTGGTCGCGGTGGCCGGCGACCGCAGTTGCCCGACCGCCACGGGACGGCCCGACCATGCGGTACACGATGCCCGCGAACATTTCCTCGGCCACGCCGGCTTGCGCGCCGGGGCTTCCCGACGAGGGCGCCGGTTGGCCGATCAAGGTACCGGCCTGTGAAACCACAAGAGATGCCAGGGCGACTGCAACTACGACCTTCATCCGCATGGATGCGTGCCTCCTGAAGGACGATCGGAAGAATCGATGGGCGGGTAGCGCGGATTCCCCGACGGATCGCAGCTGCTCGCTTCTCGACCCGACGAGTACTCCGCGCTTGTCCGAATCTAACCGCGTCGGGGCACAGAGGCAACGGTAGAAAGACCTGAACTGGCCGGCCTACCGGGAACCCTATTCGTCCCGAAGGGTCTCCATCGGATCGAAGCGCGTCACGCGCAGAGCGGGGACAACGCACGCCACCATCGCGGCTGTCAGCAACAACAGACACCCCCCGCCCACGGCAATGGGATCGAAGGCGCCCACCCCGAAGGTCGACACCTCACCCAGGATCGCGACCGGAACCACGAAGAGCATCCCGACGATCAGGCCATAAACGGCGAGCCTCATGCCGTCGACCACGACGAGGCGAAATACTTGCGACGGATGAGCTCCGACCACCTGCCGAATGGCCATCTCGCGACGTCGCTGGGTAACAGCGAACGAGACAATGCCGTAGATCCCGATAGTTGCCAGAGCCAAACCGAATGCTCCGCCGTAAGCCAGGAACCGCGAGCCGGCACGCATGATGCTGTACTGGAAGGAGATCAGCTCCTGGAAGGTGGTGGGAGTAACCAGCGTCGTCTCGTCGGGAGCCCTCTCGACCTCTCCCCACAGAACCGGTAGCGCTACCTCGGTCCCGGCGCGAGCCTTGACGCTGAGGATCACGATCTGCGCGTATCCTTGATAGAACGAGGTCCAGAAGTAAGGCTGTTGTCCAGTCTCCATATCGTTGTACTGGCCGTTTCGGATCACCCCGACGACCTCGAAAGAGCGTGTCTGCCCCCTGTAGGGGCCATCGACATCACGATCAGTGATGGTGAAGCGTTCTCCAAGCCCGTCACGGCCGGGCCAGTAGCGCTCGATGAACAATTCGTTCACCAGTGCCACCAGCGGAGCCCCGGAGGTGTCGCTTTCTTCAAAGGTGCGCCCTCCCAGGAGCTCCATATCGAGCATCTCCAGGTATCCAGGGGTCACGGAATTGAAGCTGAAGGTCATCGACTCGCCCTGGCCACGCTCGTAGCCCGGCACATCGATCTCGGCCTCGGAAATAGCCGCAAACAGCGAGCCCTCGATGCTGCGCGACAGGTGCGCCTCCTCAATGTCGGGCAGCGACGCCAGGTCCGTGCGGAGGTCTCGTAGGTACTGCATCCCGGCCTCGGGTGAGTAGCGCTCCTCCGGCAGGATTTTCGACATGACCGCAACGCCGCTGGGGTCGAAGCCGAGCTCGACATTGGCAGCCTCTTGAGCGCTACGGAAGAGCAGTCCCGCCGCCACCACGAAGACCAGAGATGCCGCCACTTGGCCGATGACCAGAAGGTTGCGTAGGCCGAAGCGACGGTACTTCTTGCCAAGGCCCAAATCGACTTTGAGCGAGGGCATCAACCCGGGATTGGAACCCGCCAGGGCCGGAGTCAATCCGAATAGAACACAGGCGAAGGCAGACAGGAGAATGGAAAAAACCAGAACCCTGGAATCCATGCTGAAATCAAATGTAAGAGGCAGATCCACCGGCAAGCGCACGACGCTCAAGCTGTGTGAAGCCACTCGAGCGAAGAGCACCCCGAAGGCACAACCAGCGAACGCCAGCAACAGGCTCTCAGCCAGGAGCATCGCCACCAGCTTGCGTCGCGCCGCCCCCAAAGCCAACCGAACCGCCATCTCATGGCGCCGCTGATTGGCTCGCGCCAGCAGTAGACTGGCCACGTTCGAGCAAGCGATCAACAACACCACTCCCGTCGCTCCCATCAGCACGAAAGAGAACCCACCGAGCACGGCGGTGAATTCCGGCGGCAAGCGAGACTCCTCCTCGGAAATTGCCACCAGGGTCAGCGCGCGCCCCCCTGCGTCCTCCCACTCCTGGCCATATTCCTCATGCAGACGATCGGCGAGGACCGAAAGCTCGGCATCCAATTGCTCGAGTGATGTGCCGTCGGACAAGCGGCCGAGGACCCAGAAGTCGCGGTGGGTGCGATTCGCCAGCCTCGCAGGCGTGGCGTGGTAGACACCGCCCGGGGTCCCGAGGGGTAACCAGCCATCAACTTTGATACCTAAGAAGCGGCTCGTCATGCCCTCGGGTGCGACTCCGATAACCGTCCACGGCCGTCCATCGAGAACCACCGACTGGCCCAAAGCGCTCGGGCTACTATCGAACCATTCCTGCCAGAGGTGGTAGCTGAGAACGACGACGTGCTCGGCGCTGCCGATTTCTGTCTCGTCCGCGCGAAAGGACCTGCCCA
>SDBS01004221.1_pt1 | contig 14080 bp, 26 predicted proteins | sample 2277091 | NCBI WGS metagenome assembly SDBS01 (sample SAMN10404972, study PRJNA504765) | marine sediment metagenome | isolation source: marine sediment core GS10_PC15, 163 cmbsf | place: Arctic Ocean: Southern Knipovich Ridge | collected 2010
CTCGATCTACATAATCCCGATTTCGATTCAAGGTGGCTTCCCTGTGACGTTCCTTGAGCACATCGATTACCGGGCATGGCGAGCTGATGTGTCGCTTCTGCGTGGGATGCACGAGTTCTGGACTGACGATGGTCGCTTCTCATGGGCTATCGAGAATAACAAGTGGTGCTATAAACTCTCATTGAAGTCAGAGCAGCGCGTTATTCTCAGGACTCCGCAATTGGCTGGACGGATTGACTTAGTTATGTATCAGCCGCTTCAGCACTTGCGAGACTTCGATCCGGATTCACCTTATCATGCAGATGGTGGTGTTTCACTACGATCAGACGAAACAACGTTCCACGTCTGGTAAACAAAAGGAGGATAATCTTGAGAGCGACCGCTATGGTCGCTCTCTTTTGTTTTGTGCGAGGAGTTCTTCAAGCGCGGCGATGATGATGTCGCTAGTTGAGAGTTCAGGATAACGTTCATGGAGTTTGGCAAGAAGATGGATTATAGTTCTCTCCAAAACAATGGTATAAAGAGTGATATTAGCTTCCTTGGGCATTGAATCTCCTATGCTATAATAATTTATTCTTCTCCTGATCTTTCGAGACAGGATGCGGGGCGGGTTTTCCCGCCCCTGCTTTTTAGATTTATTACCTCATCGCTATTAGAATTCTTCTGTCGCTTACTGCTTGCATCTTCATTACTTTTGGATAATCTCTCCAACTGATTGTTACTTTCGGGGTTCCGTTTTTCATTCTGCAATTTATAACTTTTGCATTTCTTTTTTCGATTTCGGTTATTGCTTTTTCCTTAGTCATCTTAGTTCTCCTTCGTTTCCTTACCTATATAATACAATCTCCTGGAGAAGTTGCCTGACATGATACTGACATCTTGACACCGAATCCCTTTTCCTATATTATAATATAAAGGTGATACTATGACAATCAAGGTACTCCTCCGATTACCCGACAACCTCCACAAAGACCTAAAAGAGAAAGCTGTGCAGGATAACCGGTCAATGCACAATCTGATCCTCTTCCTTCTTGGATCTTGCCTTCCACATTTTGAGCCTTCGGGCGTTAGCAAATATTCAGAGAGGAAAAAAGATGACTAAAATGATAAAGACATTATCCTATGCAAGTTTTCGCACTTGTATTAAGTGCGGATTTCCTCACAATGGCGAAACACCCCCATCGCTTAAATATTATCCTGCAAAAGATTTGCTAGGTCGCGCTTGTTGGCGATGTGGATATAGTTGGTGGGAATTTCCAAAAGATCACGAAAAAAATCCGACTGATTGATAAATGATCAACGTCTATTGCCTCACCAGCTCCAAATACCTCTGGGCGATTGAACCCTTCGCTTACCTGTTCAACACGTTCTGGAGCGCGCAACAGCCCTGCTACATCGTCACCGATACTGAGCCCGAGTTCAGCCTGCCAACCAACTTCGGCGTGCATTTGATCAACAATGGCGAGCCGCTCCCACAGGACAAGTGGAGCAACGGGGTGATCGAACTCCTGGAGCGCATTGACGATGAGCTATTGGTGATCCTGCTTGAGGATTATTGGATCGTGCGCAAGGTGGATAACCAGGGAGTGAACACTCTGGGCGATTTGATGCACGTTCACAAGGATATTATCAGGGTGGACTTGACTGACGACAGGCAGTACGCCGGAGACATGCGCGACGTTGGCTACTATGGACATTATGATCTGGTGGAAACGCCGAACGACAGTCCCTACCAGTTGAGCTTGCAGGCTGGCATCTGGCGCAGGGAATTGCTGCTGAAACTACTGAGGCCCGAGCTGTCACCCTGGCAGGTGGAATTGTACCTGTCGCCAACGATGAGCGAGCGAGATGATATGAGGGTGATCGGCACGCGTCAACGTCCAATCAGGTATATCAACGCCTTCCAGGGCGGCGACAGCGAGAAGGTGCTGAACCTTGATGGCATACCGAAGGAACATCTGAAGGTGATGGAGGAGCGAGGGTGGTTGAAGTCATGATTGACAAGAAACCCAAAGCAGGCAAGCGTTGAAAAAGATACGGCTTATAGATGCGTGTTTTCCAACTAACCCCTCGTCCATCGCTGGCGATAACGTCTGGCGCGGTCCCGAGCATTTTGAGTGGTGTCGGGAGGGCGGTAATTCTCTGACGACGTTTTACACTAATTGGATGGTAAAGGAAGCATGGGTCACTTATTCGTCCCACCCTTTGAAAGTTGTATGGTTGCTAGAACCGCCATCTATTCATGATTGGCCTTATGAGTATGTCGCCAAAAGAAGAAACGACTTCGAAGCAATCCTCACCTACGACAAATGCCTCCTCGACTCTGGCGACTCCCGCTTCAAATTCGCCCCTCACGGCGGAAGCTGGATCGATTGGGACTTGTGGGGGATGTACGAAAAGACCAAAGACGTTTGCATGATCGTGAGTGACAAGAAGGACTCAGAGGGTCACAAGTTGAGGCACGAGATCGCGAACGAGTTTGGAGACAGGATTGATGTCTATGGCCCGAGCTACCAGAAGTTTGATCGCAAGTTCGATGTGCTGCGCCATTATCGTTACTGTGTGGTTGTGGAATCGGTCAAGATGGACTACTACTTCAGCGAGAAGTTGATTGATCCGATAAGCGTTGGGTGTATGCCTATATATTGGGGTTGTCCTTCGATTGGGAATTATTTCGATATTCGGGGCATAACGAGATTTTATGGTGTCAGAAATTTATTTGGGCAATTGAGAAATTTGACCAAGCAGTTCTGGATTAGACATTATGAGAAGAACTTGGATGCCATAAAAGAAAATCTCGAAACCGCCAAACAATACCGAATGCCCGAGGACTGGATGTTTGAGCATTACCCGGAGTTGTTTAGATGAATGACGCGATTCAACATAATACCCGCAAATATACAGAACGACGAGTATCAAATCCTGATTACGTGGCGAATTATTTCACAAAGAAAAGGCTGAAGTTTTACGCGGATGTGGTGCGCATCGCCAACGAGAAGGGCGTTGAGTACGATGATCATTTCATCGCGGATATGGGTTGTTCGACAGGTCATTTGCTGATGCACGTCCAAAGCCACTACACGCCCTTCTATCTTGCGGGCTATGATTTTTGTGAAGCGGCGCTGGACATCGGAAAGCGAAAGAGTTTCACAATCAGTTTCAATGAACACGATATTTATGACCCCGTGGACAGGAACTACGATGTCATTTTCTGTACTCAGACTCTAGAACATCTCGAATGGCCTGAGATTGCTTTGGACAACATTCTTGCTATGATGGCGAAGAAATCCAAGGCCGTGATTACCGTACCCGATGGCGATCAGGACGGACTCTTTGGAACGCTTCACGTGCATAAATGGAACATTGATGAGTGGCGCGAGTTCGTTGAGAAAACTTGCGATCAGCACGACAACAATTTTGAAGTGGACGTACATCTTTTTGAAGATGCGCTGTTCACGATCATCACGAGGGTCTGAGGAGTTATTCAGATGAGAATACTTAGCATTATTGAGATAAATAAGACGTTCAGAAAAACAATTGCTGACATTGAGGTATGCCTTAAATTTGAGGCAAGCCATGAAGCGACCCATACCATTCTGAAAAAAGCGCACTATGATTTGAGGGGTGCTTATGCTGAATTTCTTAGGCTTGAAGTGAAAGGCTTTGATAGAACTTGGCCGACAGAAGAATGGAAAGCTGCCCCCAAAGATTATATTCCTGAACTCAAAATGGACTGATATGCCTAAAATCCTCTTCCTCAACATCTACTATCAGAACTTCCTGGACAAACACTATCGGGATAATCCGCATCTGTTGAACGCCAGCTATGAGGACCAGAAGGCGGCCATCATAGCAACCATGTTTCCAGATAGCGACTTCTACAGCCACGCCATGAAACAGAACGGATGGGAGGCTGATGACATCATTACGAATTGTGTTCCATTACAGAAACAATGGGAGAAGGAACATCACAGTCCTGGTTATACTCTTCAAGACATCCTGATTGGACAAATTAAATATTACCAACCAGAAGTAATCTATTCGCAAGGCGTTTGGGTACTTAATGAAGAGCTTCATAATGCGATTCGACAAGATGAAATCGTATACGGAATGGATAAAATGATATTCGCCGCTCAGAATGGTCTCCCGCTGGACAACTACGCATCGCCATTCATTGATGTGATATTCACCACCCTCCCGACCAACGTTGAAGGCTACGAGCGCGCGGGCGTGAAGTCGCACCTGCTCCCGCTGGCGTTTGACCCGAGGGCGTTGGAGTTTGAGATTGAGCCTGAGACAGTCTATCCGCTGACCTTCATTGGCGGCGTGACTGGTGGACATTCTAAGCGGCGAGAGTTGCTAGAAGTCGTAAGCGATCATTTCCCGATTGACTGTTGGGGTTATGGCTTTGATGAGTTGGCGAAGAAGGAGAACATCAAATATCACGGCGAGGCGTGGGGCAAGGACATGTTCAAGATTCTGCGCCAGTCCTACATGACGCTGAACTGTCACATTGATTCGATTTATCCGTATGTCGGGAACATGCGCATGTTTGAGGCGACAGGCTGCGGGGCGATGCTGTTCACGGATGACGGCGCGAATCTCCTTCAATACTTCGATCATTATAAAGAAGTGGTGATTTACCAAAACCCCACACTTTGCGTTGCCCAAATTGAGAACTACATCCACAAGCCGAATGAGTGCCTGAATATCGCCAAGGCAGGTCAGCGTAGGACGCTCAGAGAACACACCTACAAACGCCGGATGAGCTTTGTCGCTGAGATATTGGAGGAGATGTTGTGAGTGAAACAGAAAAAAAGGAAATGATTAGATATTCCCAGTATATTGAGGTTGATCGTATGGCCTTGAAAGCCTATACAGACAGGGGCGAAGAAATGCCCGAAGAAGAAATAAAAAAGGCAATTGCTGACGCATCGAGAATAGAAATAGCGCAACTATTCTATATGATGGGAAGGCATTATGCGGATCATGATTTAACAGCTGATGGTGAATTTACATGGAAGACTGATATGCCGTTGCCGCCTACAGAAATAATTATCTCAGTCGAAACACAATTATGGGATACAAGAATAGTCATGAAGGTGGTTGAAAAATGAAACGCATCCTACTCACCGCCGCTGGTGGTCCCTCCACAATGTCCTTCGTGCGTAGTCTCAGAGATGCCGATGAGGACTACTACATCGTCGGGACTGACTGCATGAAATACAACCTGTTCAGGTCCGAGGCTGACAAGACTTACTTATGCCCGCGCGCGACACACGAGAAATATATCCCGTTCATCAAGCACCTGATCGAGAAAGAGCAGATCGAGTACATGCACACACAGCCCGAGATTGAGGTGTTCGAGATTGGGAAGCATAGAGATGAGATACCGTGTCGGTTGTTTATGCCTGACCAGGAAACGATTGAACTTTGTAGAGATAAATTCGCATCTTGGGAATATTGGAAGAGTCGATGGATCAAAGTTCCTGAAAGTATGACGATAAATGATACTGAGGATTTGAATCTTGTAATTGACAAATGGTATCCCGAAATTTGGATACGTGAAATTACTGGAGCTGGTGGGAAAGGTTCGCTTTCTAGACCATCCCCCGAACAAGCATTTCATCATATTGAAACTTGCAACGGTTGGGGAAGTTTCATGGCAGCCGAACACCTCACCGACAAATCAATCACATGGCAGTCTATTTGGAACGAAGGAAGATTGGTAGTCGCTCAAGGTCGCAAACGCCTCTATTGGGAATTCTCCAACCGCGCACAGTCAGGCGTGACCGGCCTCACAGGAACGGGCGTGACGGTAAGCGATCCTGAACTTGACGAACTAGCGATAAGGTGCATCAAGGCTATCGACCCTGAGCCGCATGGCATCTTCAGCGTGGACTTCACTTTTGATTGGGATGGCGTGCCTAATCCTACTGAGATCAACATCGGGAAGTTTTTCACCACCCATCACTTCATCACTCGCGCGGGGTGCAACATGCCCGAGATGCTGGTGAAGCTGGCGTTCGGTGAATATGATGGCGAGTATGATATTCGTAATCCCTGTGAGCCTAATATGTACTGGATAAGGGGCATTGATGTGTTGCCTAAATTGGTGACATCAGACGAAATTCATGAGGTTGAGAAGGCCTATGCGGAGAATTTGGAGGCGATAAGGGAAACTGACAAATGCCCAAGTCATTAGAGTATTTATTACGTAGTCATCCACCTATATTTGTCATCGGATGTCCACACAGCGGAACGTCGTTGATGCAAGCCATTGTCGGTAGTCACTCTAATATCCATCGTATAAAAAGAGAAACGCGCCTATTTATGTCTGGTTCAATTGACGAATGTGACAGGAAAATGATTAGGTTTTACAGGCGAGCACAAAACAATAGAAAGAACAGATGGATTGAAAAAACGCCAGAACATATTCATTGCTTGGATATGGCATTGAAGAACTATAAAACAGCAAAGATTATCATAATGATTAGAGATGGCAGAGACGTTGTTGCATCATTATACGCACGTATAGATTACAGTCTACACGAAGCTGTTGATAGGTGGATTAAAGATAACACAATCGCTGTGAACTTTGCCGATCATTCGCGTGTGCTATTGATAAAGTACGAAGATTTGATATTGAACTTCAAGAATATAATGATCCGCGTATTTGATTTTATCGGTGAAGAGTATGAGGAAGCGGTCAAATATTTCTATGAATATCAAAGGGTTGTTGATGAACCGCCATCAGCAAAAGATCGTGATGAAATTCTAAAACTAAGGGAATGGCAAGTTTCCCAATCTCTTTTTAATGGACGCGGAAGATATAAAGAACTCAGAGAATATCAATACGATTATGTATATTCGCGACAGAAAGAAATGCTGTTCAAGTTTGATTACGTAGAGGAATAAGTGAGAATTTGGAGGGGATGAGATGACATTATATGATGAATTGCGACAGGCCATTGAACAGATTATCGAAATACCTCTTGAGAGTGGCCTATATGCAAAGCTAGATGAAATTGCCGTTCTTGAAGATAGGTTCTTTGAGCTATCTCAAGACTTAGCGGCTTGGCTACAACTTGCAAGGAGACAGTATAAAGAAATGGAACACAATTCTCCTATTTGTCCTACTTCAATGGGGATTGCGAAAACAGAGAGAATTTTGGGCATTGCTCCAATAGAGAAAACATGACCTTCTCATCACTTAGTCTCGCCGGTCCCGATCCGAACCCGATGAGCCACAAGGAAGTCAAGGCGCTCAAGCATTGCATCAGTAAGGAGATGACGCCCTGGACTAACCCGAATATCATCAACATCGGCGCAGAGCGGGGAACGTCAACGCTGGCGATGCTTGAGGAAAGACCGGACGCGATTATCTTCAGCATTGATGTAAATCCGAGCATGGCCGAGATCGAGAACGCCAGGAAAGCGGGGCTGGACACGAAGCGGATTATCAGGCTGTTGGGAAGGTCGCAAGAGATCGGCGCGATGTGGCCCTTCTGGGTTCACTTCGTCTGGGTAGATGGCGATCACAGCTATGAGGGCGTGAAGGGTGATATTGAAGCGTGGCTCCCGAAGTTGATGCCCAAGGCTATCATCGCGTTTCATGATTACTTCGAGGGCGAACCCCCCGCGCATAACCCGAGCGGGGCAGGTGAGGCGGTGCGGGAGCTGATGGGCGACTTCGAGCTTGTGTGTAAGGAAGAAAGGATAAGAGGGTTTAGGAAATGACCACTCGCGAAGCACTCGCCAAACAACTCACTGAACTCGCATCAAGTATCGAGAAAGGCTGCATTGTCGAGCTTGGCAGCTATCACGGAAAAGGGACGGTCGCGCTCGCGCGTGAGGCGAAGGTTCCTGTTTACTCCATTGATGATTTCCGGCTCAAGCATGGCTGGATTGGCGAGAAGTATGAGCCGAGCGACGAGGAGATTTACTGGCAGACTGTCGCTGATGTTGATGTCATCCAACTCAAGATGTCATTCGAGGAAGCTGTTGCGATCTGGGAGGAGCCGATTGGACTTCTGTATTGGGACCCAGGAATGACGAAACGTTTTGAGTTGGACTTCACCGATTGGTCGCCTCATGTTGTCAAAGGCGGCGTGTTCATCGCCAAGGATACCGCGCAGGGACACCTTGGGACCCGTCACATCATTGACATGGCGGTGAAGTCGGGCGTGTGGCATCAGTTTGACTACTGGATGGGCGTTAGCTTTTTGAGGAGGATGAGATGAAGGTTGGGATTTTAGGATATGGACATGCAGGGAAGAAGCATTACAGTGCCTATCAAATAATTGACGGGACAGGCGAACCTATAATTTATGATCCCTATTTAGAAACACCTTCTTCGCGTGATCCTGACGAATTCTTTGGTAATAAGCCTGAATTAGTTTCCATTTGCACCCCATCATATATTAGACAATATCCTATTGAGGAATGCGTCAAAAGAGGAATTCAAATGTTGGTTGAAAAACCTCTCGCCCTGACAGTTCCTCGTGCCGAAAATATTATTGAATCATGTCGAGAGAGACGAATTAAACTTGCCGTCGTCATGCAAAAACGCTTCAATCCCAACATCCAGAAACTATGCGGAGAAGTCCGCGCTCAGGCGTTCGGCAAACCGCTCGTCGCTTCGATGGTCGTCAGATGGTACAGACCGACGAGCTACTATCAAGGCTGGAAAGGTGAGACAGACAAGGGTGGTTCGATTCTCATCAACCAGGCAATCCATCATATCGATATTCTTCAATGGATACTCGGTCCTGTGCGATCGGTATTCGGACATGTAGAAACGCTCGGACACAAAATAAACACGACCGACGCGGTAGTTGCAACACTGAAATTCGAGAGCGGGGCAATAGGGACGCTTGAGGCATCGACTGTGTGCTATCCTAAGAACGCGGGCGAGAGTTTGACCATCCTCAGCGAATGGGGAAGGCGCACGATTGACACCGCATGGCCTCATCACGAGCCTGTCATCAGGAACTTTGTTGAGTGCGTTCGGGAGAATCGAGAGCCGATGGTGACTGGCGAGGAGTCGCTGAAGTCGTTGAAGATTGCGCTGGCTATTCAGGAGTCATCGGATACAGGGAAGGAGATATTTCTATGAGATTCTTGGAGTATTTGACAACAGATTTTGCAGATATGGAATGGCATCTTGTTCTGATAACAGGAATGGTCGCTGGGGTGGTAATCGGATTGGTAATTGGATTAACTATTTGATGAATAAATGCGCCTTCTGGATCGCCTCAACCAAGGAACGCTATTACCACGAAGCGGTCGCATCTGCTGAGAGTATGAAGCGACACATGCCGGACGTTCACCGCTATCTATTCATGACCGAACCGCACGACTTCCCTGTGTTCGATGGATGCCTGATGCTCCCAAGGCGTAGACACGAGAACTGGTATCTGGACAGCACGATCTATTTCAATCATGCTTATGAAGCCCTTGATGGCTATGATCAGATGCTTTACTTGGACACCGACACCCGCGTAATCCTGCCCTTCCCCGAACTGTTCGAGATGGCGGAGAGGTTCGATGTCGTTGGTGTGATGGGATCAAGGCGCGTGACGGGTGCGACTTATCAACCTATCCCGCTTGCCTTTGCTGAGTTCGAGATTGGCGTGACGGTATTCAACAGGAACGATCTCATCAAGAGGCTACTCGAACACTGGCGCGACCTACATCACGCGCATCCTGATGTCTACGGGGCGAACGATCAGCGGTCATTCAGAGAAGCGATGTGGAACTTCCTTCCTGAGATTGGGATCGGAACCGCACCCACTGAGTACGGCTGTCGCTGGCCTTTCGGAACATTCGTGAGCTTGCAGGTCAAGATCCTTCACGGTCGCCCGGGCGATAACAAGGGTCCGGACATGGACTTTGTTGAGAAGATCATCAATGAGCATTCGGATATGCGAGTGTGGACACCGCGAAGTCCCTACTGGCGAGAGGGGGTATTCCCTAAAGATTATGAAGGAACATAAAAAACGTCTTACAACTGGCGACTGTAAAGATTGGTTAGAAGTATTGCGCTTCATGCTTATGGGGCAGTTGTCTTATCGCACCGGTGTTGTTTGGGATGTGCAAGTAGATACCAATGATATATTTTTCATTTTCAGTTGTAGGTGGGGAGTTGGTCAATTGGATTCGTGCGCTACACAAGATTACGACATTGGACAAATCAAAGATTTATTACAAACACAAATGAAGGATGCGGTTACTGGAATTGCTCAGAGATATTGGAAACGACAAAGAGAAAAGGCATGACAGATAAGAAAGCTGAAATCATTCAACTTCCGAAATATGCAGACGTGACAGGCACGCTATTCGTCGCAGATCAGGACGTGCTGCCATTCCAGCCCAAGCGCGTATTCTGGATGAACGGGATCAGAGGCAAGCGCGGAGGCCATGCGCTGAAAACATGCGAGCAGGTTATCGTCGCTCTGCGCGGTCAATTCGACGTGAGAGCTTACCGAAAAAGGAACGCTCCTATGCGCTGGACACTGAGGTTTCCACATCACGGGCTTTACTTGCCGCCGATGACGTGGCGTGACCTGATGAACTTCACCATTGATACAATCGTGCTGGTGCTGTGTTCTGATGAGTACGATCCGAATGATTACATTCACGAGTTCGCTGATTTTACGAGGCAGGTGGGAAGATGAGCACGAAGAATCCATTTCGTAATGCAAAGACTTTTGATATTGGAAGAACATTTGAATTAGGAACTTATATTTTCATTTGGCCTAAAATAAATCAAATTAGATTATTTCCTAAAATATGGATCAATAAGGTTGAAGTTGAGGAAGACGCAATTGTGTTTGGGCATAGATATAACTTTACTATTGAATTGATTATATCGTTCACAGTATATTTGGAGATACGTCCATGAAATTCCTTAACCTAACACGCCAATACAACGAATGGAAAGACGAATTCGATGCCGCCTACCACCGCGTCATGGATAGCGGCTGGTACGTTGGAGGCGAGGAAGTTGAAGCCTTCGAGGAAGAATGGGCGCGCTACTGTGGTGCGAAATACTGCGTTGCGGTTTCGTCTGGCGCGACAGCTCTCTATCTTGCGCTCACAGCCTGCGAGATCCAACCTGGCGAAGGTGTGATCGTGCCATCGAACACCTACATCGCATCATGGTTTGCCATCTCAGAAGTCAGAGCGATCCCCGTTCCGATGGAGCCTGACGAAACCTACTGCATGAATGAGTTCAGGATGCACAAACACGTCAAGGCGATCATGCCCGTTCACCTTTATGGCTTCAGTTGTGACATGGGACCGCTGATCGGCAAGGCTCGCAAGCATAGCCTATGGGTGATAAGCGATTGCGCACAGGCGCATGGTGCGAAATGGGAAGGCAAGAATATTGGCTCATTCGAGTGGATCAACTGTTTCAGCTTCTATCCCGGGAAGAACCTCGGAGCCTTTGGCGATGCCGGCGCGATCACGACTGACAAGGAATATCTAGCGGCGCGTGTGAGGTTACTACGCAATCATGGCTCGAATGAGAAGTACAAGCATCCTGAGTTCGGCGTGAATGGCAGAATGGACCCTCTGCAAGCGGCTTTCCTGCGCGTGAAACTTCCGTATTTAGACGAGATGAACGACCGAAGGCGCGAGATTGCCTTGCATTACCTGACTGAGCTTGGTGATGTTCCCGATCTAATCCTCCCGCAAAACCCGCCTTACTCAAGCGCGGTCTGGCATCAGTTCGTCGTGCGCCATCCAGAACGTGATACCCTGAAGGAGTGGCTTGACACTGTAGGAATTCCAGCGCTGATGCACTATCCTATCGCGCCTCATCAGAGCGGGGCTTATCGTGAGACGCCATTCGGGAAAGGCAAGTATCCCATCGCTGAGGAGTACGCCGCGACTGTGTTGAGCCTACCGATTGATCCGTTCCTGAAGGACGCTGAGATCGAGCAGGTTGTGAAGGGAGTGAAGAGTTTCAAATGAAGTATCTATTATTTGTTGACGATGGGCTTGCCGATCATGATCTTACTATTGATGACTTTGTTGCATCATTTGATGAAGCTGAAGATGCAGTGAAGCATCGCGATTTAATGCACGGCGAAAATGCCCTTATTGCTACTTGGGACGGTAGCGAGATTAAAATTCAATACCGCCATCGTCCAAAATTCTGGCCTCCTGTTTATAAGAAGGCAGAATGGGAAGGATGGATAATTGAAAACGAGCCGAGCGAATACGAATTGAATCGTAGAAAACAAGTAGAGGAGATTGCAGAACGAACAGATCGAATGATCCTTGAGAAGCAGAAAGGGACACAATAATGACAGAACGAGAAGATATTAGAAAACGCGATATGTTAGCTCCGCTTGACCGCGCAATATCTGATACCCTAGATGAATATCTATCCAGAATACATGGAATAATTACATCTTGGGCGCATCCACTTGACTTCTTGTGCTGGCTTCAAGAGAGAGGCTATACAGTGGTAGAAGCAAACGAGGACGTATTAAAGATAGCGCGCAGAGCAATCAATATGCTCGATATGTTTGCGGATAAGTCGCGTGGAAAATATGCGGATGAATGTCGGGCAGTAGCCAATGAATTAGCAGAAAGATTTAAGAGATTGACATGAAAGGAGTATTACTATGAAATGGCTAGATCGTATGGAAGGGCTTATATACATAGCGTTTATTGTGTCGATTTTAGGCGCGATAATTCTCCAAGTTATTCGCGGATGAAAGGATGGAGATATGACCACCATCCTAATCCTCGCCGCTGGTGAACAGGCACGATGGGAGGACAAACTCAAAATCAAGCAACTCCTGATCGTCGAAAAGGAAACTGTGATTGGTAGAATTCAAAGGCAGGTGCGCGATAGAGGGCACTCATCATTTGTTATCTCACACGTTCCGGCTATCATAGAACAGTCCGAGAGAATAATACAGCCAAAATCAAGAAGGTGGATTGCTGAAACGCTGAGAAGCACCGCCTATATGTGGGACAGCAGAGTCATTGTCCTACTCGGAGATGTCATATATTCAAAGGCACTCATGGATGCGATAATAAGCTATGATGGACCCGTGCGCTTCTGGGGCAATCTCTATGAACTCTTTGCGCTCAGTTTCAACGATGAGAAGACGACTCGAATGCTCACCGCCATTGACAAGGCGATCCATCATGCGGAGTTCAAGGGTGGGCCTGGGAAACTAAGGAAAGTCTATCAGGCATTTGTGGGATTCGACTTTGAGGATAATAATATCCACCATAAGATGTTTGAGGAAGTCCTACACCCTGACTACACTCAGGACTTTGATACCGCTGATGATTGGCACAATTTCGTGATCGAGAAGTTAAATACTGGAGTGATTGACGACTTGTCGTGAGGAGCTTGAATGAAAACGCAACTAATAGAAAATCTTGATCCCGGCTATAAAAAAGCCACTGAGCGATTGAATCAATATTTCAGCGAAGAACATGAAACCATTGAAGATTTGTCCAAGGAACAGTTGTTATGGTATTTGAGCACGGTTCTGCTTTGGTATGATTTGGAAATCGAATACCATAAAGAAAGTCAACGGGATATTTGAAGTCTATGAAAATCGCAATGCTCCCACACATCAGCCATTTCAGGGATGGACAGTCGGGCATCAAGCGCGTTGTGGAGGCTTACTTTCGATACATGCCCTCGATGGGTGTTGAACTGCTTGATCCTAAAGTTGAAGGATGGGATTTACGCGTTGCTCACGCCGGATTGACCGCCTCAGATTGTGATGTTGCGCATCTTCACGGGCTCTACTGGTCAGCAGATTACAGGGCGAGTTCGTGGGAATATAAATCGAATGCGCGGATCGTTGAAGCGATCAGGATGGCTAAAGAAGTGACCGTTCCTTCTGCCTGGGTCGCTGAGGTTTTTCAACGAGATATGCGCTTCACCCCTCATATAATCCCGCACGGTATTGAATGGGAAGAATGGCGGCACAGTAAGGAAAGCCAGGGCTTCGTATTGTGGAACAAGAACAGACGATTCGACGTGTGTGATCCAGCGCCAGTAAGTGAACTTGCCAAGCGCTTCAAGAATGTCCAG
>SDBS01004222.1_pt1 | contig 14076 bp, 20 predicted proteins | sample 2277091 | NCBI WGS metagenome assembly SDBS01 (sample SAMN10404972, study PRJNA504765) | marine sediment metagenome | isolation source: marine sediment core GS10_PC15, 163 cmbsf | place: Arctic Ocean: Southern Knipovich Ridge | collected 2010
AATAAGTGACTGTAAAGTTCTTCAAAATGACGTTTTACAATCAATTATCACAGGCTTTAGGTTACAGTGGTACAATTTTCAACCGCCCGCCAAATGGTACACTTTTGCTCCGCCGTTTACAGTTGGGGATGGGGACGGTAGGTGGGCTGGGGTTGTGCTACTATGAGCCACAGGGGGATGCTCCTACTGTAAACCTGAGCACAGTTCTGTTGGATGATGGGTTTGTTATGCCTTTCAAGGCTCATTTGAAGAAGATAGAGCTGGATGCCGAGGGGGTAGTCAGGCCGTTGCTGAAGGAGGTCAGGAGATATGCTGATATGGAGCAGGCTCCAGGGGGTAGGGATGGTTGTGGGGATTGTGGGGTGTTGGGCAGGGTGGTGGGGATGGTAGGGTAGGTGGAAACTGACATCTTATCACCTGGAGGTAAAATGTAACGGGTCGTTACATGGGGGATAGTTTAGTTCATTTGCCGTTCTTTTTTTGGGGGGAAAACGGGGTTTTGAAAAAATATTGAAAAAATCCAATTTTTCGCACCAACATTTGGGGCAGTGAGTGGCCTTATATTATAGAAAAGCAGAAAGTTTGGGTCCGTCTGGGGACTGGAGGGGGGCAAATCGGTATTTTACGGTCTTGATGGGGGTTTAGGGCTTGACGTTTTCCCTAAAAGAAGATAGAATTGAAATGTCTTGGAATGTTCAGTAGGAGCAGGAGAATGGGAAAAGGGAGAATAGGAGAAAGGAGTGCCATTATGAAAACACACGTTTTTGTTTTGCTGATCATTATGTTTGCAGGAGTGCCTGTTGTCAGAAGCGACATTGTTTGGGAGTATGATTCACCACTTACCATAGTTGAGGCTATCACTGAGATTGAATCGGACACATATCTTTATGAGTATTCATTTGAAAACACAGATACTTCAACTATTTGGGATTTTGCAATATACACCGATTTTGCTGTCAGCGACGAGACTATGTTTACCGGATATCCACTGTGGGTTGGCCCGAGTAGCATTCAAGTGGAAGACGTATCTCCTGCATATGATCCCCGTAACTTAGATTCAAGTATTGCCTTTGCGATTTATAGCTCCTATGAATACTGGATACCTGTGTATGGAGAAGAATCTGGTATTCAGCCAAATGATGAGGTTGAGGGCTTTTCGTACATCTCAACCATCTATGATCCATCACCAAAATACTATTCCTACACTACGTTTGAAACGAATGGCCCAGGACCATATCACCAAGGAACGTTTTCTGCTGTTGGGCAGACTACACCAGAACCATGCTCACTCTTATTGTTTGCTATGGGAGCATTTGGTATTCGAAGGATAAACGTTTAAGAAAGGAGCGGATTTATGAAAAAGATAGTTATGGTGATGATGCTGTTTTTGGGTTTTCAATTTTTTCCTGCAAATATCCACGCCACGGTTATTGATTTTGAAAGCTTGAATGTGAGCGGCACCGGGCCAACATATATTGGGACAACGTATAGCGAGGATGGCTATACATTAGAGAATACCTTGGGACTTTATGTCACACACCCCACCAATATTGACAGCATTGTTATGGGCACTAGTGGCGGTGGCCCAGTAATAACTAATGATAACGGCAACCTCTTCGACTTAGTATCGTTTGATTTAATGTCCCCAGCTACGATAGCTCTTGTAGTGACGGGCATTAGGCAAGACGGCCCACCCATTACACGAGAAATAACCTTTAATCTGAACGATCCCGTATCCCATGTTACTTACGAATTTGAGGGTTTTACAGATTTACAGGAACTAAGTTGGAATATAGGTGGATACAACACTTTTGATAATATTGTCCTCGTACCTGAACCATGCTCACTCTTAATGTTGGCAACGGGTTCATTGGTCTTACTGAGGCAGAGGGCAAACTAAGACGAAGTTAAGGAAATGGGAGAATAGGATAAAGGAGTACGCAATGAAAACACAAATCTTTATCTTGCTAATCATTATGTTTGTAGGAGTGCCTGTTGTCTGGGGCGAACTGTTATTGGATTACGGGCAACACCCATCAGGCGATATACATCTTGGCGTTACTGGGTCTAACATTAGTGTAGCTGGTGGGGTTACTCTATTTCAGGCTTTCACAATAGATGACTCTGCGTGGCATTTAGAGACAATCGGGATTACTGGACAGCATTATCCTCGTCCTCTGTCATATGAGGGTCTAATTGGGACAATCGTCCCAGACATAAACTCCAGACCCGAAGAAGACAATCCTTTAGCGAGTACATCTTTCTCTCTACCAACATGGTATGATGTGTATGATAATGGGATACGTTGGGTAGACTCTCCTCTTAATGTTGTTTTGCAGGAAGGCAACTACTGGCTGATTCTTTCTGCACCAAACCCAGATACTCATACCATGATACACCGGGCCAGCACAGCAGGTGGCGAAACCTTTGTAAGACGTGGAATCGATGGTGTTGAGACCTTTTACGCCATGACCATTTCATTACATATTTATGGTGAAACTGTCCCCGAACCCACTTCCATTGCTTTGCTTGGTTTGGGATTTTTGGTCGTGAGAAAACGAACGACATTATAACTGTGCCGGAGAAGGACTATGAAAACGAACGGGATGCTAAGAGTATCATCTATTATCTTTCTGGCTCACTCTGTGAATTCCTTTTGTGCAGCAATGATTATAGATGATGTTCAAATATCTCCTGAGAGGGGAAGAACCGATGGCAAAAAATACAGGAAGGGAAAAACAATAGAAAAAGAATGCCCCCTACAATTTCGGTCTTCCGCTTTATCCGCCTAAACTCTCTTTCGGCTGGAGTTGCTGTTTTTTGAGCCATTTCGTATTCCCGAACCTAACGGATTGTTATCTGAGTTAGAATTAACTCAATCACGCAATTGATTATTTCGGCTATTTCCGACTCGGAGTGAATCTGATCAGTTGAGCCAATCCAGCATTTATCAGTGTCAGTGGAGATGGTGCCTGGGGGTAGGGAAGGTTGTGGGGATTGTGAAATACTGGAAAAGATGAACTGGGAAAAGAACACTACACAATGATGAGAGGGTCGTTATAATCAGAAATCACATGATGGCTGGAATTGACAGATGTATGTGCGGTAGATATTGATGAGAATACTTCTTGCTTGTGAATATTCAGGGGTAGTCAGAGATGCTTTCAGGTCGAAAGGCCATGATGCTTGGAGTTGTGACATTCTCCCTAGTGATGCTGATAAAAAATATCATTACCAGTGTGATATCTTTGAAGTAATAGACAAAGACTGGGACATGATGATTGCTTTTCCTCCATGCACTTATCTATCTGTTTCTGGCAACAGGTGGTTTAATGCTAGATATGCAAAGAAATTTCCTACAAGACAGCAAGATAGGGAAGATGCAAAAGAGTTCTTCATGGCATTGGCCAATGCTCCAATTGGCAAAATATGCATTGAAAGTGCTCAGGGTATTATGAGCACCTGCTGGCGGAAACCTGATCAAATTATTCACCCATATCAATTTGGCCATGCGGCTGCAAAAAGAACTTGTCTGTGGTTAAAGGATCTACCACCCTTGATGCCTACTGAAATAGTGGAACCAGAGTATATTACATATAAGAGTGGGAAAACAATGCCTAAATGGTATGCAGATATAGGTGCTGCTAAACCTCCTCCTGAGGTAAGAAGGAAATTGAGGAGTAGGAGCTTTAAGGGGATCGGAGAGGCCATGGCAGATCAGTGGAGTACAATATAATTTAACAAAGAGAATTACATTGGAGATATAATGGGCTGGAGTCATTATTGGCAAAGGGAGCCAGAGTTATCAGTAGTTATGTTTCAATCGGCTATTGGTGATGTTCAAAAAATATTGTCTGAAATTGATGTGCCAATTGCTGGAAGTGAAGGGAATGGAGTCCCTTTTCTGTCATTGGATAAGATCGTGTTTAATGGAGTGTCTGGCCATAATTGTGAAGACTTCAAAGTGTTAAGGGTGGATGCTCCGAGAAGGGGCAGAACCAAGGTTAATTCATTTTGTAAAACTGAGAACCTTCCATACGATTTGGTTGTTCAAATTGCTCTCATAATAATGAAGCATTATTTCAGTAAAGCAATTACGGTTTCAAGCGATGGCAAGGATGAAGATTGGCAGAAAGCGAAGGATATCTGCCAGGAACATCTGGGGTATGGCTCAGATTTTGAACTGGAAAAGATTTCCTGATATATTCCTCGACACCTATCTATTTTTCGACTGCTATTGCTTTGGTGAGTGCTGGGCTAAGTGGGGATGGGGTTGAGGTTGTGTAGGTTTAGCTATCGGTGCGATGCTGATAACTGGTCTCGATGAATGACCTTCTTATTGGGATTTCATAACATCCCGATAGGTCTTTACGAATTTCAATAATATAATCTGGGGCGATCCCAAGTGGCGTCATCCAGGCTTTCCAAGATTGTAAGATCAGTCTTGCGTAGTGTTCTATCCAACGTTGTTTTTTCGTGTTTCTCATCTGTTTATCTTTCCGAAGTCAATGACCCAAACAACACAATCTTGGGTCTGCGAGTTGCTTTTCTAATGATATAGTCGTTAGAACCCGCCAAAATATTGCACAGTAGATTATTTTATTATGTCAGCTTTTCCAAGCAGGGTATTGCATTGAAACATTACCCCTTCCCCTTCTCCAACACCACAATAAGAAACGTTGCAATTGGTCCCAACAACAAAGAAATAAGAAACCACGCCAACCCACTGCGATTCTTCGCCTGAGCCAATCCAGCATTTATCAGTGCCAATGTTCCCCACCCAATCGCATATTGCGACTGGTTTTGAATATTTGCCAACATAGCAATTCTCCCAGTATCAAGAATTTCATAATACAATGATCTGCTTCATTCTTCAAACCTCTATTACTGAAGTCGCATGAGGAGACTAATCTTTTCCATAATTTGGGGGGAATTATTATGGGGGGGAGGCTATTACCTCAGGAGCAATACAAAAAGCCAAAAGTGCAAATATTGAATTGATGACTATCCAAAAGGCATTGAGCCATAACTGGGTACAACATAAAAATGTCGCAGAAGTCTCTTTTTATGGTGTTGGCGCGAAGACTAAAATGGGGAAAAAAATTGAATCGGAAAAGTTATTAGCTTCCAAGATTGATTTCGATGTTCCCTGTGCTCAAGAAAGAGTGTGCAAGAAACCTTGTCCCAAACATTTTTATAATAAAACAATAGAAGACTCTTTGCTTGAACTATTCCAAAGGCATGTTTTTAACAAGCAATTTCGTCATAATATGATACAAGGTTGTAAAGTTCATAACAAAGAAGAAGCTACATTGGCCTTAAGATACGACTTTCCCCCTCAAAGTTATATAAAGTACGAAGGGAATCGTATCGAAATATTAAGTATTTTCGCTTACAAACCCATAAAAGTTCCATATTTACCCCTTATGCCTAGTTCAGAAATGCCTTTTGATTTCTCGCTCCCTCTTCATATCGGAGGAGTCCGTTTTGAGCCTCACCTGAATGATATTGATAATAAAGACTTCTTCAATAATGCAATGGTATGGCGCAAATGCCAAAAAGGCAGTAAAGAACTGGGTACTTTTCCGAATTGGCTTGGTAACGCTCTTCAAAGGCATAAAGATTCAATTATTAAAACAAAAAATGAACATCAAGAAGCTATCGAAAAACTTTTACAGAAGGAAGGCGGTTATACTATGACTATAAGTATGCCCATGGACGGCTTTCTTTTGAAATATAATGACAATGAATACCTCTTTGAAACTCTCCATGTAGATTTCATCGAACGTAGACATAAAACTATGATAAAATATGAATCTTACAAAGTAAATCAGAGTGGAAAATCTGAATCGTGCATTCATTATGGAACCGCTGAGTTGCCAAACGGAGGTAAAATTAGGGTATTAATGCCTAATGGTATGATGTCAGAGAAAATCTTTTTAGATATTGAGGGCTTAAGGTGACAGACAACCCACAACAAATAGTCCAGCGTCTTTGGAATTACTGCAATGTCCTTCGGGATGATGGTGTAAGCTACGGCGATTATGTCGAGCAATTGACGTATCTGCTGTTTTTGAAGATGGCGAATGAACAGACCAAGCCACCTTTCAATCAGAAGTCAATCATTCCCAAAGAGTATGACTGGCAAAACCTCTTGAAGAAAGAAGGCGATGACTTGGAGACCCACTACCGCCACACCCTGGAGAGCCTTGCCAAGGAAAAGGGGATGTTAGGCGATATCTTCCGCAAGAGCCAGAATAAGATTCAGGACCCCGCCAAGCTCAAGCGGCTGATCGAGTTGATCAATGAGGAAACCTGGGTGGGGATGGATATTGACACCAAGGGAGAAATCTATGAGGGGCTTCTGGAGAAAAACGCCCAGGATGTCAAGGGTGGTGCAGGACAGTATTTTACACCAAGGCCGTTGATTGTGGCAATGGTGGAGGTGATGCGGCCTGAGCCTGGGATAAGGATTTGCGACCCAGCCTGTGGGACGGGAGGATTCTTTCTTGCGGCCTTCAAATATATGTCTGATCCAAAGAGGTTTAAGCTCGATAAGAAGCAAAAGAAGATGCTCACACAGGAGACGTTCAAGGGCTGGGAAATTGTCGATGGAGCAGCCAGGCTGTGTGTGATGAATTTATATCTGCATGGGATTACAGGAGGCAAGCAAAGCCCGATTACCGTGACCGACAGCCTGATCTCCGATCCAGGTGAGCGGTTTGAGATAGTGCTTACCAATCCACCCTTTGGCAAAAAGAGCAGTATCACAGTGGTCAATGGAGAGGGCAAGGCGAGCAAGGAGTCTATCACATATGAGCGGGATGACTTCTGGGCGACGACTTCCAATAAGCAGTTGAACTTCCTTCAGCATATCAAGAGCCTGCTGGATATTAACGGCAGAGCGGCGGTGGTCTTGCCTGATAATGTGCTGTTTGAAGGCGGTGCAGGCGAGACGATACGGAAACGGCTTCTCAAGCAGTACGATGTGCATACTCTGCTGAGACTGCCGACAGGAGTATTCTATGCTCAGGGCGTGAAGGCGAATGTAATGTTTTTCGACCGTAAGCCTGCCAGCGAGAAGCCCTGGACGGAGAAGCTGTGGATCTATGACCTGCGAACCAACATGCACTTCACCCTGAAGACCAATCCCCTGAAGCATTCCGATATGGAGGATTTCATTAAGTGCTTCAACCCCGACAACAGGCACGACAGAAAGGAATCCGAACGGTTCAAGGCTTTTACTTATGATGAACTGGCCCAGAGAGACAAGACCAGCCTGGACATATTCTGGCTAAAAGACGAAAGCCTGGAAGATACCGAGAACCTGCCTGATCCAGATGTCATCGCAGCAGAGATCGTCGAAAACCTCGAAGCAGCATTAGAATTGTTCGGGAATATCGAAGAAGAACTGGAAGTGGAAAAATAAATGAGCCAAAAAACCCAAATCCCCATCTCACCATCTCAAAAGAACCTCCTACAGCAAATCACCAATGACATATTAGACATGGATATTACATGAGCCATCTCTGCTGTAGTTTCAAAGGGCGGGGAGAATTATGTGAATGAAATCATTGGCAGGTAATAAAGATGTCTATAAATCTCAGCCGTGCAATTTACAGAATTATCAGCGACCTTGACAAAACACACCTTGATGATGAGAAAAAGTCTGTGTGGTCATCTATCATTATACAGATTAAAAAGTCAGGATCATTCAGCAATAATAATGTGCTAATAATTGAAAACAGGATAGTTGGCTTTATTGATAGGATTACTGACGAAGAAAAGATTAACCTTTACAACGAGACAGAGACTGGGATAACTAATCCTATTGACATTGAAACTGCAATAATCAGCCAGGTTGAATTAGATCTACAGATGGAATTACTTGATGAAGTCACAAAAGAATTATTTGAGTATGTTGAGAATTCCATGAATCAGTAATTGAACTATAGCAATTATTATGAACAACCAGAAACAATACAAAATACTCATAAGCGGCGATGAACTTGTGGAACTTAAACGACATGCTCATGAAATACCTGAATGCCCTGGATTGGATAAACGAATTCAGAAGTACCAGGGGAAAAAGCCGTTTCTATTCACTTACCATGAAATAGGATGGTTGGTCGCTGTTTTGGATGCAGTTCTCACTGACCCCAATGGTTATCCATGTGTTGAATATAATCCTTGGAAACTTGAGTATGTTCCCGTTTCGGATGAACGATGTAAAACGTGCAAGCAGCTATATGACAGGTTAAATGAAGAGGAGGATAAGATTGTGGATTTGCAGCAGAGGAAAAATAATAATACTATGGATTACGATAAAATGGCAATCACTCTTACAGATTCTCAGAGAGAACTAATGCTTAAATATGAATCCTGTTTTGCTGATCATCGTTTATTCAGAAAGATTTCTCTTGCTGTTAAAGAAGGTGATGACTTCGAGATATATCTCGATGATGAGGGACTGGAAGATTTGATGGATCAGGTCTCAGATTTTACAAATCTCGAAAAAGATGAGGGTATTCAAATCCAACTTGACCACCTGAATGACTGTTTGGTAGAATTCTATAATGATATTTTCGATGATGACGGAGGCGACTACTTTGAGTGTTCAGATGAGACAGGAGCAGTCTGTGTGGTAAAGGTTGCTCTTGCTTATTCCAAGAAGATATGGAGAAACATTGCCATCCAAGATGGACATACCCTGCATGACCTTCACAACATCATTTTTGAAGCTTTTGACCGAGATGATGAGCACATGTATTCTTTCTTTTTTCCTCATTCTGGCAAAAAACTCAATCCCCGAAAGATTCGTCAATCCTCTGATGAATATACTCATCCGTATGCATGTGAAGACCGGGAAATGTTCGACAGTGGCAGTGAGGCTCATGATGCATCGGCAGTAACCATCGAGTCTCTTGATCTGACTGAGGGACAGGTGTTTTATTACTTATTTGATTTTGGGGATGAGTGGTGGCATGAAATAACTGTTGAGAAAATTGATGGGACAGCAGACAATGAAGAATATCCCCGTATTATTGACCGAAAGGGAGAGTCTCCTGAGCAGTATCCTGATCCTGAGGAAGATGAGGATTACTAATCAATGCCCAAACACAAATGGAAATTCAAGTCCCACTTCCGCCTACAGGCCTACGGCTGGAAAGGCACTTCCCTTGCCTCCAAAAGAATGAGAGAGGCAGTATCTGAGACTAAGAAGGTCGCCAAGAAAGACCCTGCCCTTGCCGGAGAGGGAGTAATCGAACTGTTCTACCGCCAATACCCTGCCCTTATGCAGATTGACAGTTCCTCTGGAGCCTTGGGAACTGCTATGAACAAGACTATCGAAGCCCTGATGCCTATTCTCATCAAGGCCGACTGGGATATGAACACAAGGGGCAAATGGCTTGAGAAACTCTATGAAGCTATCCAGGAGGATGGATGGGGAACCTTCGACAGCCTACGTGACTACTGGGGAGAAATCTGTGTTTATCGACAAAAGAAAAATCTTGTTAGACTGTATCGAGAAAAAAGGTGAAAAGGGCAAGTGGTTTGCTTCTGCTAAGAGTGCAGGATTTTTGGATATAGCCGTTCAATGTGCCCTGTCGTCCAGTTCTGATCCCAGCACATTGTTGAGGGCTTGCAGGGACTATGCTGATAAGGATTTTCCTTTTGCACTGGTGGTAGGTGTGCTGGGAATTATCCGACTCATGACAGGGAGTTTTTATGATGAGGTAACTGCAACTGACATTGCCTATGCTTATCAGCAGGTAGAAAGGATTGCTGGGGACAGGGGAAAGGTGGATGATTTCAAAGCTTTGTTGGCCAGAGAAATGATGAAACAGCATTGTGATGCTCATCTGAGAGAGGTGGTAGTGAAGAGGTTGGAGATGGGTGAATAGTCCCAACATATATGACAATTGGCACATAAGTTAAAATGCTCCCCTGTTGCCCCACAGCATCTCAAACTATCATCCCTACCAGGATTTAGACCTATCTCCTATTTTCCTTCAACCTGGACAAGCTCCGTTGTCCCAGGAGGAAGATAGAGGCATTGACAATAGGGCAAGTAGGGAAGACTCCTAACTGTTTTCCTGACTCCTGACTATCGATAGTGTCGATAGGATGTTTTTCTGGCAGGAGAATAATAGATTTCCTATTTATCCCAACTCCTGTCGAACTTATGTGACAATGTTGGCATAAGTTGAAACTCTCCCGTTGATGGCTGGAATGACAGGCTAATTGATGACATCATCAACCCCTTCTGTTATGCATCAACCTCTAGGAGTACAAGTACAACGCATCCATCTAGGCAAGTTGTGATGACCATACTCCATAAGGGAAGAAATATTTGTATGGTAAATGAAAATGCTAGTTTTGATTGGAACTTCTTGTTGGAAAAGTGAAAGCAGAAGGACTAATCTGACTATGGAAAAAATATCAATAGTGTGAGTTCAAAGACATCTAATTGATATTTTAATTCGTAGGTGCGTTTTTCCGTATTTCCTCAAGCTTTTGTTCCAGCGATTTGATTTCTTCAAGGGCAGAAGCCATTATATCAGCTTGAGTGGATTTATCAGAAGGTTGGAGTTTGTCGAGACAAAACGTTAGAGGTATCAACGTTTTTTTTTAATGTATTACACAAACACGGAAAACTATTCCAGCTTGCCTGTTTTGTATGGCTGAGTTTGTCAATTTCTTTTGGAAGAGGAGTATTAATTGAATAGCTTGTAGGGCAGTAGACCAGAGGAACTCGTAGTTGTTTCAGTGATAGGTTTTCGTTTTCGAGGTCTATCCAACTTTCAATTATTGATTCCAGCTTCCTGATTTCTTGAGACCGTTCAGGCGGGGTAGATGGCTCAGAAATATTTATTTCCAAGATTGGATTTCCGGTAGGAATTATTTTCTCCTCTATTTTGACTGGAGGGAGACCATGCATGTTTCCATCAAAAGTTAACGTAAAATCTTTCTTTGGATCGCCAACCCAATAATAATTTAACCTATTGACCGTGTTATATATTGTAAGAGTAAGATTCTCTCTTGAAATTACACCAATGAAAAAGGGTAATGCTGAGTCATATAAACAGTCTCGTTTTTTTTGGTTATCAAAATGTAGGCTGTCATGATTTGACTTGATTTGTATTCCAAATGATTTCCCTTTAGGATAAACAGTGTTATCTATCAGTTCCGCAAGATGAACAATAAAGTCTATTCCAAAATGGTCTTCCTGGCGTGGGACTGGAACAGTAAAACCCAGTTTCGTCAAGGCCGGTATTGCTAAATACTCCGAACGATTACCTTGTAAAAAGCCAAATGGAATGCTCATTTTATGCCCCCAAAAAGTGAAGATATTTTATTATTTAATCTTCCTTGCTATAACTCTTGATCATTGGCACACGACAAAATCTGAAGTCAATCACGAAGAGTCAATAAAACCTATCATAATGTCGGCTGAATCAGATGCAACCTTAACTTGGATAGTTCCCAAACTGTCAGTAACTCTATCCCATTTGCCCCTATTGATATCTTTGCCAGCCCTCGACAGAAAGCTCTTCGTTCATCTGGCAATAAACCAACGGGGAATACTATAGCAGATACTTTTTGGCTAGGGATGTGTTCGTTTGTCTCTCTGTCAAATATGTAGCTAAATTCGGTATGTCTCTCAGGTTCTAATTCATCCAGGTAAGAAAACTTAAACCGTTTGGCTGAACCGTCAACTAAGAGAGCTAATCCCGTACGTTTTAACGCTCTAGTATTTTTGAATCTCACCCAATATAGTATATCTCTTGCATCGTTGTCAAAGACAAGGTTAGACCGATTGTTGCTGGATTCGCAAACTGGCAACCATTGATGTTCAGGGCAATCAATAGACTTGGGAATAAAGTGTTCTTCTGTCAAAGAATCATCATGGTTCTCATTACATAGGAAACAGTAGTAACTCATCAATAGTCACCTGCCTAACGTTGCGGTTCGGTGTCCGTAAACTATATCAATCTTCACTTATATTGAACTGAGATGGCTCTATAGTGACATTAAGGTTATAATCTGAAACAAGCCTACAAATTAAATCCAGCTTCCAACTTTGAGAACCTGTATATACATATACTTCGCTTATTAAGTCATTCAGATTTATTTCCAGTTTAAGGCCTTCCTTGGGGATTTTTTTACCCGGCTTCTGTTGTATTCCCATCGCCAGAATCAGCACCCTTAATTCATTCTCATGCTTAAAATCCTTGTGTTTATAAGTGAAATAGTCGAGAAAGGTTCCAAAGCCATTAGCTGGATTTTGTTGAAATTGCTTATACTTCATCATTCCTATTGTTGCTATCCGGCCAGATGTATCAGTTTTCTTGATGACCTCCCGCAAATCATTAAAAGTAGATGTTATCGCCACGCCGCCACATTGGCATACATATTCATCCCACATTTGCTGACTTTCGGACTCATTTACATGCCAACAGTTAACAGCACCAATTGTACGATATACTTTGTTCCAATATTCAAGTAGCTTGACTTGTTCCGGTCCCATAGATTTGTAAGCATCAAAAACACCGAATTGTTCCCAAGACCCCTCCTGCGTGTCATCTAAGCAGTCAACTCTGGTACAATGAAGCGTGGATGTTGACAACATATCCATAAACTTCCATATGCCCATATATCGCCAAATTTTCTGGTTATTGTTTGGAATATCTAACTGGGGGTCTTGTTTATACATCGTTCCTTCATTTCATCCTGTGTTCATTTATCACGTTTTCGTATTCTTTATGCCTCTAAATTTAAGGCAGACCGCTGTGACGAGGTGATATAAATCATTTTCAGTCATATCAACCCCTGTCATCGGGCTTTGTCATTTTCGGCTTTCCATTTTGATATTCAGTTCCATTTTCGAGAAATTGTAACCTCATTTTGCTGTCATAACAAGGCTTACCAATCATTTTTCAACCCCCTGTTGCCCCACAACATCTCAAACTGTCAGGGCTACCAGATAGACCTATCTCCTATTATCGTTCAACCTGGACAAACTCCGTTGTCCCAGTAGGAAGACAGGAGCAGTGACAATAGGGGAGTTCACCATGATGTAGTCATAGCACAGGCAGAGGCAATCTTAGTGATGCGTACAGCAACCCTACAATGGGTAGTATCAGCCTGAATCCCCCAAGCACCAGGAACCCTATAAGGACAAACATCCCATATTGAGCGAACTTGTCATAGGCACGCACTGCGTCTGGAGATTTGAGTTGGGCGTAGACCATCTTTGAGCCGTCCAGCGGAGGGATAGGTAGCAGGTTGAAGACAGCCAAAATCAGATTGAACAGTATGCCAAGCAGTATAAAACTGCCCAACATTGTATTTGCTTTCAGATGTAGGAGATGGAAAGTTCCAGCCAGAGTGAAGGCAAGTAGGATATTGGAGAGGGGACCTGCTGCCGCCACCATGAATATCTGTCTCTTGCTAAGCACCGCAAAGTTGATGGGAACAGGCTTTGCCCAGCCAAAATGTGCAATGAGCGGCAATATGATCGTTCCAAATAAAGTGATGTGAGCTAAGGGGTTTAGAGTCAGCCGCCCCATCCTCTTGGCAGTGTCATCACCATATCTATAGGCCATCCAGCCATGAGCGTATTCGTGGATGGTTAATGATATCAGGAAGATGGGAAGAATAAGCAAATAGTCTAACATTCGTGCATCCCAAACATAATATTTCAGAGCGACCATACAACATGGAGCGGTCCGTCTCTCCACCGACGCTTCTCTCCAACAGCCTATCGAGCCTGTCTCGGGTAGTCAAGCTTCTCTCCAACCACTCCCAGCGGCAATTCTGTGTCAGGAGCAACAGATCCTGAGCATCTCAAATCGGCAATCCTTTCCCATGTAGGAACTACTCCCTGTTTTCCTGCTGAGAACACATATCTTTTTTTCTTCGGCAAAAAAGATAACGGCTCGTTACTCACCTATGCCTGTCCAATGCTCTTGAGGTGCTTCTTTGTTTTTTTCAGCCCCATATTGTACGCCTTATTCGTCACATTCCCTACGGGTCTTCCGAGCTTGGCTGCCACTGTGGCTGTCACAGTGT
>SDBS01004226.1_pt1 | contig 14073 bp, 14 predicted proteins | sample 2277091 | NCBI WGS metagenome assembly SDBS01 (sample SAMN10404972, study PRJNA504765) | marine sediment metagenome | isolation source: marine sediment core GS10_PC15, 163 cmbsf | place: Arctic Ocean: Southern Knipovich Ridge | collected 2010
GAGCAATCACCTCGTTTGGTATGCGCCAGATCAAAACTTTAATTATCAACATGTCTTTGTGCCTTTTTTTGGTATTCCAGCAGCAACTGTCACAGGTACCTCAAAAATTGCAAGGCACACAGGCGCGAAAGTTGTTCCAATGAGATATTATCGCAAACCGAAAAATGCTGGATATCATCTTCAGATTTATCCTGCACTTGAAAACTTTCCATCAGATGATGACGAACAAGACACCGCTCGAATTATAAAGTTGGTTGAAAACGCGGCTAGAGAACATCCTGATCAATATCTTTGGGCACATAGACGCTTTAGAACAAGACCGCCGGGAGAACCTTTGATATATCCGAAGAAGAGAAAATAGAACGCATCGTATATGTCTCTGGGAATCTATTTTTCAAACCTTTGAGGCCATGGATGGCCGAACAGAGCTACATGGACGTACTTGTGCGTGTTTGAAAAATAGATTCCCAGAGACATATTAAGATGCGTTACTTCCTTAGCCCCTAATCAGCACTCCAGATCCTCCTATGTTCAAGACGATACAGTCTCGGCGCTCCAACTGACTTATCACTCGACACATCAAACATAATCGCCCCCGTTTTTGATGTTTGATATTGTTTTGCACCAATCGAATTATATCGTCTAATAACATTTTGACTCGGAAAATGAAATCGATTCCTATACCCAACGCCATATAAAACAAATTTTGGTTTAACCGCGCCCACAAAAGGTATTGAAGAAGACGTTTTACTGCCATGATGTGGCACAATCAATATGGTTGACTGAAGTGTTGTTTGATATTTTTTAACAAGCTTTTCTTCAACGGGCTTTTCAATATCGCCTGTTAACAAAATACTATTTTTTGCATTACTGACTTTTAAAACGCACGAACTATTATTATTTTTAGAATATTTACCTTTCATTGGCCATAAAACGTTAAAATCAACGCCATCCCATGTCCAATGTTCGCCTGCATGACAAAAAGCAGCCACTCTTTGAAACCGCTCAGGCACGATTGTCAGTATTTTATTCACTGTTAAATTGTTTAAAATTGCAAATGACCCGCCAATATGATCGTTATCACCGTGGCTTATCATCATCAGATTGATTTTAGAAATATTCATGACTTGTAGAAAAGGTAGAATGACAGCATCGCCTGCATTAAAATTATCGCTAAATTTTGGCCCTGTATCATAAATAATAGCGTGATGTTTGGTTTGTATGACAGCCGATAAACCCTGCCCAACATCTAATAATGTCAGCCAAATTTCGCCATTTTTTGGCATCGATTTGTGACTTAATAAAAGCGGCAAAAAGAAAATAATACATAATTTTCGGCCAAAAAATCCTTGTGGTGCTAATAACAACAAAACCCCGATAGTTGAAAAGCACAAGGTGATGATCGAAAGATTACTTGGATGCCATGTTGAAAAACCTTGTTGCGAAAGAAATGTTAATATTGACCATAAAAAATGTAAATTTCGAAGCACCAGCCAAAGACACAAATAAGCAAGTTTCTGACTAAAGATCATAGTAAAAAGTGAAAGCACACAAAGCGGCATGACAATGAAAGCAAACCATGGCACTGCAATCATATTTGCAATAAAACCAATTGAAGAAGTCTCATGAAAGATAAACATCGTCAAAGGAAAAAGGCCGATCATAATAACATATTGTACTCTTCCCCATTGCCACCAAATGCCACGATTTTGCAAACGACCATGCATGCCATAAATAATAATTGCAACCGCAACAAATGACATCCAAAACCCCGCCATTAAAACATTTAATGGGTTAAGAATTAAAACAATAAACAGCGCATAAAAATAAGTTTGCCAAGGTAAAACATGTCGCTTTATTAAAACAACAAATAATAAAATAGACAACATGATCATCGCTCGCTGAGTCTGAATCGGAAAACCAGCAAGAAGACTATAACAAAGCGCACTCAACACACTAAAAACCGCAGCAATTTGTTTTGCAGGAACCAACAAGGTTAGTCGATAACTCCGTCGCCACAAAAAACCTGCAATCACGAAAACAAAACCAGCCACTAATCCAATATGCAATCCCGCAATCGCGATTAAATGATTAGTGCCAGTCGCGCGTAGAGTTTGCCATTGTTGTTGTGTAATATATTGGCGCGAGCCCACTAAAAGTGCCGGCAAGAATCCAACCAAGGAATCATTTGAGAATTGTTGAATAACCTTATCTTGAAGTCTTTCTCTAAAATGTGTGATTGGATAGGAGTGCGATGATGAAATAAGATTGTTATCTTTTTTATTAACAACATATCCAGTTGCCGCAATATTTTTTTCAAACAACCACGCCTCATAATCAAAACCGCCAGGATTCATAAACCCATGCGGTCTTTTTAAGCGAACAACCATGCGCCATTTCTCTCCAGCATGCAAAAGCGTTGTTGTTCGATACCACGTTAATTTTAAAGTTAAGGTTTGTTTTTTTTTATTAATCATGCTTGTTTTGAAGTTAAACGCGACATCATCTTGAGTTGCTTGCGGAATCGATGAAACAATGCCAACCACTGAAATCGTTTTGCCTTCTAGATTTTTTTCAAGCCGATGATGAAGTTGAATGCTTGAAAATAACATCACCCAAAATAAACCACATATAAATCCCAGAAAAAATAGCAACGCACTCCTTCTCCATCGCAAAAAAATAAGCAATATCAAAGCCAAAAACAACCCGAGCAGAATTAAACTGGGAAGTGCTGAAAACAAAACAATACTTGAACAGCCCAATAAAAATGAAAAAATAAATAGATACATAATGAGATCAATAAAAAAGGTGTTAATGAAGGCCCCGCGATTAGTTCGCGGAACAACTGATAATAAAATGAAAGAATAATTAAAAAAATTGAACTGAATGGAAAATGCATGATACCATACGCGCGCCTAACCACAAAACAAAGGTAAAAAGATAATGCCAAAAGAAAAAGATGAAAGAAGCCCTTTGATTGAAGCAGCTCAGCCAAAGCAAGATTCCATCGAAGCTATTATTGATCAAGTTTCAGATGAAATAAGTACCGGGAGTTTAGGCCTACAGAAAAAAGATAAAATCGCCGCAATAGCATCATGCCTAATATGTGGGTACGGCGTCTTATTGTTTTTGGGACCCAACTATTACACCAATGAAGATGACACTGAATTTATGCGAATTTGGTATACCGCTTGGTCGCTTATCTTTAACTTTGTGCTCAACTCATATTTCTCTGTTAAGCCTTTGCAAGAATCTTATGACAAAATCAATCGGATCAATGTCAACAAGAATACAACCATTCCTAGTTGACTTTTTAGTACGCTTGATTTGCTTCATAATAGTTTTTGGGCTTGTTGCGCTTCTTATGTATACGTTGCTTTGGTTGATGAGCTTCCTTGGATTCCAAAATCCGGGTTTTCTGGATGGTTGAGTTACATATTATTTTTCGTCTCATTCTTACCTATGAGCCTATCCGGCGTTAATGAATTAATTGACAGTCATTTAAAGCCACCGCTAAAAGATTTTTATCAGCAATTTATTTTCACGTTACCAGAATCGTTGCCTTTTGTAAGAAAGGAAAAAGGCCAATATTTAACGCAACAGTTCCAAGAAAATTTTCGAGATACTTTGTTAAGTTTAGTCAAACAATGCGGAAAAACAAGACTGCTCTCTGTGAACGAAACACAGTTGTCAGTTGCAGACTTAGCGAATGCGTTAAGTCTGACAGACCTGCCTAATTCTAAATTGCAAACTGTTGCTGTTCATGGCTTAACAGGCACCTTAGCATTAATTGTGATGTATGGATTCTTCGGATATTTTCGCGATACAATACCGACGCAGGATGACGCTGAAAAGATTGATTTTGCTGTCGTATTCGATTATTTAATCGCAGCAGGCTCAATACTTGCCAACACCGGCTTAACATTGCTAATGTCAAAAGCAACCAGCAAGGAAGTTGTTGAAACACTGACTAATGCATTCAATGGGAATCTTCCGCCACACTTAAAAACACTATCCGGAAAATGTTTATCTTTATTATTTCAATTAACTATTTATGGCTGTGCGACACAAACAATTAAAGGATCTTTAGTTCTCAATGAACTTTTTAAGAATGAAGTTTCGTCAACCCTGTATAAAATAATCACTGATGCCACGATTGCTGGCTCGATATTTTTTAATGGATATGCATTATCGAATCTTGTGATGTCTTTACATCAAAGATTACATATGCGGCACGCCCTGAAACAACCAACTATAAAGCAAAGAGAAACTTATTTAGTTCAAAAACTATACTATAAATTCAGCGCATCAAACGAAAAAATGGCATTACAATTTGGATCGGAATTGAATGCTGCATCTAATGAAAATCTTTTTGCTTCCAACACCGCTTTTCAAGCGCTTGCAAAAAAGTTCCATCTTTCGTCCGAAGATTTTAATACTCTCGAAGATTTTAATACTCTTATGAGACATCTATTAAATAACGAATTAGATCTAGCAGGTAAATTGCTCCTCCAAAAAAATCCTGAATTTTCAGCAAGCATATTTCGTAAGAAAGCAGCAAACACATATATTATCAACGGCGCCGTACCATCTTTAGCAACATGGCTGATCAATGAATTATTACTATCTTTTTATGTGATCAGTAAAAGTGAAACGATGGCACAGGTTTTCTTGCCCGCCCTATCATACTTACCATTTTCGGCGATGAAATTGGCGACGAATCTCATACAATTTTTCTATTCCACAAAGAAAAATAAAGCCGTAACACCAAAAGAAAGACACTCGTTTTGCTCAAGCCTCTGGTCAAAAGTGACGAAAGTGTCAGGCACCACAGCATCCGTACTAGCACCTACTTTGGCAGGCTATGCAACTGAAGCAATTGTTGGAACTGCCATTGGTCCTTCTACGGGATGTGATGACGAAACGAGCGCCTATATAGGAAAAGCTTGCGGCACATTGGCCGCTGGATTTGTCGCCTCACGCTTCTAGTTATTCTTCAATCGTTACTTTTTCAATGATCACATCTTCAGTCGGGACATCATCGTATCCTTGCTTTGAACCCGTTTTGGCTTTTGCGATTTTATCGACCACGTCCATGCCTTCGGTGACTTTACCAAACACGCAATAACCCCAACCATCAATTGATTTGGAACGATGATCAAGAAAACCATTATCAACAAGGTTAATAAAAAATTGTGCGGTAGCTGAATCTGGATTTGACGTTCTCGCCATGGCGAGTGTGCCGCGCTTATTTTTCCCAGCTTTATCTGCTTCATTTTTAATCGCTTGATGTGCCGCTTTTTGAGAAAGACCGGGTTTAAATCCTCCGCCTTGAATCATGAAGCCGTCGATCACTCGATGAAAAATTGTGCCGTCATAAAAACCTTCTTCAACATATCGAATAAAATTGTCAGCTGTTTTTGGTGTGTTTTCAGCATCGAGCTCGATGACAATTTTTCCTAGGCTAGTTTCTATGGCAATCATGAATGTTCTCCTTTGTGAATGGATCCCGGATATTCCGCCTGTGGCGAGATTCCGAGACAACTTATTAGGCCTCGTGATAACTGACGAGGCCTAATAAATCAATCTCTAAAATTATCAAACTGTAATGGCAGACCTAATTTTTCTTCTTTTAAAAAAGCAATCGCTTCTTGCAGATCATCTCTTTTTTTACCTGTCACTCTCACTTGGTCACCTTGAATGGAAGCCTGCACTTTTAATGTTGAGCTTTTGATCGCTTTAGAGATTTTTTTAGCCGTCTCTTGATCAATGCCTTGTTTTACTTCTATAACTTGTCGCGCTTCATGTAAACTGACTTCAGGTTTTTTAAAATCGAGTGATCGAATATCTAAATTTCGCTTAGCCATTTTGTTATGTAAAATATCTACAACTTGCTTCAGCTGAAAATCAGAAAGCGCCGTGATCGTAATGGTATAACCCGCTAATTCAAGTTTTGCATTAGATCCCTTAAAATCAAAACGATTGCTTATTTCTCTGCTTGACTGATCCACCGCATTTTGTAATTCATGATCATCAACTTTAGATACAACATCAAATGATGGCATAGTACTTATCTCCTTATCGTTGGCTTAATCTTAAATATTCCAGAAGCATAATTCCTTTTTGGTGACGACTTTAAACTTATTTTATAAGTGCCCATATCAGGACTATAAAAGTTTAATTGTATGTTAAATGTCGACTTACCAAAAGTGCCCGTCTGATTATAAAATTTAATAAAGGCCAACCTAACTGTTTTCGTACTTAAAATATATTTATAAGTTCCTGTAGCAACCAAAACATGGCCGGCCGCCTGATAATAGTTAAATGTATTTTTTGATGAAAATTGATAAACAAAATCCTCTAGTGTGCGCTTTGAGAATATGCCTTTCGATTCAGCAAATGTGAGGTATAACGATTGATTTTCAAGCGTTTTATGTCTCGAGAAAGTTTTATCTATACTCATCGTACCAGGCTTGCCCGGCTTATGTGTTAACCAAAAGCATGAACTCATCAGCAAACAGCAAGCTATAAGGCAAAAACTGACAATCGGTTTTTTGTGCAATAACTTTAACATACTCTAACTCCTGATTAACTTCCCTTGCTGTAATGAATATGAAGACTGTAACTTTTTAGCCAGCAACAAATTATGTGTCACAATAATAAAGCTTGTATTGAACTCTTCTTGTAACAACAACATGGCTTCAAGCACATCATGTGCCGTTTGATTATCTAAATTTCCTGTTGGCTCGTCAGCTAAAACGCACTTTGGCTTTGTGACGATAGCTCTGGCAATTGCTGTGCGTTGACGTTCACCGCCAGAAAGCTCGGATAATTTATGCTTAGTTCTTTCAGCAAGACCTAATTTTTTTAAACATTCATTTGCTTCATGAAGAGCTTCACTGGAAGAAACACCTCGAATTAAAAGCGGCATTGCAACGTTTTCAATCGCTGTAAATTCTGGCAATAAATGATGAAATTGATAAACAAATCCTAAATGCCGATTCCGCATTTTGCATTTCTGTGTTTCAGAGAAAGTCGAAACATCCTGATCATTCCAAAACACCTCACCTTCAGTTGGCTGATCAAGCCCGCCCAACAAATGAAGCAAAGTGCTTTTACCCGATCCTGAGACACCTAAAACTGCAAGCGATTCACGTTCTTTTATCTGGAGATCAACGCCCAACAAAACATCGACACGATTTTCAGCATCAAAAAAAGTTTTAGTTAAATTACGACAAGATAAAATGGTATTACTCATATCGTAATGCCTCTACTGGCTCCGTTCGAGCAGCTCGCCATGCAGGATAAATGGTTGCTAACAAACCCATTATGATTGCTGCGAAGCAAATATGAAATACATCCGTCAATTGCAGTTGTGATGGTAAATAATTGACAAAGTAAACACCAGAAGTCAGCAGCTGAACATGAAAGATCTGCTGAATAAAATTGACTAACCTTGTCACATTAAGCGATAAAATAATGCCACCAATGATACCAAGCAATGTACCAAACAAAGCAAGTGTAAATCCCTGTATTACAAAAATTGATAATATCATTTTTGGTGTTGCACCAAACGTTCGCAATATCGCAATATCCGCCTGTTTATCATTGACCAACATTACCAATCCAGCAACCAAGTTAAAGGCAGCAATGGCAACAAGCAATAACAAAATGACAAACATAATTGACTTTTCCATTCGTACTGCATGATAGAATGCGCCAAATTGGCTCGTCCAATCAGAAACCTGATAGGCAAATCCTAACTGTTTTTGAAGTTGCAACGCAAGCGAGGGCGCTGCAAATAAATTTGTTGTCTTAATATGCAATCCACTAATCTTTTTCCCCAAAGAAAATAATGCCTGTGCATCATGAAAATTAATATAAGCAATAGAAGTATCAAAACCGAAACCCGTTCCGATATGAAACACGCCAACAACTTTAAACTGCCTAAATCGCGGTAATATACCAATTGGAGAAACATTAATTTGAGGTGTGATAAGATTTACAGTATTACCAACATCAACACCCAATGATTCAGCAAGCTCTTCACCTAATACAATGCCATAACTACCGGATTTTAAATTATCAAATTTACCAGAAATCATTTTTTGATTGATGACTGAAATGGTTTGTTCAAGTTTAGGATCGACACCCATAACAGCAACAGGATGAACCTCGTTATCTTTCGTCAACATACCTTGGCCCGTCACATTCGGTGCCATCGCCATTACGCCAGGCATTTTTCTTACTTTGCGATCAAGTTGTTGCCAATTAGATAAATTGCCATTAATGCCAGTAACCGTCACATGTGGCACCATGGTGAAAATACGCTGTTGAATTTGCTGATCAAATCCATTCATCACCGACAATACAGTAATCAAAACGCCAACACCAAGCGCGATACCCAGCACTGAAACAAGGGAAATAAAGGAAATAAACTGATTACGTCGCTTTGCTCGCGTGTATCGCAATCCAATGTAAAGAGCTAATGGTTTGATCATTTGATGCCTAAAAATCCAATCTCCAAACTGATGTCTTTGAGCGACATTCTAACATAAGGAGTTAGGAGTTGGGAGCTGGGAGGTGAGTAAAAGCTAAATTAACTCCTACCTCCCGCCTCCAAACTCCTAAATAGCCGATAAAAATTTTCAGTCGTTTGTGTCGCGAATTCATCAAATCGCATTTTGCGCAAATCAGCCATAAATTCGGCCACATACTTTACAAATGCTGGCTCATTTTGTTTACCTCGTTTTGGCACAGGCGCTAGATAAGGCGCGTCTGTCTCAACAAGCACACAATCAATGGGCACTTTTTTGGCAACTTCTCGACATTGTTCAGCATTTCTAAAGGTCACTATGCCAGAAAAACCAATATAAAAACCGAGGTCCAAAACAAGTTTTGCCATTTCCCAATTCTCGGTAAAACAATGCATAACGCCACCGACATCAGAAGCACCCTCTTCTTTTAAAATAGCAATCAAATCATCATTGCCCTCTCTCGTGTGAATGATTAATGGTTTTTTCAGTTGTTTGGCTGCACGAATATGTGTTCTAAAACGTGCTTGCTGAATGTCTTTTAACACATCATCATAATGATAATCTAATCCTGTTTCACCGATTGCAACAACCAAAGGATTATTCGCTAATGCAACAATCTCTTCAATTGATGGTTCATTTTCTGCTTTTTCAGAAGGATGCAATCCAACAGAACAACTTATTTTCTTTGGATACGCGTTCGCGATTGCTAAAACACCAGGAAACTTATCAAGCGTCACACACACATTCAGTATATGCTCAATATCATTATCCCAGGCTGCTTGTAAAACAGCTTTAAAAGCAGCTTCATCTAAGTTTGCCGCTAAATAATCTAAATGACAGTGGGAATCGATTAACATGATTGAACTCCAAAGCTATACAATAAATATCTGTATGAATCGCCTGTAGGGGTCACGCCTCTGGCGTGCCCCCTACAAAAAAGGCCTCATCAACAAACCTTCCAACAATAACTGCTGATTCAAGGCAATATGCTTAGAAATAATAGTTTGTGCTTTTAACAGTTCATCATAAAACTCATAAAACTGCTGAGTTGAATACTTCGATGCGATCGCTTTAAGTTCAGCTAAAAAATCAAGATTCACAATGTCTGTTAAATCAGGGATCTGACTTAGCAAAATCAAATCATTTAACCAGCTCATCAAATATTGAAGCACAGAAGCAATATCCAGCTTCGACCATTTCTTTGATATGTCGATTAAGTCTAATTTTCCTTGAAGAAATTGACACCATTCTTTAAATAAGTTTTCTCTAAATGACAACTCATCTTTTTCAACTAATTCTAAGACTTTCAATGGCGCACCATGCGTCAAATGAAGTAGTAAATCTAATTTTTCTTTTTCTATATTGTGTAATGCCAACCAAGTTTTTGCCCCGGCTTTCTCGGGAACACGGAAATGAACAATCTGACATCGGCTGCGTATTGTTGCCGGTAAAGTTGATGCATGCTCTGTAATTAAAATAATAATGGTACTTGGCGTTGGTTCTTCAAGTGTTTTTAATAACGCATTTGCCGCATTAATATTCATTGCATCAGCGGGTTGAATTAAAATAACTTTATGTGAACTCAATTGGGCTGTTTTAGCGACTTGTGAAATTAATTCGCGCACTCGATCAATTTTAATCGCTTTACCGATGGCTTCAGGCTCTATCACAAAAAGATCCGGATGATTGCCCGCCGCAACTAGCTGACAATGTTTGCATTGACCACATGCAAATCCATGCTCATTAGGCGCCGAACATAAGAGCGCATGAGAAAATTGTTCAGCAAAAACTTTTTTGCCAACGCCTGGCATGCCGACAAATAACATAGCATGTGGCAATTGGTTTTGTTCTTTTTGCCGAAGAATAGTTTTCCATTTAGAATCCTGCCAAGGCAAAGGGACGTTACTCATAATCTTTTAATATTTCATCTAACAACGTTTTCAGAACCGCCTCTACTTCTTCCAAACTTTGTTCAGTGTTGATCACTTTGTATTGTTCTGCATAACGTTTTGAACGATCCAAATAACATTGTCTCACTCGCTCAAAAAAATCTATTTCTTCTTGTTCAATTCGATCTGGCGCTTCAATTCGTTTTTGAATTCGGCTTAAGCCAATTTTAGCTGGCACATCAAACAATAAGGTTATATCAGGCCGCAAATCACCCTGCACCCATTTCTCTAAAACTGCAATGCGCTCTTCAGAAATGCCACGCCCGCCGCCTTGATAAGCAAAACTTGCATCCGTAAAACGATCAGACAAAACAAATGTGCCGGCAGCAACAGTCGGCTTAATGACATGAGCAATATGTTGGGCGCGACTCGCGAACATTAACAATAATTCAGCATCTTCTGCCATCGATTCTTCATAATAATCTAACAATACAAGGCGAATTGCTTCTGCAATTTGAGTACCACCCGGCTCTCGTGTCACCACTAACTCAATACCTTTTGATTCAAAATACGATTGAACAAACTTAATGGCAGTCGATTTTCCCGCACCTTCAATTCCTTCAATGGTAATAAACAATCCTCGTTTTTTAGTCATCATTACTGTCCTTTTTGTTTTTTCTGAAGTTGATATTTCTCTACTTGTTGATCATGCTGACTCAATGTTTTAGAAAACACATGCGAACCATCACCTTTCGACACAAAATATAATACATCCGTTTTGGCTGGATGCAAAGCTGCATTAATAGAACTTTTTCCAGGCATTGAAATCGGCGTTGGCGGCAAACCATATTTTGTATAGGTATTATACGGCGTTTTATGCTGCAAATCTTGAACCGTTAACTTGCTCACAAAATTTGGTCCGAGTCCATATATTACTGTTGCATCGATTTGTAAATACATCCATTTTTGTAATCGCTGTAAGACCACCGCAGCAATCATCGGTTTTTCAGCAGTTAATCCCGTTTCTTTCTCAATCATTGACGCGACAATCAGCGCTTGATATGGATTTTTATACCATAAATCTTTTGCGCGATTTGCCCATGCCACTTTAATGTTATCCAACATGAGTTGATGCGCTTGTTTTAAAATTGATAAATCTGTCGCACCGCTTCTATATCGATACGTTTCTGGATACAACAGCCCTTCTGCTGTTGCATGTTTAATTCCAAGATTTTGAGTAATTTGCATTTGCGTCAATGTTTTCATCGTGTGCTGAATATACGGTTGTTTATTGATATTTGCCATAACCTCCCAAATATTCCAACCGTTAACAATTGTAAAAGCATAATAGACAACATGTCCTTGTGCGAGTTGAACTAAAATACTGTGAATACTGCTCCCTTTTGGAAAAATATATTCACCCGCCTGAAGTTTATGATCAACATTTTTTAATCGCGCAATCACTCGAAAGATAGCAGGATGAGTGAGATAAGTGGATTGAGCTAGATCTTTCGCGATATCACGAGTCGTCACACCTTGCTTGACAATATAATGGACGTCATTTTTTGTGATGATTGGAATACGTATGATGTACTCAACAGTAATCAAAAAAATGATAATACAAATGGTTAAAATAATAAGGATGTTGCGAAACAGTTTCATTGGATAAAGCACTCACTTTAGCGATTTTTCCTAAGCAAGATAAATTAACTTAACTTAAGAACTCTTTAAAGATAATCGTACCATTTGTTCCGCCAAAGCCAAATGAATTTGACAAAGAAACTTTAACGGTTTTTTCTTGAGCAGTATGTGGAACAAGATTTAAATCACAACCTTCGCTGGGATTGTCCAAATTGATTGTGGGCGGCAAAATATTATTGCGAATTGCTTGAATTGAAAAAATCGCCTCAACAGCGCCTGCAGCGCCTAACAAGTGGCCCGTCATTGATTTGGTTGAGCTCATGGCTAGTTTATAAGCATGATCACCAAATGACTTTTTAACTGCCTTAACTTCGAGAACATCGCCAGCTTGTGTTGAAGTACCATGAGCATTGATATAATCGACTTCATCAACGTTGATGCCCGCATCATTAAGTGCATTTGTCATCGATGCTGCAGCACCACGCCCTTCTTGATCGGGTAACGTCACATGAGTCGCATCGGCACTTGCACCAAAACCAATTAATTCTGCATAAATTTTAGCACCGCGTTTTTTAGCATGCTCTAACTCTTCTAAAACTAATACGCCAGCGCCATCGCCCATCACAAAACCATCACGATCGCGATCCCACGGTCTACTGGCTTTTTCAGGCTCATCGTTGCGAGTCGATAATGCACGAAGCGAGCAAAAGCCACCCATGCCTAATCGGCATGTCGCCATTTCCACACCACCTGCAAACATTACGTCAGCATCTCCATAGGCAATCATTCGCCCGGCCATGCCAATGTTATGTGTTCCTGTGCTGCAGGCAGAAACGATTGAGAGATTCGGACCTTTTAATCCAAAATTAATTGAAATATTGCCGCCAACCATATTGGTTACAGCAGATGGAATAAAAAATGGAGAGATTTTTTTAGGACCGCTTTTATAAAGTGCCTCTGTATTTTTTTCCATGGTCAAAAGCCCGCAGACTCCTGCTCCAACAGAAACACCAACTCGCCCTGCGATCGCTTCATTGATTTCTAGACCTGAATCAGAAAGCGCCATGCTAGCAGCAGCAATACCAAACTGAATAAAAGGATCAATACGTCGAACTTCTTTCGGTGGCATAAAATCGACTGGATTAAAATTTCTCACACTACCACTAATCTTCGACGTTAAGTCCGTAGTATCTAAAAAATCAATCAAGCGAATACCGCTCTTCCCCTCGATCACAGCACTCCAAGATTCTTGAATGCTATTTCCCAGCGGAGATAAAATTCCCATGCCTGTAACGACAACACGACGACCTTTCAAGTAACGCCTCCGAATTCTAAACTAGATTAACTCATACAAAATATGAAAGATTATTCTTCCATGTGACTTTGAATATAATCCACAGCCTGTTTAATTGTTTTAATATTCTCGGCATCTTCATCTGGAATTTCAGTACCAAACTCTTCTTCGAATGCCATCACTAATTCAACTGTATCGAGTGAATCAGCGCCAAGATCTTCTACAAATGAAGAATCAAGATTCACATCCGCGTCTTTAACACCTAGTTGTTCAACCACTATATGCTTTACTCTTTCTTCTATATTACTCATATGAGTTTATCCTCTTGTTAACTAAACAAAATACCTAAAATCCATTCGCGCAGAGTATAGAGAAACTGCGGAAACTTGCAAGTCTTGGATTAATTTTTCGAAGATTTGCAAGAAAATAAGCCTAAAATTGGCTTATTTTAAACCATATACATGCCTCCATTAACGTGTATTGTTTGACCTGTAATGTAGCTTGCTTCAGGTGACGTTAAAAATTTAACTGCAAAAGCAATGTCATCCGTCGTACCCATACGATGAATCGGCACTCTCTGTAATAGGGCTTCTTTTTGCGCTTCAGTTAATTGCTGAGTCATGAATGTATCGACAAATCCTGGCGCAACTGCATTAACAGTAATACCTCTCGACGCAATTTCTTGTGCAAGCGATTTAGAAAACGCAACAAG
>SDBS01004227.1_pt1 | contig 14073 bp, 36 predicted proteins | sample 2277091 | NCBI WGS metagenome assembly SDBS01 (sample SAMN10404972, study PRJNA504765) | marine sediment metagenome | isolation source: marine sediment core GS10_PC15, 163 cmbsf | place: Arctic Ocean: Southern Knipovich Ridge | collected 2010
TTGATTTCGGCTTTTCTTTCCTTTTGTATTTCATTTAAACTTTTATTAATTTTTTCTATGTTCATTCTAAATTATGTAAAATCATTAACCTCTTTAAATATGTCTGAAATGCTTTGCTTTTTAGTTTTGTTAAAGTTATCTCTTTATCCCCATATTCTTTAAACCAACCTAAATCCTCTGTATGAGTAATACTATAATCCTCTATATCAAAAAATAATCCAACTTTATTCGTGTATTGGACTTTTTTCTGCTTTAACCCCCAACAATAACCTAACTTAAATAAAATTCTTTGTATTTCAGCACTTTCTTTTGGATTACAAACTCTTATTTTAAAATTAACCTTTTCCATTTTAACTGCTTAAATTATTAATTATTAATTCTCTTTCCCACCTATCTTTATTAGTATTAAGTTCTTCTTTAATCTCTTTAAATCTTTCTTGTATATTTAATAAAGTTTTATTTGAATTTTTAATCCATTCTGTAAAACAACAAAAACAAATTTTCTCATAAGTGCTTCCAATATATTTTGTTCCTTTTGGTAATTCCTTATCGCAACAACTACATTTAAATCCTCTTTGAGATTTTCTTAACTTTAAATCTTTCCAAAATTGATTAGTCGGTATTAAACCTTTAAAATCAGATATTCTCTCCCACCTATAACCAGAAAAATGTGTATCATCTTTAATCCGTTCCCATTCATTTTCTATAAAATTAAATATTGACATTTTAATTTAAATTATCTAATAATAACCCCCGTTCTACTTCTTTTCTTATTTTACCTATTAAATTTGGTAATTTTTCCTTAATCATTTTACTAACTTCTACTCTTTTCTTTAATTTCTTCTTATCAACATAAGATTTTTCCCTATATAATTTAAATTCTATTTTTCTTCTTTTTTCTTCAAGAGTATTCGTTTGTTCCCTTAATTTATTCATTTTTTTATTTACCAAATCAAGTTTTTTATCATATTTTGAAACATCAGAAATTATATTTTTAGCATTTGTTTTTTCTAAATCCTCACTAAATAACTTCTCAACTATATTTATAATATCCTTATCATCTATTAAATTAATATTAATACCTAAACTTCTTTTAATTCCTTGTTTAACAGATGATTTAACATTTGTAATTTTAATATATCTATAATGATTATAATCATTAAGGTATCTTTCATAAACTTTACTTTTTATTTTCCTTAATTCTCTATTTTTTTCATTAGAATTATTCCATATATCATTTCTACTTTTTACTAACGAATTATATTCTTGACTATTATACATTTCCTTACTTTCTTTTTCTATTTCTTGTAAAACTTCTTTTAATTCTTTTTCTAATTTTAATTTTGATACTTTTTCTTTTTTATTCATTTTATTCTTTAAGGTTTATTATCCTACACCTTTTATCTTTTAATTGATTATCACACCCACCTTTATTTATAACAAATATCTTTTCAAAAGGATAATCATTAAATTCTATTTCTTCTAAATCTGAATATCCGTCTGTTAGAAATATAACTGCTTTACAATCCCTCACATTATCTCTAATAAAATTAAACGGCTCTATGTGTGAAGTTCCACCCCCACCCTCTATTTTTAAACTCTTTATCTTTTCTATACTCCCATTTGTTATTTCATAATCATTCTTTATCTCTACTTCGTGAGTTAATAATCTCATATTAATTCTTTCTTGAAAAGCCCTCGCCATTCCTATAATTTCTGAAAGAAAATCATTAAGTTCTTTTTGTCCTACACTTCCCGAAACATCTATACAAACACAAACATCTATTTTTTCTTTTAAATTATCGGGCATATATTCTCCAACACTAACAGATTTTTTATGTGGTTTCGCATAAGTATAATCGTAAGGTATCATATTCATAATATATTTTTGTAATAAAGATTTCCAATCTATTTGTTCTTTATGTAAATCTCCAATCATTCTTTCTAATCCAACAGGCATATCTCCCCTCATTCTTGAGTTAGTTATTGCTTCGCTTACTTTACCTAACCATTCTTTTTCTGCTTCTTTTTTCTCTTTTGCTGTCATTCCTTTTCCGTGTATATGCTCATCAAAACTTTCTCCTAATGTTTTATCTCCTTTTCCGTTCTTACCTTTACCTTTACCTTTTCCATTTGACAATACATAAGTATTTCCTTTCTTCTTTACTTTTGGAAATTCGTCGTATATTTGTTCTGCTGTTTTTTTATCTACATCTTTTACTACTTTTCCGTTACCACAATTAAAAACATTATTATAATCGGGCATTAAAACCCCATCGGGTAAAGAAAACCCGTTACTCTTTAATAGTGTATTTATTGTTAAGTCCGTTGCGAAATTCCACCCGTCGCCGTCCCTACTCCCTAATCTTGATAAATGTAAAAGTGCTAAATGTAAAATCTCGTGTGCTATCACTCCCTCTAACTTATCTGTATTATTTCCATTTGTAATTTCATCAACAAACTCTTTTCTGTAATAGCAATTACCTTTTATATCAACCCCCATACCTGCCCATTCGGGTAAATCTTTACTCTCTTTAAACTTTAAAAATAAGGAAAGGTATGCGAAAAAACTATTTTTCTTTTGAATTTGTATCTTTGCTCTTGTTATTAATGCTTCTGTGTCCATTTTTTATTTTTTGTCCTCTTTTAACTTTGTGAAAAAATTAGTAAAAACTTTATATAAATTTTCTTGTTTATCATCACATAACCCACAACTACATAAATCATCTAAAATTTTATAATCATATTTACATAATAATTCGGCTTCTCTTTTTGTTAATTCTATTTTAATTTTTGTTTTCATTTTTTATTTTTTTTCTTTTTATCATGTTTTTTACATATCTCATCAACTATTTTTTGTATAAGATTAAAATTATCATAAAAACCTTTTTTTATTGGCTTCCCCTCACATACAAACTCTCCATAAATCGCACTTTTATAATCTTCAACACTCATTTTTTCTTTAGAAATTGTCCTAAATAATTTATATAATTTTATTTGAGAATAATAATAAAAATGTGGCTCTAAATCCCAATATCCTTTTTTAAGTTCTCTCGCATAATTTTTCTTATTCCACTTTCTCATTTTTTATCTCCTTTTTTATACCAACAACCTAACCAAAAACCAAATAAAATACCTATAAAAACTCCAATTAATAAGATAATTTCAACTTTCATTTTTTATTTTATCTCTATGTTTTATTGCCCATTCTATAAGTTCGTCATTATCTTTAAAACGGATAAATTCTCCGTCATTTGCTTCTACTTCCCACTTAAACTCATTTAAAGTAGCATATAACCCAATTTCATTTAGGTATCTTACTGCTTTCCATACCGAAGTAAAACCTTTTTCGTCTAATGCTTCTGCTATTTTTTGTTTAGTTTTCATTTTCATTCTCCTTATTTAATTCATTTACCATAACAACTCTTTTTAAGTAATCATAAACATCTTGTTTTGTTAGTCCAAAATTTACTGCGAAATCTATAATTTGTTTTGTGCTAAAATTACTACTTATACTTCTACCACAAAAGAAAAAACCTTTTAATGTGTTCCAATCAAAATCTTTCTTAACTCCAAATAAATCTACCTTAAAATTATCCTCATTTATAATTAAAAATTTAATATTTACTTTAATTTCATTTATATCAATACTTTCTAAGTTAAATAAATCTGACTTCATTCCTGTAAGTTTGTTTAAGTATTTTATTTCTGTTTTAGTAGTATCCTTATTAATTCTATTTAAAACAAATTTAACTTTATTTTTTCTTATTCTAACACCATTTACATTAATTATATTGGTATCATTTCCATCTGTTAAACTTTGAATTATTTTCTTTTTAGGGTTATCTTCAAATTTTATGTCATATATTTTATTATCATTTATATCTTTAAGAGTAAAATTTTCTTTCTTCTCAATTAATTTATCTATAATATTTGTCATACCTAAATAAAAGCCATTAACATAATGATATTCAAAAATCTTGTTTATATTCTTTTTTAATATTACTTTATTATTATCAATCTCAAGAATATTCTTATTAACCTTTATAGTTCTAAAAAAACCTACACTTTCTCTCTCATAATCTTCTTTCATTTTTTCTTCTTTCTTTGCTATTTTATCTTTTTCTTTCTTATCTGCTTCTTCCTCTATCTTTTTTATTTCTAAAACCTTTTTAACTTTATTTTTAATATGCTTTCTTCTTAAAATATTTACTTTAAAATCAAAACTTTCTATTTCACCTCTATCTAATTTTCTAATACACGATTTTAAAAATTCTATATTTAAAACTTTATCATCAACCTTTATTATTCTACCTTTCTCGTATTCATCATCATAATTTTCTTCACTTAATTCTTTAAATAAAATAATATCTCCAACCTTTAAATCCAAAACTTCATTAAAAACAATATAACCTCTACCCTCTAACATTTTTGTTATAATTTTTCTATCAAAAGCATTTATCACTTTTAAAAATTTAAAATCAAAATCATAACTATCAAATAAGGAATTAAATTTATCTCTAATTTCCCTATCTAAATCTTCTTCTTCATCTTCTTCATTAAGTTCTTTTAACTCTTTAAAAAATTCAAGTTCTAAATCCTCTATATTTGAAAACTCTTTATATTCTATTTTCATTTTAAGTAAAAAATAAATTTAAATTATATACTTCCCGTATTTCTCTATAAATTTGCTGTCTTTTGAATTTAAGAAGTCCTTTTTGAATTGTTGTGTATAACTACTACATAATCGCCACAATAAAGCAACAAATTCAGCATTATTCACTTCATCTAAAACTTTACTCGCTTCCATAATTCTATCAAATTTAATTTTCTTGTCCTTATATCTTTCGGATAGTGCTGACACTAAGAAATACTTAACTGAAACTTCTTTTATATCTTTAATCTTCTTAGGATTTTTAATAACATCTTCTAATTTAAGTTTCTCTTGTATTTTACAAAAAGCAACAAATTCTTGTGCGATACCCTCGCCTATTGCCGATTTACAAACAAGTTCTAATGTTTTATAATCTTTAATACCTTTAATTAAAATATCAACTCTTTCCCAACTTCTCGGAGTTACGAATTTTTGATTATCATTAAACTCTACTTTATATATTGAAGAAGGTTTAAAATTAAGAAAACCAATTATACGATTATCAACACCTTTTGGGATAGCAAAATCCGAAGTCCAATCTTCAACATTCGGAGTTGTTAATTCTACTTCGCCACCTCTATCTTTTAATGGGGCTGGTAAAGTGTGGGTAAATGCCCTATCACTATCTAAATTACCACAACCTACAATTAACCAATTATTAGTTACTTTCTCATCATTAATAATCCTATCATAAATTATCTTATAACAACTACTCATAACTATCGGAGTGCTTAAATTTATCTCATCAAAAAGTAAAATTCCGTCTGAATTTTCTCTTGCTAAAAACTTTGCGAAAAGTGGGCTTCTCCATTTAACATAATCTCTTTCATCTTTTTCTCCGTTATTACTTCTAAAATCTGGAAGTCCTTTAATATCACTACTATCATTTTCACTTAAACGAATATCAATAAGCACAAAATATTTTTCTGGATATTCATAAAGATTTTGCTTTTCTTCTGCTGTTAGTTTATTCCATTCAACAAATTCTCTCGCCCTCTCTTTTGCTAAACTTTTTGCTGTTTCTCTTATGCTTTGAGATTTTCCAATACCGAAAGTTCCCCAAACAAAAAGTGCTAACTTTTTGTAGTAGTATTGCTTTGTTATATCTTTCAATTCATTATGATTAATTTTTAATACCATTTATTTTTTACCCCCTTTTAACTCTTTTAACATTCTTTCGTATGTTCCACCATACATAAAATCTATAACAAAACTTAATCTGTTTTCTAAAGTATCTTTTGGGCTTTGATTTATTAAATTTAAATTCATTTCCTCTATTATTTCTTCTTCTTTCATTTTAAAACCTCTTTTTTAAACTTCATCATTATATCAGAAGCATAAACCCATTTTTTAGGTTTATCATTAGGATTTAAAACCAAATCGCTTAATCCGTTATCTAATAAATATATTTGTGCTGAATTAACTTTATTTTTTTGCTTATCTTCTAATGCTTCTATTATCTTCTGTTTTGTGTTCATTTTTTCTTTTTTAATATTCTTCATTTTCTAAAACCTCTCTTACTTCTTCACTTTGATTATTATAAATTTCTCTTATTTTCTTCTCACTAACATTTAAATAATTATCTTCTAAATTCTCATTTAAACTATTATCATAAATTCTCCCTTTATTATCTATAAAGTATTCCCTTTCATAAAATTCTTTTTCATTCATTTTTTAATATCCTCTTTTTCTGCTTTCTTTAACATCTTATCTCTTAATTTATCTCTTTGCTCTTGTCCGTGTTTTGTCCATATTGGGCTTAATTCTTCTCTTGTCCAACCCTTTACTCCAAATAAACATTCAGAACACATAGAAAACCAAGTTGTTATTCCTTTTAAATTACTACATTCTGCTACTTCTTTTCCACACCCAAAACATAATATTTTATTTTTCTTTTTCATTTTAATATTCAATAACCTCGTAATATTGTGTTATAATCTGAAATAACTTAGAAATCTCTAATAAATGTAATGATTTATTTTTATTATTCTCAATCCATAATTCTAATTCTGTTCTAAATTTTTTAACATTCTTTTTACTTATCATTTTTATTTTTTATCTCCTTTCATCTCTTTTCCAATATCTTCAATATAACAATCCTCACAATACCCATTTATATCAACTTTCCTTAATTTATTACAATCTTGACAATTTTCTTTATATGTAAAAATACCTGTTCCTACTTTCATTTTAAAACCCCTAACATAGCAAATACAATTAAGATTAATATTTGTAATCCAATTAAAGAATAACCTAATAAAATTATATTTTCAGTTTTCATTTTTTAATATCCTCTCCAAAGATTAAATCTTGTGGTTTGCCTTTTCTTATTTGTTTAATTGCCGTGTCTATTTTATTTAATTCCTTATCACTAAACTTAACTATCCAATTATGATTTGCTTTAAAATAATTGAAAAAATTAACTATCGGCATTTTAAAGGTTAAACTAATTACCTCACTACCCTTAATTTCACTTTCAATTTCTTTCTTTTTCTTAAAAATATTTAAATTCATTTTAACTATAAATTCTCCAACATAATATGTCTTTTATATTTGTTTAATTTTCTTTTTGATTTGTTTAATTTGCTTAAAAGTTCTTTATATGTTCTAATACTACTTAATACACTTTTAAGGTAACAAGATAAATGATAATGTCTAAATGATTTTGAATATGTCCCTTTATGTCTAACCTTATAATCTGTTGTTATCTTTTTATCACATAAAACACATTTACTAATTCTTTTGTTTTTAACTATTCTTTCTATCATTTGATTTTTTTAATTGTTCTTCTGTGCTTCTTATTAAAAAATCTGAATTGTCTTTTGTTCTTGGAAGAAAAGACACTATAAATTCTTTATCAAATGTTCTTTTAAGTAACTTAATTAATTCTTTTTTAGTATATATTTTCGTATATACTTTATTTAAATCAAATCCTGCTTCTTGTGTTTCGTTTTTCATTTTTTCATATTACAAAAACAACATAAAGAAATTCCTTTCTCCATATCATTTATTTTAATTTGTGTTATCTCAAAAGCAAGTTTTTCCCATTTATCCATATTCTTTTTTGGATATAAAGGAATTTTAAACTCCGTTTGACATTTTTTACAAAAAACCTTTACAATTACTTTTTTTTTCGCTTTCCATGATTATAATTATATGATGAAAGTGTGTAATTAAAATTATTCTCCTTTCTCTAATCTCATAACTTCGGATAATTTCATATCCCCACTATACTTTTTTTTCAATTCTGCTAATAATTTTAAAACTTCTTCGGTAGTTCCACTTATTACCATTTGTTTTTTTTGTTCCATTTTATTATTTTTTTTGTGGTAACAATCCCAACAATATACTTTATTATCTCTAACACACATACATTTTAAATCTTTTTTAATTCCTGTTTCTTTTCCACAATCATTACATATAAATTTAACCTTTCCAAAAACCAATCTCCTAAATATTTTTAATAATTTATTATCGGTATATTGTATAATTTTACTATCTTTTTCACTATGCCCAAAATATTCTTTTATTTTCATTTTTGTTGTTCCATAGTATATAGATAGAAGTGTGTAAATAAAATTTAATAACATCTACACCTTACAAATTCTACACTCATAACAAATTCCCTCGTTTGCTGTGCCTGTTTCTGTAATAAACTTTTTATTACAAAAACCACAATTTGTTTCATACTTTGTTCCTCTTTTCATTTCTTTTTGTTCCATCTTTAAATATAAACTTTAATATCTGCTTCCGTCTTTATTAAACTCATAATCATTATTTTCTAAATCTTCTTTTATTGCTTCATCACTTAATAAATAATCATAACTTTCAGATAATCTTTTATAAAATCCTTTAAACTTTTCATCAAAATAATCTTTTATTTTTACTTCAAATTCTTTCATTTCTTCGTGTCTTTCTTCATATTCTTTATTATTTAAATTATCTTCATTATCAAAATCAATTTCTATGTCTGCTTCGGCATTTTCACTTAAAGAAATATGATAAATTAGTGTTTTTTCTTTTCTTAATTCATTCATAACTATCCAATTTATTAATCCTACTTCTTTTAAGAATTTTTGATTATCTATAACATTTAAATCTTCTGCTTGAAAATTTCTGCTTCTATATAAATCCCACACAAAAGATTTACAATCAACCCCAACTTCATTTAATTCTTCAATAAATTCTTCGTGTATATAATCATACCATTCATAATCTAAATAAACTTCATTTTCTCTTTGGTTTTGTATTGCTGTTTCCTTTTCTTCTTCGCCTAATTCATTAAATTTGTATATTTGTATTTGTTCTGTTCTCATTTTTAATTATAAATTTTAATTTCTTAATTTAATATGTTTATTTTCCTAATGCTTCATAGATTAATTGCTGTTCTTTATTAAGAGTTTTTTTCTTTATACCTCTCTTTAATCTATATGCTTTTACATATTTCAAAAATTCTTTTTGTTGTTCTGTTTCCATTTTTTGAGTATAAATTTTATTCGTTCTTTAGGGTAAAAGACGAACAAATTAAACAATAACCCTATTAAAGTTTCTTTTGTTTATTCGCATTATGGGAGTTTTTTTGAGTATATTTATATATTTCTTCCTTAATTTTTGTTTTAATAACGGGTTTTCTTTCTTTTAATAAATCAAATAATTGTGCTTTTTCTTCCATAAGTAAGCCGTCATAATTAAACCAATCATTAAAAGAGTTCTCTTTATTATCCCAAAGTTCCAATAGTTTTTCGTCTGTTTTCATTTTTTAATCATTATTGTCTTTTGCTTTCTTTGGATTATTTGTGCTTTTTGTATTTCTCACAAATTTATCCAATTCTTCTTCTGCTTTTTCTTCTTCTGTTTTCATTTTGATTATTATAACCCCCTCATATTATACCCTAAATTGAATGCTTCTTTTAACATTATATTAATATCATCTTCAAAATAAAAATAACTTTCATATTCGTTAGAATATTCTTTTTTATATGCTTCTTTAATTCTATTTAATTCAAAATTAATCTTTTCATATAATATTTTAAACTTCTCTTTAAAATCTTTTATGTTCATTTTATTCTAAATTTTCCCAATTATCCTTAAGAAATTCAAATAATCTTATTACTTGTTCATAATATAAATAGATTAATTTATCATCACTTATCAAAACTAAGGCATTACTTTTATTTTTTTCTGCTTTAACTTCATTAATACATCTATGAGTTCCTAAACTCTTTTCCTTAATTGTTTTAATTTCTTTATCTTCTTCCATTTTAATTCCCCCTTTCAGTTTGAATATAAATAGAGGAAATCACTAATTTTCCTCTATTATCTTTCGTCTTTTATGTAAGTCCTTTATGCCTTACTGAAATGTTTTTCAATTTCCTTATTTAGTGAGTATAAAAAGAGGATTAATTAAAACCCTCTAAATGAAATTTAAAAAATATTAAATTAAAGGTTTGCTTCAATAAGTTCTGTTTTAGAATATAAAACTTCTTTCAATCGCTTCTGTGCTTCTTTTAAAACTTCTTCGTGTTCTACTCTTTTTGATTTGTCTGGCTCTAATTCGTTTAAAAGTTTGCCTGTTGTATTACTCCAATTATTTACACTTACTAAACCATTTACAGCAACTAATGTTTTATAAGAAAAATAAAGGTTTATACTGCCTTTATCTGTGCTTATACTAACAACATTTTTGTTAATTGTCCCTAAATTTTCAAAACTTATATTTATGTTTTCCATCGTGTTTTTTATCTCCTTTCATTTTAACACATAATTAAAACCCTGTGTTATGGGTTAAGAATATAAAACCTTTATCCATAGTATATAAATAGAAGTGTGTAATTAAAAAATATTATTTTAAATCACTTTTATAAAATTTTAATAATTCTTCATAATTTTTATAAAATAATTGTTCGCAATTATGTTTTTTAAATCCTATTTGTTTATTAAATAAAATTCCTTTTTTATAGGGTTTTAATTTAAAACCTTTATTTTTAAATTCTCTTTTAATATCTCTAAAATTCCTTTTAACTTCTTTAAAAGAGTATTCTTCAAATGCTTTATTAATATTTTCCGAAGTCATCTTAAATAAATCTCCTTAAATTTACTTATATTAAAAATTGCTTGTTGTTTGAATATTAAACCTATTTGTTTAGATAAATTTTCATTTTCTAAATATAAACTTAAATCTAAATAAAAGGTTTTGTCCTTATCTGTCCAACCACCTATAAATAAATTTTTATTATTCTTAAATCCAAACCTTTTAATATACAAAACCTTTTTTATTAAATGGTTTAAACTCTTTCCTTTAATATTAGTAATTGAAATAAAAAAACCCTCTTTTTTATTTACAGGATTTCCGTTTAAATTACAAGAAAAACCCTCTTTATTTTTAAGCATAATTTCTCTTAAAATGTTTATTTGTTTTTGTTGTTCCATACCCTTATAATGAAAGTGTCTTAATAAAAAAACCAATTCCTTTAAATTTAATGTCCTTAGCCCTTGCTTCAAAGGAAAAGAAAAAGTTTTAAGGTTGAAAATCTCAAAGGAAAAGAATTATTTGCCTTACGGCGAAAAAAATAAAAAAATAAAAAAAAGGGGTATTAAAACCCCGTAATAAAATATAAAATTTCCTTTGAAGCCCTATCTATAAAAAATCGTCCGACATTTTGTGGTTTAATATCCTTAACAAAAACCCCACCACCTTTATTTATGCCGTTTCTTAAACTTAATTTTTCCTCATCTCTTAAAACCATTTCTTCGTTAAATAAATGTCGTGGAAATTCGTCATAAATTAAGCCGTTTTCTTTGTGTTTATATTCGGTAATATCTGTTTTCCACTTCTGAAAAACCCAACCCGTAAAACCTCTTACTCGTCTTTGTGTCTTTAAGCCACCTTTACGAATTAAATAATTCATTCTATGGGTTTTATATCGGTTTGACTTATCAAGAGAAATTAAAGCCCTTAGAAATTTAGTGCTTATTTCTTGCCCAAAGTTATCATATAAGCCCTTAACAACTGCCTTAAAATTTAAGCCGATATTCTGCCCTTTCTTACTTCGTCCAGAATTAACAACCGACTTTAAACTGCTTATTGTTTGCTCGTAATTTTGCTTTTCCATAATTGCCTTTACCCCCTTTCAGATATTCAGATATAGAGTTTTTAATCAATCCATACCTCAAATTTTTACTTTTAGAAATATCCTTAAATCTCATTTTAAACCCCATAGCAAGACGAAGACGGCAAAAGGAGATATAAACGGCACGACAACACAGAAAGCAACCCCTACAACACAGAAAGCAACCCTAACCCTGTTTAATTTTGGAACATAAGCCCTTAAACCTCTTGCTCTTAAAATCTGTTCTGTATATGGGTTTATCGTAAATCTATCTTTGATAGTTCTCACTAAGTTTTGTAAAATTCCCCTCTTGCCGTATGTCTGAAATTGTGCGATATTCATAAAGCATAAAGAGAGATTTTCTTTATAAGGAGATTTTCTAAAGTGTTGTAACTTTAAAATAGTTACTCGCCCAAAGCATTTTGCTTTATAAGTGTTGTGTTGTAATTATATAGTATAACACAATATGCTATAATGGAATAGTGTTGTTTATTTGAGTGGTAAGTTTTAAACTACTTGGCAGAAGTAAAAAATAAGAGGTTTTGATTTTTGTCGTAATTATATAGTAGTGATTTATTTATTATTTTAATTAATTAAATAGGATAAGTGCAGGTTAAAATAAATCAAATAAATACAATTAAATATAATTAAATAACAAATAAATACAATTAATTAAATGTTAATTGTTACTATTATAAAGTGATAGGAAAAGTTTATAAAGGGTGGAATAATAAAAGAGTATATAAACCTTTCGCAAGGTTTATAAAGAAAAAGCAAAACCCTTTATAAATGCTTAGAAAAGTTTATAAAGGAATAAACGAAAAAAGGTTTTAAAAAGGGAAAATAAAAAAGAGTAATACAACATCAAAAATCTACTTATTTTTTATTTTATTTAATTCCCCCCAAATGATTAATTAATTATTTTTTATTTTATTTTTAGCCAAAGGAAGCAAATAAATAGGAAGGGTTCAAAATGAAAACAGAAGAAGAAAAGAAAGCATATCAAAAAAACTATTATCAAGAATGGAGTAAAAAGAATAAAGATAAAACAAAAGAATATAGAAATAAACATGAGAATAAAGAATATCAAAAAGAATATTATCAAGAACATAAATCTAAGCTAAATGAGTATGGAAAAGAATGGCGTAAAAAGAATAAAGATAAAACAAAAGAATGGTGTAAAAATAATAAAGATAAAAGAAAAGGAAATCAATTAAAAAGAAATTTTGGATTAACACTAGAAGAATATAATGGACTTCTAAAAAAGCAAGGGGGTGTTTGTGCTATTTGTAGGAGTAAAACAAATGGTAAATCATTATCAGTAGACCACAATCATAAGACTGGAGAAGTTAGGGGGTTGCTTTGTATTTATTGTAATTCCACTTTAGGATACCTTAAGGAAGATACCTCTGTACTATATAAATGTATTAAGTATTTAAAAAAGCACCAAACTAATTAATTATTTTTATTTTTTATTCTGCCAGAAGTATCATTTAATTCAACAGCTTATTGTAGTACTTCTTTCTTTTCTTTAATCCTTTTTCCTATAAGTTCTTTTGTAATACTTTCTCTTTTCTTGTTTCAAAAGCTTTTTAACTTCTTCTTCTTTAAGTTTAAACCTCTTACAAATGATTTTTCCTATTTCATCAAAACCCCTCAAGTTTTTTTCATACCAAACCCTATATACTAATAGACCTTTGGCTTTTAGTTCAGCTAAACTCGTTGGTTTGGTCCCAACTTCTACAACATATCCATCCACAGTTCTTTCCATTTGTTTTTTTTCCATTTGTTTTGGTTCCTTTGGATGGCGGGCCCACACGGGTAGTATATTAAGTCAATATATGATAAATGCCACGGGATACGGCGGGTTATTAGGAGACACCCCCCTCTTTTTGGTGTTTTTCAACATATCTTAGGTAATTTCTTAGGTCATTCTCTAAAGCAACAGGTGTAATCTCCCTAAATAGTAACTTAGACACCCCCTCTGCTATCTCTTTTGTTGTTAAGTTGGTATTCATCTTTAAAAAACTCAATACCCCCCAATATTTTTCTCTTGTTTGTTCTTCTCTGCTTCCAAACACCTTTTTTTTCAATGCTTCTTGTTTTTTTGCTTCATATTCTTCCCTCTCAAAAGGTAACCAATCTCCAAACCTTCCATAGAAAGAAGGTTTTTGTGAAAAGTACTTGTTCCCAACCCCAATTTTCTTTTTTCCTAAAAAATAAAGCCACTCTTTTGCTTTTGGACCAAAATAATCAAAAAAACCTCTAGCCCAATTATCATCTGAGTAACAATCTACTAAAAACATACTC
>SDBS01004228.1_pt1 | contig 14073 bp, 13 predicted proteins | sample 2277091 | NCBI WGS metagenome assembly SDBS01 (sample SAMN10404972, study PRJNA504765) | marine sediment metagenome | isolation source: marine sediment core GS10_PC15, 163 cmbsf | place: Arctic Ocean: Southern Knipovich Ridge | collected 2010
AGCAACATTGTATGCATTTTCCCCTAGTGTAACTTTTTTAAATCGATTTTGCTTAAGATATACCAAAGTAAGACCCGTGTGCGCATATAGTGGTAATTATTACAAGGCTACAGAAGAGATGGCCAGGGTTAAATACTTATTTAACTTTTCAATTCCAAAAGCAGTAAAAGGGACTATAGCAAAAAAAAAAATTGTTGGAGGATTCACTATTGATAACAGTTATCTTATGAAATCTATAAATAAAAATTTAAAAAAGCCAGAAGATAAAAGAAATTATATCGCGATAGGTGGGAGTAATCACTTAATAGATAAATTCATGGGTTTCATGAGAGATAATAATATAGCATACAATTTAGGAACAGATTTTGATGTTGTGGTGGGTGGTGGTGGTTGGGATGGTCATAAAGCACAATTAAAGCATGATCCTATTAATAAATTAGAATTTGTGTCTAATTTAGCTGAATTATTTGGAACTGAGAGGAAAAGAGTGATTGATATATATGGTTTTACAGAATGTCCAATCGTTTTTGGTAGCCATTGGTCCGATAAACACGAAGATTTTGTGTTTCATTGCCCCCATTATTCTAGAATAATAATACGAGATATTGAGAATCTAGAACCTTTGAAAAAAGAGGGAGATAGAGGTTTTTTAGAAATTTTAACACCTTTCGGAAGTAGCGCGTCTGTAAAGCATGCCGTGATTGTAGATGATCATGTAGAATTGGTATCTAAAAATAAATGCCCAGAATGCGGAGTTGAAGGAAGTACAACTTTTAGAATTTTAGGAAGGATTAAACAAAGTGAAGGTATTGGTTGTTCATCACTTATAACATGGATTTAAACAACTTTTTTTTTATTTTTATAATTTAATTAATAGTTTTATAATTTTTATTTACTTCTTCTTTTTCAGCTTCAGTTAGTTGTCGTACTACCTTAGCAGGAGAACCAAGTGCGATAGAATAGGGGGGAATATCATCCATAACTAATGAATTTGTTCCAATAATTGATCCTTCACCTATTGTAACACCGGGTAATATTATTGAATATGCGCCTATTCTCGCATTTCTACATATTTTAATTGGTCCAAAACTGAAGCTTCCATGTTTTATATTCATTGCATTATGAGTTAATAATTTCACACCAATCCCACAGCCACTACCATCTTCAAATTCAATTAAATTAGGTAAAAGGGGGTCAGGTATTGCTTTTTGAGAAATATGGCAATTTTTACCTATTTTCATTCCTAAAAATCGAAATAACATATTTCTAGAGCGCGGCCATCCAACTAAATAAGTAATTACTAAGGATAGTATATGATTAAAAGCACCTTTTACAAACCAAGCGATAGAAAATCTTTGACTCTGAAGATATTTAGCAATAATTAACATTGGTACGGGAGTAAAAATAAATTCATCTGTTTCTATGTTAATATATGTCATTTTACCCTTAACTTCAATTGTATATTCAGGTCTTTTATGCTTCCAAACTTTTCTAGCTTTAATCATATCCTTAAAAAAAATAAAATAATCTACGTTTATGGGAAATAGGATTAAACTGAAAGTAAAATTAACAGGTAATAAAAGTAAAATTAGCATTAATCTTGTATTAAGAGTTAAATCTTGGTTAAATAAGATACCAAAATAACTATAATAAGAAACAATGAAAGTAATAGATACAAATCCTAATAAACTAAAAATATACATTATTGAACCAGTTAATTGGCTAGTTTTTGCTAAGTTGTATCCAAAAATGAATAATACAAACAAAAACACATAACCAATTAAAATGAAACCGTAGATAAATATGCTATATTCATAAAAAATTAATGATAACCAAGGTATTATGTAAGTATAAATTATATCAATCCCTGGAATTGGAAGAAATATTCGATTTATTATAAATAAAATAATAAATACCGCACTTAAGAGTAGGAAAAGTAATGAAATTATAATTCCTTTTTTCATTTTAACAACTATTTTATTAGCTCAATTTAGAAATTATATAGAATATATAAGAAATTATATTTTAATAATAATAAATATGTTTTTTATTCTTAAATGAATAGTTTAAAAACTTATTAATCAATCTACTTAAAAAATTGATGAAAGTAATTAAAGAGAAATATAAAATTGAAATATCAATTGTTATCCCCGCATATAACGAGGAAAATAACATAAAAGAGACGTTGATAGCGGTAAAAAAGCAAAAATATGATATTCCTTATGAAATTATTGTAGTTGATGGACAAAGTTCTGATAACACCGTTTTAATAGCTAAAAAATTTGCGAAAGTCTATATTTCACCCCAAAGAGGTAAAGTACATCAATTGAATTATGCAGTACCGAAAACATCCGGTGATTTACTCGTATTTTTAGATGCAGATACATTAATAGGGCCCTTTTTTTTGTATAAAATTCATCAAATTTTTAAAAAAAGAAAAAATCTTTTTGCTTGCAGCGCCAGATTTAAGTATTATAATGGGAAGGCTATTTCATTTAAATTGGGTTCCCTGAAATTCACCATAACAAGTTATTTTTTTCAAAACGTTAATATGCATTTATATTATTTTTTTAAGACCTTATATGGATATCCTGAACTTTCCGGGTGTAATATAATTGTTAGAAAAGACATATTCCTAAAAGCGGGTGGATTTAAGCAACCGCCAAGTTCATTAGGAATTGACAAGGTTTTCTCCGATTCTTTAATATATTTAAGTAGAAAACAAAAAAGGGGTAAGATTAAAACCCTAAATTTTGTTTCTGTATTAACAAGCGGAAGACATTTAAATATTCATCGTAGTTTAAAACGCATTAGCCAATATCATTCAAAAAAAGATATTTACTACGAATTAGCAAAAGAAATTGAATAAATGAAATAATAATCCCCTAGTAATATAATGAAAATTGCGCTGACCTTTGATATAGAAAGAGATATTCCTAATGTTTTAAACACATATTTCGGAGCGAAAGATGGAATATTGAAACTACTAAGGATATTAGATAATTTCAATATCAAGGGGACTTTTTTTTGTACAGGAAAAGTTGTTGAACGACTACCAGAGTATATAAGATTAATTGAGCGAAAAGGTCATGAAATCGCATGTCATGGTTTAAATCATGAAAGGTTAAACCATTTGGATTTTAAGAAATGTCAAAAAATAATTTATCAGAATAAAAAGCTAATTGAGAACACATGTCAAGATTCAGAAATTATTGGATTTCGAGCTCCATATTTAAGACCTCCAAAGTTCTTATTCAGAATATTAAATAATTTAGGATTTAAATATGATTCTTCAATTAAATCTCGTAAAAATTTGAAATATTATCAAATAAATAATGATCAAATTCAAGAATTTCATCCTTCAAATTTTAATATTATATTTAGATTACCTATAGGTTATTATTCTTTACGAAAATGGATATTTAGAAAGGAATTAATTATCTTACATTTTCATCCTTGTGAAACAATAAATATGAAAGACTTAATGATCAATCAAATGAATATATTTAATAAATTTAAAAATATATTTAGACCAGATCGTTGGGGTAATACAGGAAATTCATTTAATACTCGATTAATTAGTTTTATCAAAGAATCCATTTCAAACAAAGCTGAATTTATTATTTTAAAACAAATGATTTCTAAAAATATCTAATTCTCAAGTTACCTAACTTCCAAAGTAGTTAAAAATGGTAAAGTGTAATATAACTGGATTGAAAAAATTATTTCTTATTTTTTAACCTTTGGAGAGAAGTCCACTCCTTTTATTTAAGGAGTAGTTAAAGAGGATTTTCCCCTCTCTCTTTCCAAAATATTCAAATCCTTTTTGCCGTTTCTAACCGGAAAAAACGGAAAATCACCAAATCTTCACTCTCTCTTCCTTTTATTACCTACAAATATTATATAATTCATGGAACTAACGCAAAAACTCCCCATTTTTCCAACAATTTCGCAAGAAGAGATCTTGTGGATATTATCAGAAAAATGTCGTCTTATTTATAACTTTGCGTTAGCAGAACGGAAAGAAAATTGGAAACAAAACAAAGACAAACCAAAAAAGAAATGGAACTACATTAAATACGTCGATCAACAAAACCAATTACCTCACATCAAAGAAAAGTATCCCGAATATAAGTGGGTCTATTCTAAAGTGCTTCAAATGACTTTAAAAAAACTTGATACAAGCTACAAGTCGTTCAGAGCACTTAGAAACAATGGCGATGAGAAGGCACGACCGCCCAAGTTCAAGAGTAAGAAATATTTCACGACTCTCTGCTATAACCAATCGGGTTTCAAGATAAACGATTCTACCATCATATTTTCACATAAACATCCTTCGAAAGAAGAGATTTCTTTTAAAATTCCGAAAGAACACGTTCCACGCGAAAAACTCAAGCAAGTAGAAATATTTCTCGATTCACGTAAACGTTGGTTCATTTCCATTACGTACGAGATTGAAACACCTGAACATGTTGATAACGGACTCTATCAAGCGTTTGATTTAGGAGTATCACAAACTGCTGGTGTGAACATTCACGGGAAAACGGTTTTATTCACGCACAGACGAGCAGATCTGTATTGGAAAATGAAAAACGAAGAAGTGCAAGGAAAGCGAGATCATTGCAAGAAAGGAAGTCATAAATGGAAGTGGTACGATCAAAAACTAAAGCAAATGAAACGTAAACAAGCCAATCAACTGAAAGACTTCCAGCATTGGTTATCCAAGCAGATTGTTGAGAACACGAAAGCGAACACGATTATCATAGGAGATTTGAACGTAAAAAAGATGGCAAAGAAAAAGAAAGGCACGGGAAACGCAAAAAAAACGAAAGCTCAAAAAACCCTCAATCATTCCGTTCACAACACGGGGTTCATGTCTCGATTTGCCGAATTCTTAACCTACAAATCGGAAAAGATGGGTAAAAGAGTAATAAGAATTGATGAAAGAAAGACCACGAAAACGTGTTGCAAGTGTGGAGTGCCCTCAAAGAGAGCGATCTACGAAAGAATTATTACATGCGATTGTGGAAATCAAATTGACCGAGATCTCAACTCGTCATTCAATATAATGATCAAGTTTCTTGAAATGAAGAAAGTCGGTGTATTTGATTTCCTATTGCATCAACCCTCGATGACAGAGGAATCGTTCTTGCTCAATAACGAGTGGAACGGTTTTCTACGACAAACAGACCTTCTTGATCTAACAATAGAAGGGTACTCGTAGGAAACTAATGCCTTTAGGCAGTAGTAGTTCATTTACCCATCAGTAGAAAATTTCCCAAAACCTGATAATTTTAGATTCCTTAACCGTACAATAGTTCTCATTCCATTTCTAAAATGTTTCATAAAATTAAAAACAATTTTTCGCTTATATGAACTTAATAGCATATCAGGGATTGATTTGAATATCCATCCAATCCTTTTAAAAGATATATATTCCTTATATGTTTGCCTAATCAAATCCAATATCCATTTTCTCTGTGCTTCCGTGTGAGTCAAATCTATTACTCTGGTTGAAGTTTCCCATCTTTTATCATTAATAAGTCCCTTTGACACCAGATCATCCCACATTGGGATTCCTGGCCAGGTCTCAACTATATTTAAAAAGAAAAAATCCACACCTGAATTCCATGCAAATCGTACAGTGTTTTCGCACTCTGATAAAGTTTCAAATGGCGCACCTAGCATAAATAATCCGATAATAAAATCAATTTTAGCTTCTTTTGCTATTTTAATAGCTCTAAGAGATTGATAAGGCGTTATCTTTTTATTGTAATAATTTAAAATTCTTTGATTAGCACTCTCGATTCCAAAACTAATCGATTTACATCCAGATGATACCATTTTTTCAAATAATTCCCTTGAAACTTTATCAACTCGCATTTCAACGTGCCAATTAATATCAAGATTTTCGTTTCTTAGTAATTTACAAAATTTTACCACATTCTTAAGATTAAATGAAAAATTATCATCAACAAATGCAACTTCAGAAAATCCTTTTGAAGCTAAATATAAAATCTCTTCAACCAAACGTTCAGGAGATTTTGATCTATATTGTCTATTTGAAAATTTAGACACTGCGCAATAAGTACAACTATAGGGACAGCCGCGAGTAAAAAATGTTGTTGCTAATTTAGAATCCATTAATTCCATTCCAGCTAAATTCTGGCGATAGGGGAATTTAAGAAATGAACGATCAATAAAAGGTAAATCATCTAAATTTTTATTTATTGGACAATCAGGATTGTGCCTATTTTTCCCATTAAATCGATAACTTACCCCCAATATATCAGTAGGTTCACGATTGTGACTATTTTCTAAATAACTGATTAAATTAGAAAAAATATATTCATTTTCTCCTCGAACACAATAATCTACGAGATGATTGTACTTTTCTAATATTTTATTGGCACAAAATGTTGGATGATAGTGTCCTAAGACAATTTTTATATTTGGATTCCATTCTTTTACCATCTGAGATATTTTAATAGAAGATAAAAATCCTACAGTCATAGCAGAAATTCCAATAACTTCAGGATCTATTCTTTTTATCCATTTTAATACTTTATCAAAACTAAATCCGTTTGATGCTTGATCTAATAACCTAACCAGATGACCTTGTTTTTTTAAAATTGTTCCTAATAATAGAATTCCTAATGGAGGCCATTTTTGTCCATAAAAGTGCTCATTTTCCTCTAATATCGGATTGGGATTGATTAAAGCAATTCTCAAGTTATCTGTTCTCCAACCTTGTTTTTTTTTTTAATTTCACTTTTAAAATATTTATTGTAATCATTATATTAATTACAGGATTAATTTCTTTTATTGTTATATTGATAAAAGCTTTCATAATATAAATTTCGAGTAATTTTATCTTTCATTTATAAGATATTATTACTTATTATTGTTCTTTTTAAAAATTTTCACTATTTTGAAGGTAAATGGACATCTTTTCAGAGAACCTATTACAAGCTCTTTTAAAATCATAAATTATATCAAAATTCAACTTTTCCTTGGAAAAATACTAATATTTATCAATCGAAAATATTTCAATCAAAACAGAATTCTTTTATTTAAGTTTCCTTAAATAAATCTCAAGGAATTGATTCAAAAGAATATATTGACGAAATTGCCGAATTGGACAACAAGGATCCATATTTTGAATTCGATGACATAAAACTTGAAATTCACTTTAGGTGTAATGCTTAAAATTCCAAGCGAGAGTGGTATAAATTTAGGATACACGAATTCTCTATCATTTCGCTACTTAATATTCATCTGAACATCTAATAATTTGAAAATTTTTAAAGAAGTAATATTTTTTATATTAACTCTCAAAAGACGTGCTTGTTGTCTTAAATCTTATTAATTAATTAAAACTTAATTAGTTGGCTGATTCTGTGGTAACTATTTCAAGTTCATATAAAGGAATTTCCCTTCTCTTTTTAGCATCATATAAAGGTAATCCTGCTCGCTTTAAGATTTCTCGTGTTCGATACTCGAGGATAACAATTTGACATGGACTTGAAATTTTCATAGAAGCAATTCTCAGGCGATCTCGCACTACAGGTAAGTTTTTTAAACTGGTTCCTACATCCACAACTATCTGCCCTGCTCTAACACGAGCACAAACACCAGTAGATCTTCCAAATGAGTTTCTCATTCCTGATTGTACCCGATCTGCGCCAGCAAAAGCTAACATTCTATTCTCTCTGAATTTTTGGAATGGTTTTGGTCTTATTCGAAGTCTAAACGCTGTTCTACCAAGTTTTCTTTGAAGAACACTGTTAATAGTAATTCTTACTGCTTCAAGAGTATTTGAAGAAATTTGAATTTGTTTTTTGACCTTAAGCCCTACGATTAACTCGAACTTCTCCCAAGGTATTTCTTTCGCCCCTCCCCAAAATCTAACTATCTTACTTTGTGCCCCTCCTCGAGCATATTCACGTCGATGATTCTTACTCCTTTTATGTTGATATGGTCTCCTCGACCATTTGGAGTAACAGTGCCAAGGTCTCTTTTGTGCGATTACCATTCACCTTTTCTATTATTTTTTTAAAGATTTTAATAATTCGGTTGAAAAATTAAACTTTTAAAAAATTTATTCAGTTAATTTAAGTGATATATTTCTAATAAGTTTTATTATAATCATAGTACAATTGGAAAGTTCATCGTTTGATTTGAGATTCATTAGGATAAACCTTAACCCTCTAAATTTCATGCAATTTTTGTTTTTGCGAAGCTCTTTTCTAGAAAGATATAGGAGACATTGAATCTATTTTATCTTTCATTCTTCTAATACTGCTAAAAAAACTCAAAAAATCCTTTATAATACTTAAACCTTTTCTTGAATTTAATAAATATTTAATTCCTTTCCTTTTATACACTTTCTTAAAAGTATCTCTCCAACCTCTCTTAAAATATCCATAATAATATGCCTTATATAAAAGCGAATCTAACTTTTCCTTTGATAATTTGTTTAACCGATTTACTGCTGTTGTAAAATTGTATTCACTCCAATTGCTAGATATTAAATAATCCCTTTCAATCAAAATATCCCTGAATTTCGTGCCAGGTAAAGGTGTCATTATAGAATATAATGGAAAGTCTATTCTTAACTTTTTAACAATTTTAATCATTAGATCTATATCTTTTTCATCCTCATCGAGTTTTGAACCTACCAATAAACTACCAATTATTAAAATATCATTATCATGAAGTATTTTTATTGCTTCAGCAATGTCTCTAAATTTAACTTTCTTCTGAATATTATTCAATGATTTTTGATTAAATGATTCAATACCAAGGAAGAACAGCCAAAATCCTGCTTTAGCCATTTTTTTAATGACATTTGGATTTTTTTTAATAACATCAATTCGACTTTGACAAGTTAAATCTAATTTAATTCCTTCTTTAATTATTTGATCACAAATTTCCTCTACGCGCTTCATATTCGCCGTAAAATTATCATCAACTATCACTACATCTTTGCGTTTTTTTTGTCTTGAAATGATTTTTAACTCTTGAATAACCCGTTCTGTGTCTTTCGTTCTATAAGTTCCTCGATTAAACATATGTATATTACAAAAAATGCATTTAAATGGGCACCCCCTTGACGTCTCAATCACATCTATTGGCATCTGAAAAATCTGAAAATAAGACTTTTTATTTCTCAATTGCCTTGCTGGAAATGGTAATTTATTTAAATTTTTAATCAATGGACGATCTGGATTATTTACGATGGTTCCATTGTTCCTATATGATATTCCTTTTATCTCTTCTAGATCTTTATTTTCAATTAATTCCCGAAAAGTAATTTCTCCTTCTCCTCGGACTATAACATCAATGAAGGAATATTCTAAAATTTCAGAATAAGCAAAACTCGGATGCCAACCCCCCAAAATGGTTGAACAACCTCGTTTTTTTGATTCTTTTGCGATTCTTAAAGCAATATTAATTCCTAATGTGAAACAACATGAAATTCCAACAACCTCTGGCCCAAAATCATTAATTTCTTTCATTATTTCCTTGAGGTTTAAATTCCTGACTTTTGCATTAATTATCTTCACTTTAGCTAAATCTAAAATATTAGCCGCAAGATACTCTAACCCCAAAGCAGGGATTGTAAACTTATCAGTAATACTCTTAGTAATAAAATTTGGATTTACTAAAGCGACTTTTTGGATTCGTTCATCAATTAATTTCATTTAATAAACTCTTTTCACAAGTTGGAAGATTCTATTCTTTTTTTTAATTTTATAAATTTGTATCTATTTCTTAACAAATAAATCTAAAGTGATTTTAATTAAGATTTACTTCTTAAAAGATTTATTAGAACTAAAGCAACATTTAATCATATTGGAATCAAGATGATTTCTCTTAAGAATCATCTATAAAAATTAAAAAAAAGAATGAAATTAATTATAAATAAAAATTATTTTTTTTTTTTGTCGAATTCATCTGGATTTCCACCAGATTCAAGAAATTCTGCATATTTTTTCAAACTTTTTAAAAGCATATCTCCAGCAATTCCAAGTATTGTTTCTTGGCTTGGATCATCAAATTCCGACCATATAGTCGCTTCAACAACATCGCCTTTTGGTTTCAAAACATACCCTAAGCTTGTCATGGGACTACCTTCTTGAGTTGCCGTAAGTCGATCAGGCGAAACAGTTTCTATACGAGTGGAAGTTACATCTCCAACATTTGTTTTAAAAAAATAATTTCCTGGACCAAGTTCGGTAACTTCATTTACTATTATGTTCCATTTAGCATAATTATTATCATCATCGATAATATTAAAAATCAGCTTTTGAGAAGCTGCGATATCTAAAACTCTTTCCAATTTTGGCATTTGCTTTACACAATAAAATTTTTTTAAGATTTATATGAAAAAAATTGTTTAAATTAGGTTATAACAGAGTGGCTTATAAAATTTGTGGATTATTTATATTCTGAATGCATAAGAAAACCAATTTCAAAAGCTAAGGAAAGAAAATCTTTAAAATTAAAATCTTTATTTAGTTGTTTCATGTTTATTTTTGAAAAGACTTAAATATTATATAAGTTAGATATTTTAATTTATTGATATTAACTATTTAATTTTTCTAATAGAAAATTTTAACGAAACGTAACTATTTTTTTCAATTATGATAGATGCTGAAACTGCGTTTAAGCAGAAAACAGAACTACTCTGTAAAGGGTTATATCTTGATGAAAATCTAATCCCACACTATAAAAATCAAGGTATTAAAATTGATTATGGTCGAAAAGGGGGAGCTGGTCCATGTGGAGGAAGGTATTTCACTTTAGAAGATGAAAAAACTTTAGTAAATGTTGCTCTTTGGAATATTCCAGAAAAAACTGATCTAATTTTAAAAGAAAACAAAAATGGATATTTTGAAATTTTTAACAAAACAAAGAAAGTTAACTTTGGAAAATTAAAGTTAGTACAAAATCCTCGTTATTACAGCCCAGAATTTAAAACTTCTGACGGAATTGAAATGAAAAAGATAGCATTAGTACATGGCTTAGATTGTTTATCAAGTACTATTTATCAAAAGTGTACCTATTGGACATGTGGAGAAGCATGTACATTTTGTGGTATTGAAATCAGTTTGAAAAATAATGAAACTATTTTAGAAAAGAATGCTAAACAAATGTCAGAAGTTATAGAGGCTGCTAAAAAGGAAAACAGATGTTCACATATGACATTAACTAGTGGGACTGATAAAAATAGTGATAAGGGCGCAAATCGTTATATTAAGTTTTTGAAGGGAGTAAAAAAAAATCATCCTGATCTCCCTTTACATGTGCAAATTGAAGCTTTAGAAGATGTAGAGTATATAAATAAATTAAAAGAGGCAGGGGCAGATACTATTGGTATTCATCTTGAAATTTTTGACGAAAATTTACGAAAGGATATTACTCCCGGGAAATTTCATCTCTCTTATGAATTATTTGAAAATAATTGGAAGCACGCAATCGATATTTTTGGAAAAAACCAAGTGAGTAGTTATATTTTAACTGGATTCGGAGAATCTTTTGATGATTTTATAAAGCGTGTCGAAAAAATTGTTTCAATAGGGGTTATACCTTACATCACTCCCGTTAGATCCATCGCAGGAATTAAGAATTTACCTTTTACTAATTTTAACGATTTATTAATGGTATATAGGAAAAGTGCTGAATTGATGAAACAATTTGGAGTGAATCCTTTAGAAAATAAAGCTGGATGTGTAAGATGTGGTGATTGTTCAGCGATTAGTGAAGCGTACAAAACATTGTGAAGTATCTAACTATTAATGAAAAGATTTTACTGTAGCAATACTATTTTATGATTGAAAAGGTTTATCTTAAAACTTAAAATTATTATCATATTTTTATTCTAATATAGTATTAGACTATTAATTTAAATAATTTCACTGATGAATATGTTGTTAAAAGGAAAAAACATTGTTATTACTGGTTCGGGTAGAGGCATTGGAAAGACTATAGCAATAGCTTGTGCTAAAGAAGGTGCAAATATAGGATTAACTTCAAGAACTCTTGAAGAATTGAATGATACAAAAAAAGAGATTGAAGACTTAGGTATAAGTTTGAAAGTAGTTGTAAAGACCTCAGATATAACTAAATATGAAGAAGTAGAAGAGGTTTTTAAAACATTTTACGATGAACTAGGTTTATTGAATGGTGTCGTTGCTAATGCAGGATATTCTCGAATGTGGGTTAGTCATGAATTTGATCCTGAAAAATTTTCCCAAATAATAGATGTTAATGTATCAGGTGTATTCTACACGTTTAAAGCAGCCTATCCTTACATGAAAAGAGATGATAAAAACGATAAAGCGAGGTTTGTAATAACTGGAAGTGCAGCTTATACAAATCCAATGCCAAAATTTGCTGCATATACAGCAAGTAAATACGCTGTAGTTGGATTACAAAAATCATTAGCATTGGAATACAAAAAAGAAAATATAAATTTTAATACAATACTTCCAACAATGGTAGATACTCGGATGGCAAGAGGGAGAAAAGCAGGAGATGGCAATAAACCAGATAACGTTATGAATCCATGGGATTTAAATCCCATGTATTTATTTTTAATGTCAGATGATGCAAATAGGGTAGATGATCGATTAATTTTTACTAGTGATTTTCAAAAAATAAAGAATTTTTTAGCAGAAGCACCTTCAGGTAGGAAAGAGAATTGGGAGGTTTTTAAGGAATATTTAAAAGAAAAGTCTCCAAAGATTTTTGAAAACGTTAAAAAACTTGGAAAATTAGTAGATTTTATTATTTCTCATTCTAATTAAAAGGATTCTTATTTTTCAATATTTTTTGTTGATATTCTTTTAGCGGTGGAGGACATAATTTTGTGTCTAAATTAAAAATAGTTGAAATGAAATATCGTCTATCTCGAAAAAAACATTCTAAGGATTCCTTATATTTATTTTTTGATTGATTAATATTTGATTATATCTACTTAGAATTTTTTACTCTTTAGAAGTCAGATTAACTTAACTCCATTAAATATAGGTTTGAAAGATGCGAGGTGCTATCTTGTGCTTTGGATAAATAATCTTTCTTTTTTCTGCTCTTTTTCCCATTTTCTTTTATACTCTTCATGAGTACTTTTAGGATTCCTGTTAAACCAATTCATTCCTGTATATCTTTTGAATTTGTTACTAAAGTATTAAATTAATTAATAGAAATTTTAATAAAAGCGTAAATAAATTTTCTGAAAAAAATTAAATATTCAGAAAAGTATACTATATTTATGACAACCCAAGATAAAACTGTTGTTGGAAAAAAAGGAGAAATTTTACCAAAAAAACCTTTAAGAGATATAGCGGGTATTAAGCCTGGAGATGAGGTTTTAATAGAAGCTTTTAAGGGTGAATTAATCATAAAGAAAATTTATTCAATCGAGGAGGCATTAAACATGCCGGTTATTGCTACAGGAACACCAGCAAGCATTGAAAAGGATATTGAAGAGGAGAGCAAAATACAGGAGAAACTAACTAATGATGAACACAAAATCGCTCATTCTTGATACTACTTTTATCTTACCTTTATTTGGTATAAAAATTAACATGTATAATAATTTCGAGCGTGATATCAAACAAGTTTGGAAAAATAAGATAAAAGGATATGATGTTTATTTACCATCAATTTGTCTGATAGAGGCAATTTTTAAATTATTAAATGAATATAAAAAAACAAATGATTTTAGCATTTTAGACAGATATCAAAAGATCCTTCCAACCGTACTGAATTTGCCAATAACTATTTTTAATTGTGAATTAAATCCAAAAGCAAGTAAGATTGCTTCAATTATAAGGCATTCTGGACATTCTGACTTTATGGATTGCTGGATAGCAGCAACTGCAGTAGTTTTAGATGGTGTCTTTTTAAGTGAAGATCTTGAATTAAAAAATATTTTAAAGAAAATTCCTGAAACAAAAGATCTAATAATATGGTCTTGGGATAATTTTAAAAGCAAGATAGTAAAGCAAAAATAATAATTAAAAAAGTTTTACTTTTTATTTATAAATAATAACTCCCTCCCCC
>SDBS01004229.1_pt1 | contig 14070 bp, 17 predicted proteins | sample 2277091 | NCBI WGS metagenome assembly SDBS01 (sample SAMN10404972, study PRJNA504765) | marine sediment metagenome | isolation source: marine sediment core GS10_PC15, 163 cmbsf | place: Arctic Ocean: Southern Knipovich Ridge | collected 2010
TTATTTCAACCGAACTGTCTCTAAAGTTCTTGGAACATTGGTTTCTATTCTATTAAGTTTGTATAAAGCTGAAGCTAAATCTAAAGACTTTGAAATTTCTCCGTGATTAATTATTATTCTCTTTGGTCTTGGTTTCATATTATTAAAGAAAGACATAATCTCATTTCTTCCTGCATGAGCTGTAAACCCACTTATTGTATTTATTTCAAAATTTATTTCTACTCTTTCTTCTCTTCCATCTACTATCATCCTTGTTTCTTTAATTCCATCTTGAACTTGTCTTCCTAAAGATCCAACTCCTTGATAACATACAAAAATTAATGAATTGTCTTTATTTCCTGCAAATTCTTTGAAATATTCTACTGATGCACCTCCAACAAGCATACCAGAAGTAGCTAAAACAATACAAGGCCCTCCTTCAACAACTTCTTTTCTTTCTTGAGGTGAACCAACCCTTGAAAAAGTGTCAGATGTAAAAGGATTTTTATCTTGAAATATTTCTGATCTTAATTTGCTACTTAAAAAATCAGGATAAGCAGTGTGAATAGCATTAATATCCCAAATCATTCCATCAATATAAACAGGGACTTTTTTCATTTTTCCTGTCTTTATTGCATCTTCAATAACTAACATGCTTTCTTGTGCTCTTCCTAATCCTAATTCTGGAATCAAGACTTTTCCTCCTCTTTCAATTGTTCTGTTTACTGCGTCTATAAATTCTTCTTCTGATTTTGCTCTTGGAGGGAGAATATCGTTTCTTGAACCATAAGTGGATTCTGTGACTACTGTCTCTACTCTTGGGAATGTTACAATAGCAGGATCTAAAAGTCTTGTTTTTGCATATTTATAATCTCCAGCATAAAGTAAGTTATGTGCTCCATTTCCAATATTAAGGTGAATCATTGCTCCTCCTAAAACATGCCCTGAATTGTAAAAAGTTAATCTAACATCTGGGGTCACGTCTGTAACTTCATTATAATTTAAGCAAATACTATGTTTTACCATCTCTTTAATATCTTTTGAACTAAATAAAGGGGCAGAAGCTTGTTTGTAAGCCACACCTATGAAATCTAAAGCCAATAATGCAGCAATATCTCTTGAAGGAGTTGTCATATAAACAGGTCCTTTATATCCCATTTTATATAGATAAGGAAGCAAACCAACATGATCTAAATGTGCATGACTTATTATAACAGCATCTAACTGAGATATATCAAATTCAGGTATATTGAAAAAAGGAAACTTATCAGAACCTGATGAAGCAACATCAATCCCACAATCTAAAAGCACTTTTGAATTAGGAGTTTGTAAAAGTAAACAACTTCTTCCAACTTGTCTTGCTCCTCCAAGAAAAGTTAATCTAATCCAAATATCTGCTCTTTCTGGATTCCATTCTTCATAGATTTTCTTACCAATTGAATTTAAGAATTTCCTTCGATAATTGTTATTTGCAAATAAAACTTCTCTAATATTCTCTGTTATTTTAGATTTTATTGCAGGACTTCTTTGAATTTGAGGAGTCCAAAGAGTTGTTCTCCTTATCTCTTCTAAAATAGATCCTTGTTTTCCAATAACCATTCCTGGTCTTTTTGCTTCTATAAGAACTATGCTTCTATAAGAATCAAATAAAATATTTGTTATTTCTGCTTCTTTAGGAACAATCTCTCTAATTTTCTTCTCAGCTTCTTCTTTATCAGGAAGAATCTTTTGATCTGTTCTTAATTCTATTCTTTTTTTGATTTCATCTACGATTTCTTTTATTCTTCCTTCGCCTTCTTTGAAAAACCTCTCATTAGTTGTATACAAAACAATATTTGCACCTTCAAAAGTTGCTTCAGTTACATCTCCATGTAGTCTTTCTTTTATACTCTTTAAAATATCCAATTTATTATCCTCGTTTTTTTATAAATTGCATGCTAAAAATCTCTGATTTTTTGTGTCCATTTTTCAAAATTATAAACTTCTCTTAATTAGTAGTTTGGTGTTATTTCTCTGTCAACTACTTTATTTATCCCTTCTTTTGTTATTGTAAAAATATCCATACCATATCCAGAGCCTACGTCTCTTTGTGTTGAGGATTTTATAGCTTCTACTGCTAATTCAACACCTTCTTTTATTGTCATATCTTGTTTATATTGTCTTTCTAATAGTCCTAATACAAATGTTAATCCAGAACCTATACTTGCATCATAATCATTTACTAAATCTATTGTTCCGTCTGCTCCAATTGTATAAAGTTCAACAGAACCTTCTTCATTAAATCCTCCTAACAAACTTCCGACAATACTTGGAAGCATAGAAGGTTGTCTTATATTTGAAAAAGAAACACTTGCTAATAAATTAGCTGCTTGACGAACAGTTGGCCTTGATCTTGATCTAAGTTCTTTTAATTTTAGTTCTGCAGGTAAAACCTTCCAAAGTTTTTGTGCATCTGAAGCATTTCCTGCAACAGACATTAAAAGATAATCATTTATTTGCTTTGTTTTATTAAAATCTTTTTTAGCAACTATGCTTGTTCCCAAAGTAACTTGCCTGTCAGAAGCCATTACAACTCCGTCTTTGCAGACAATTCCTAATATAGTTGTACCTGTCTTCAAAATTGAGTTTTTTAATTCATTATCCATTTTTTAAATAACTAAGAATAATTTCTTAAAAATAGTGAGAATTGTTATTTTATAAATTTTTTGGTTTTGATTAAATTTTCCATTTACCATTTTTTTGGATGGTTTTCCCATCTAAAACAATCTTTGCTCTTTTCATATCTTTAACAATATCCCAATGTATTGCTGAATCATTTCCTCCTCCGTTTTCTTTGTAGGCGTCTCCTAAAGCTAAATGAATTGTGCCTCCTATCTTTTCATCAAATAAAAGCATTTTAGTATACTGGGTTACTTTAGGGTTGCAGCCTATTCCAAATTCTCCAACATAAGATGCGTTTTTGTCTGTTGCGAGCATTTCTTTTAAAAAATCCTCGTTTTTTGAGGCTTTTGCTTCTATAACTTTTCCATTTTCAAATTTTAATTCTATATCTGTAACTTCTTTTCCTAATTTAATTGCAGGATAATCAAACCTAATCCACCCATTTAAACTTTCTCTAACAGGGGCCATAAAAACTTCTCCTCCTGGCATATTTTCTTCACCTTTGTCAGCAACAGAATTTTTCCCAGCAATAGAAAATTTTAAATCAACTCCTTCTCCAATTAAATGAACTTCTTTTCCTTTTTCAAATCTTCTTGAAATTTTATCAATTCTTTTTCCAAGTTTTTTCCAATCAAGTAAGCATGCTTCATAGACAAAATTTTCATAATCTGTCAAAGACATTTCAGCTTCTTGTGCTAGAGCCATAACAGGGTAAGCAATAGAAACTCTTCTAATTTTATCTTTTTCATTGCAGATGTAATCAGTAAGAGGACATGTTATTTTTTGTCTTGAGGTTATTTTTTTTGAATCTGAATTTGTTAATTCTCTTGTATTTAATTCAGTAGCTATTCCTATATATTTATCTGCTGATTTAATAGTATTCATTAATTGCTCTGGAAAATGTTCTATTTGTGCTTTAGTAGCATATTTATAAAAAAAATCAGAAACATTTGGCAAACCAATTTTCACAATAGGATGTGCTTTTTGTAAAATTATCTCTTTATATAATTCAATTAAAAAAGGTATTGCTTCTGTTCCTCCAGAAATAATTACTTTTTCCCCTGGTTTTACAAATACAGAATATCTTACTGCTAATTGTGCTAATTTTCTTGTTCTTAAATCAACTGGCATTTTATTAGAAGTATAAGGTAACTTCAGACCATCACCTATAAGAAATGGGTTCAAAGAACTTATAAATTTTTTGGTTTTAATTAAATTTATAAACTTATTTTCATATGTGGTCTTAAGAGAGATGATAAAACTAAATTCAAACAATATTCTTTTACTTTTAGGACTTATAGCCTTGCCTGTTGCAGGTTTAATGCTTCATTTAAAACTACATTCTGATCTTGTCTTTTTAACATATATCCTTATATTTAACATAGCTATTATTCCTCTTCTTTATTTATTTGATAAAACAAGGTTTTATGGATTTGCACTAAATACTGTATCTTTTGTTGTAGGAGTAATAATGCACGCAACATATGTTCCTGGTGGAGGGCTTTCAGATATTTTATTAGCAGTCCCTGACTTTGCAATAGGTTATGTTTTATGGAGGTTAAATCTTAAATGAATCCTACAATCATTACTGGTTGGATAGCAACTGTTTTATTGGTTTTTAATTTTGCAACTTGTTTAATCATGCCTTGGACAAGAAAACATATTGACAAACCAAAAGAAAAAGCATGTGAGGGAAAAGGATGTCACTCTGCTTCTTTAGGCCAGTATCATAAACCAATAGTTATTCTAACTATAATATCAGTTATAGTTCATATTGTATTTTCTTTAATTGCTTAAGTTTCTTTTCTTGAAACTCCTTCTGATTTTCTTAATCTTACAACATTTTCTACAAAACCTTCTATCTTTTGCTCATGACTTACAATTATCATTTGTTTAACATCTAATTGCAGTAAAACATCTCTCATCTTATCTAATTGTTGTTCTGAAAAACCATCTGTTGGTTCATCTAAAATAACTAAATCTTTTGTTTTTATTTTACTCAATAGAGAATTTATAACTTGGTTTAATGCAAGCCTATATGCTAATGCAATTGCTGTTCTTTCTCCTCCTGAAAGATATGCATAACTTATTTCATAATCTTGATATTCTATCACAGGTGTAAAATCATCTGTAAGTTGGATATTAAATATATCTGGAACAAGCATACTAAACCATTCTGCAAATAACTTTGAAAACTCTGTTTTAAGTTTTACCATAACATTTTTCTCAACAACTGCTATAAGAGGTGCAAATTTCTTAGAAAGCCAATCTTCTAATCCAATTAAATAATCTAACTGCTTTCGTATTTCTTCTGTTTTCTTTATACTCTCTTTTAATTCTTCTATTTGTTTTGAAAAAACATCAATCTCTTTTTTTAATTCTGCTACTTTTATTTCTGCTAATTTCTCTTGTCTTAACGCCTCTTCAAGCTCACTTTGTTTTAATGTAAAAATATTGTCAAATTTCTTTAATTCAAAAATAGACTCTTCTAAAGATTCAATATGCTGAATTAATAATCCTAAATCTTTTTCAACAGAAAAATTTGAATCTTCTAATTCTTTTATTCTTTCTCTCTTTTCCTGAATTCCTTCAAATTTAATTTTTAATAAATTTGATTCTTGAAGTTCTTTTTCATTTGAATAAATCTCAGAGTCTATTTTTAATACTCTTTCTGAAATTCTTTGTTTTTCTAATTTTAAATCTCTCATAGTAGAATTATTTTTAGAGATATCTAACTCAAGTTTATTTACTACATTTGTCTTATATACTGGGCTAACATCTTGTAAACAAGTTGGACAAATTTCCACATTTGTTATCTTTATCTTTATTTTCTCATTATCTGCATTTTTAATATCTAAAGAAGTTATCTGAGAAGTTGTCTCTAGGTTTTCTTCATTTAGCTTTCTCTTTTCTTCTTTTCTTAAAAGAATTTGCCCTTCTAACTCTTTAATCTTATTTTCATCAAAAGAAGATTCTTCTAATTGAATGATTTGATCCTTAATTTCATCAATCCTTTTTGAATTATTTGAAAGCGATTCTTTTTTATGAGAAATCATTATATTGGTCTTTTCTATTTCTTGTTGAAAACTTCTTTTCTCTTCGATTTGTTTAGAAATCTCTTCTTTTTCTTCTTGAATTTTCTTTCTGTCTTCTGTTTTTAAGAAAAGTTCTTTTTCAACTGAAGATAAATTATAATGTTTTGTTTCTAAATCATTTTCTTTTGATACAACTGTTAATTTGTCTTGTTCTAAATTTGCTGTCATTCCTTCTTTTAATCTTCTTTCTTCTCTTATTTTTGTGGTTATTATCGAAGTATTTTCTAAAATCTTCTTGTATTTATCAATTCCAAAGACGTGTCTTAAAGTATTAATTCTTGTTTGAGGGTCTTCTAGAATTATTTGCTTCATCTCTTCTTGAGGAGTGTAGACTGTAAATTTGTATAAGATATTTTGTCTTTTTGCAAATTCTTTTGGATAATTTAATAAACTTAAAACACGGTTTTTTAATTCTGTTACAGCCACTTCTTCTTTTTCACCATCAATAGTTATAGCGCAATAGTCTTGGGAAACTGTTTTTCCTCTTTTTAGAGTTCTTTCTATTGTAACTTGTTTTCCATCTACTTCAAATTCTATAAGGACTCCTCCTTCATTTTCTCCATTTCTTAATAATGAAGAACCTCTTTGCCCAGGTTGAAGCCCAAATAAAGCAAATTCTATAGCCAGTAATATAGAGGTCTTTCCAGAACCAATATCCCCTGACAAAAGAGTTGAACCTTCTAAGAAATCAATTCTTTGCTGCTTATAGCTTCTAATATTATTCAATACTATCTTTTGTATATTCATGTTTGTTTACCTCCTTCAAAGATGAATGCTAGAAAATTTTTAATTTTCTTTGTGTTCATGTTTGTTTTTCCCTAAAACTTCAAAATTCGTTTGGTTCCATCTAATAATCTGTTTATGAAAACTTCTGATTTTTCATCTTCTTGTTTTTCAATTGAAAAAACATTCATTATTTGAGGTATTAATTTATTAAAATCAGATGGATTTTGATCAGAATAAACTTTAATTGTTTCTTCTTCTATATCTTCTGTATCTCCAATCTCTAATTCCATCTCAACTTCTTTTGATTTAAGATCATGAGTATTTCTCAGTAGAAAATATGCTTCTTTTTCTTTTACAAACTCCTCTATTCTTGCAAACTTAATATCAGAAACCTTTCCTTTTTCTAATTCTCCTCTTATTCTTAATAAAACTATTTTATCTTCTAAATCTCTATCTTTTAATTCATCAATTATCTTTTCTGTAGCTGAAAGAGCATTTTTTATTTCAAGTTCAATAGATACCACTTCTTTAATTCTTAATTCTACTTTTCTTAGAGAATTGTCTGATTCTGTATCTACAATATAAAAACTTCCATAATTTAAGTCTTCTAATTCTTGGAAATTGTTTGGAAAGACTGGTCCTGGATAAATAAAGTTTTGATATTGAAAATCAATATGTAAGTGTCCTAATGCATAATAATCTGCCTTTGGAATTAAATCTGTTTCTAAAGCATCTATTGGAAGAGTTCCTTTTGCTTTATCAATTGTTGTGTGAAGCATAAGAATTTTAAACATACCTGGTGCATCATTTAACTTAACTCTTCTTAAATCATCTATCTCTAAACTTGATTTCTTTCCAGGATAACCATAAATAGCAACTCCTCCAAAAAGAGTTGGGTTTAGAATAATAGTGTCTTTTTCCTTTTGGGATTCTGAATCTCTTGGAGATGGAAATCTTTGTTTTTCAATAACTTCAAAATCAGTCACATTCTTGCAAAAACCTGCTTTTTCAAGAACATCTAAAAAAGTTTTTCCAGAAACAGAATAATCATGTGAACCTGCAATTATAAAACAGGGAATATTTGCTTCCTTTAATCTTCTAAATTCTGAAAAAGTTTCTTTTAGGATTTCTATAGGGGGATAAGCAGAATCAAACAAATCTCCTGCAATTAACACAAAGTCTAATTTAGAATTTATGCAAATATCCATGGCTTTTCTAAAAGATTGAAAATTCAAATCTTGCATTGGCTGTTGCTTCCATCCTCCTAAATGTACATCTGAAATATGAGCAAATCTAGCCATAATTAGAATATTGCCTCAGAGTATATAAAAATAGTTGTGGTGAATTAGATAACAAGTTCCCAGACACATAATTGCTCATAAAATAATCTTTCGCATCCAAGTTCTTTGGATTTATATCCTAATTTTTCAAAATCTACTTTAGGAGTTAAACTACTTGCTAAAAGAAATATCTTGCCATTATTTTCCAAGTGATTCTTTGCTTGCTCTAGAAATTTAAGAATAATCTCATCTCCTTTTTTTCCACCTGTTGTTTCTGTTTTTGAACTCTCTGGTTCTTTTGATTCATCTGGTAAATAAGGAGGATTAAATATAATTAGGTTGTATTTTCCTGTTATATTTTCAAATAAATCTGATTTTACACAATTATATCCTAATAAATTACAATGATTTACAGAATTCTTATCTATATCAGAAGAAAAAATATTTTCTTTTTTAACCCCTGTTTTTTCTGCAGTAGAAAGATGTATTCCGCTTCCAACTCCAATCTCTAGAAATCTTAAATTTGGATTTTTATCAATTAATCTAGGTAATTCTTTTTTTAAAATATCAGTTAATAAATATGAATCTTCTGCAGGTTTATATACCATTTTAAATTGATTCAAAAAAAGCTAATATCTCTTCTTTAAAGAAAAATACAGCGATTAATCCACCAATTAAAATAATTAATAATGCTAATAAAATAAAGATTATTCCTTTTCCCTTTGGTTTTTCTTCTTTCAGAGGTTTTTGAATTGGTTTGGGCATTTGTTGGAGCTGTTGGAGCTGTTGGATTTGTGCAAGTTGAACTTGTTGTTGAACTGATTGTTGAATTGGTTGAGGTTGTGCAGGTTGAGCAGGAGGGCCATAAGCAGATACTTTTTGAATTGTCTGGGGTTGGACTGGTTGTTGGACTGGTTGTTGGACTGGTTGTTGGACTGGTTGTTGGACTGGTTGAGGCTGTATAGGAGGGCCATAAGCAGATACTTTTTGAATTGTCTGGGGTTTAAGTTTAGCTGTTTGAGATAATACTTCTTTTGGTTTTTCACCTATATCTTGTTTAATAGCACTAGTTCTTTGAAAAATAGGTACTACTTGACCTGGAACCGGAGTAAATTGTTGAAGAGGTTGACTTCTTTCTATTTGTAAAGCTTTAGCAGCTTCTTCAATCTCTTGTTTTATATAACCTGCATTATAAAAGCTCACCATAGCTTGCTTTAGAGATTGTCCTCTAGCTAATGCATTTCTTAATCCTCCTAAAATATCTTCTCTAACCATCTTAAAGTTTCAAGATCTTTCCATTAGATGAAAGATGTGAAGTCTCTCCAAACTTATATCCTAAAGTTGATGCAAGTTCTATAAATGGTGTTTCTTGTTGAAGTGTTCCATGCGCAGGGATTATGTGCTTTGGTTTTAAGAGTTCTAATAAATCTCTTAAATCTTCTCTGCTTCCATGACCATGGACATGAACATCTGTTTGTAATTTGACCCCTATTTTTCTTAATTTATTATCTAACTTTTCACGAGCCAGAATATTTATAGAAACAGGGATTACACTTGATGAGAAAATTAAATGATCTCCTGGTTTGAAATTAAATCCTGAACCCCCTTTTACAATTCTATCTAATATTGAATTTTCTTCTGCTTGATGTCCTGTACAAACAACTACATATTTTCCTCTTTCTTTATCTAATTTTTTTAAAAAAGCATCTACTTGTCTTCTGTATTTGAATATAGTTACTTTATTTTTAAAAGGTGCGGAATTTACTTTTGAAGCTGCTTCAACATATTTACTTAAACTTCTTCCTAAGAAAACAATCTGTCTCCTTGTTTTTTCTGCAAACTTTACTATGTTTGTTAATCTCTCTATATGTGAAGAAAAAGTTGTTATAAAATACGCAGCATTTCTTCCTCTTAATTTTGAAAAGGCATCTTCTAATAAGTTTTGAGCTACTCTTTCTCCTCCTGGTTTTTTTTCTGTATTTGAATAAAGAGCATCTACAACTAAAGCCTTTATACCTTGCCTTCCTAATTCTTTTAATTTTCTATAGTTTGGGGGTCTTCCCATAGTTGGATAATTATCAAATTTCAAATCTAAGGCATAGAAAAAACTTCCTTCTTTTGTGTGGAGAACAGGGAATACACAGTGAATTGTTGAATGTGTAGTGTGAACAAAATCAACTTTATAAGAACCACTTTTTCCTTTTATTATATGAGAAGAATCTGGTTGAACAATCTTTAATTTGTTTCTTATTCTTAATTTTTCATCTTCTAAAATTGCCTCTAAGACTTTCATTGTAAAAGGAGTTGCATAAATAGTTGCCTGGGGATATCTGTTTGCAATGTAGGGGGTTCCACCTACATGATCTAAATGTGCATGGCTTATAAAAATAGCTCTAACTTTGTTTCTCCACCCTAATTTATCTAAAATTCTATCATCTGGAATTGCTCCAAACTCCCTAAGTTTTTGTTCTGTGTATCTCTGCATTGGTTTTCCTTTTCTAAATCTAGAAGTATATTCTAAAAGACTTTCTTCTTGAAGTTCAACTATTCCTGGAATATATAATCCTGCATCAAAAATAAACACATCATCATCTACTTTCACAGCAGTCATGTTTTTTCCTACTTGTTCATATCCTCCAACAGTACATATTTCCATGTTTATTCTTATTCTTAATTCTCCTCTTTTATAAATTTAATTGGTAAATTTACTTTATATAGTTTTTCAGAAGATTTTTATAGAGGGCTTTCTTCTTTAAGATATGGTGTCTCAAGAGAAAAAAGACATTAGTCGTTTACGTTCTTTAGAAGATAATTATGATGATGAAGGTTCAATAGCTCCTACAAATAAAACAATTAATAGAGCCATAAGATATGTTCCTAAATTAAGAAAATTTATTTTAAAAAAGACAAAAATTAAATTAGGTCCTCCACATTATTATCATAGTGATGAAGGAAGCGTTGATTTGTTGTGGGAGAATGAAAAATATAGATTTTTAGCAAATGTTCCTGCAGATAATAAAAAAGAACCTACTTATTATGGAAAATTTCCAAATGGAATAATTTTAGAGAAAAAGGTATAATTTGTTTTAACTCATTAATTAGCTTTATAAAGATTTCTTCTTTAGAATATATATGAAACCACTTAAACCATCTATGCGGGAGAAAAAGAGATATTTGCTTGTAAAAGGCAAAAATCCAAAGGAAAATATTGAAAAAGCACTTAAAGATTTCTTAGGTGTCTGGGGCATGTCAAAGCTTGGTTTAGGCTGGATTAAAACAGAGAAAAGCTCTGTTATTATTTCTATAAATCGTGAAATGGTTGATAAAGTCAGGGCTTCTTTGGTTGTCTGGCCTGAAAAACTAATAGTTGAAAGAGTTTCTGGAACTTTGAAAGGATTGAGTAGAAAAACATGATAATCTTAATGAAATATACTTATATGATGGAACCTGAAAAAGTTCAAGAAGAATTGGATAGATTATGGAACAACTACCAGGAAATTTTAAAAGATTCAAGTTCTAATTGGGAAAAGGTTAATGAAGCAAGGGCGATTCTTTATTTAACTGGACAAGTTTATTGTGAAGAAATTGCTATTGAAGCTATAGAAAGAAGATTACATCTTTTAAAAGAAAAAATAGAATTGGTTGATTTCTTTAATCTAATAGATAAAGATTCTGAAAAGTTAAATGAGTTAAGAAGAGATGAATTATTCGCAAAATTAGAGAAATTCTACAGAATAATAAAATTGTATAAAAATAAATATAATAAAGGAAAATTCTATCTTGACGAAGAAAAATTTATTGAGGAATATCAAAAACAAAATCCTGATAAAGATTTAAAAATAGGATATAAAGGTTTTTTTGATAAGAAATAGACCAAAAAACTTAAAAACCCCAACTTCTTACCCTTTTTTGAAGAGAAAATAACAAGGTTTAAATTTATTATAAGATTCTCTAAAATTAAAATGGATACAAAAAAATTAAAAATTTTTAGCAACCAATTTAAGCCAGAGGTAAATTAAATGGATATGCCAACAGAAATACAACATCAAGCAATGGGCTATGATCGAACTGCAACAATGTTCTCACCAGAAGGTCTTTTGCTTCAAGTAGAATATGCAGAAAAAACAGTTAGACTTGGAAGTTCAAGTGTTGGAATGGTTTGTTCTGATGGAGTATTGATAATTGCTGACAAAAGAATTGAAGACAAATTAATAGTTAAAAAATCAACAAACAAGATTTATGAAGTTGATTCTCACATAGTTGCAAGTGTTGCAGGAATTATTGCAGATGCAAGAGTTTTAATTGAAAAAGCTCAAGTTTTATCTCAGCAACATAGAGTAACTTATGATTCTGCAATAGAACCAGAATTAGTAATAAAAGATATTTCAAATATAAAACAGCAATTTACACAATATGGTGGTGCAAGGCCTTTTGGTGTTTCTTTAATGATTGCTGGATTAAATGGAAACAAACCAGAATTATATACAAGCGATATAACTGGAAATTATCTTTCGTATCATGCACATGCAATTGGAGAAGATGATGATAAAATAAAAGAAAAATTAAGAGAAAGATACAGAGAAGGATTAAGTATTAAACAAGGTGTTGAATTAGTATTAGAGATTTTTAAAGAAATTCAAGAAAAGAAATTTAATATTGAAAAATTTGAATTAGTTTATATTCCAAAAGACACAGGAAAATTAGAGAGAGTAGAAGGAGAGAAAATTAATAAATTATAATGGCTCAAACATTAGCACGAATTAAAAAAGCAGGGAAAAACTTTGAAATTATTGTTGATTTAGATGATGCTCTTAAATTTAAAAAAGGAAATGTTTCTTCAATAGAAGCAGAAGGAGATAAAGTATTTACAGACTCTAAAAAAGGACAAGTTCCTTCAAGTTCTGATTTAAGTGAAGCTTTTGGAACAACAGATACTCAACAAATTATTGAAATCATAGTTAAAAACGGAGAAGTTCAATTAACTCAAGAACATAGAGGCGCTGAACAAGAACAAAAATTTAAACAGGCTGTTGATTTTTTAGCAACAAATGCTATTGACCCTCAAACAAAAAACCCTCATACTCCTGAAAGAATAAAAAATGCTTTAGAACAAGCACATGTTAATATAAAAAATTCTCCAATAGAGGGTCAAATTAAGGAAATTATTGAAGCAATAAGCGATATTATCCCAATTAAAATAGAGACTAAGAAAGTTAAAATAATTATTCCTGCTATTTATACTGGAAAAGCATATGGTGTAGTTACTCAATATAAAGAAGAAGAAAAATGGCTTGAAAATGGAGATTTGCAAATAATTGTGAGTGTTCCGTCTGGAATTGTCATTGATTTTTATGATAAATTAAATGCTGTTACACACGGTGCTGCATTAACAGAAGAGGTAAAAGAAGAATAAAATGGATGAATACATTAAGAAATTAACAGCATATTATAATTTAACTGAGGAGAAAGGATTAAAAAGAGATCCTGCTTTTTTGGAGTTAATGAGAACTCAAATATATTTTAAAATGAGAAATGGAAGTGATAAAAAATGAGTGAAAGAAAAGTAGTAATACCTGGAGAAGTTATTGAAAAAGGAAACGATTTCTTACCTGGGGAAGGAACAGAAAAGCGAGGAGAAGAAATTGTTGCACTTAGATATGGTCTAGCAGAAGAATCAAATCGATTAGTAAAGGTAATTCCTTTATCTGGAGTTTATCATCCAAGAAGAGGAAATGTAGTTATTGGAAAAGTTGAATTGCTTACTTTTAATGGATGGGTAATTAATATTAATACTGCAGAAAATGCATTTTTATCTTTAACAGAAGTTCCAAGATTTGTAAATAAAGATGGATTAGACGAAGTTATGGATATTGGAGACATGTCTGTTGTTAAGATAGTTGGAATAAATAAAAGAGGTATAGATGCCACAATAAAATCAAGAGGATTAGGAAGAATAGATGAAGGGTTAATTGTATCTGTTAATCCTAATAAAGTTCCAAGAATAATTGGAAAAGAAGGAAGTATGATTAATTTAATTAAAGATGAAACAAAATGCAACATCACTGTTGGACAAAATGGATTGATTTGGATAAGAGGAGACAAAATAGAAGATGAATTATATGCTAAAAAAGCTATCTTATTTGTTACTGAAAAATCATTTGCAAGTGGTTTAACAGAAGAAGTTCAAAAATGGTTTAAAGGAGAAAAAAATGAATGAAATATTGGAAAAACCGAAAGTAAGAGAGATAAATTCAGAACTAGAAAGATATGAAGTTATTATAAATTACTTTGAAAAGAATAATGATAGAATATTTACAAAAGATAATCAA
>SDBS01004230.1_pt1 | contig 14069 bp, 14 predicted proteins | sample 2277091 | NCBI WGS metagenome assembly SDBS01 (sample SAMN10404972, study PRJNA504765) | marine sediment metagenome | isolation source: marine sediment core GS10_PC15, 163 cmbsf | place: Arctic Ocean: Southern Knipovich Ridge | collected 2010
CTTTAAATGCAATAGAAAAATTAATAGAATGGTGTCCCGACGCAGCAGCAAAAGAACTTAAGAAAGAATTAGAGAGTTTAAAATAAAATATATGTTTTTTGTAGAGAAATTAATTGAACTAGTAAAAAATAAACCAAAATTCTAGATTACGTTATTTCCCCCTAAAAGCCTTAACATTACTTTTCATGTTTTGATTAAAAACTTCAATGTATTGCTCTAATGGTACTAATTCACGACTGATAGTATCTAAGTTGCCAATCGAAATTTCACCTTTATCAACAAGTTCTTGACCTGCTTCTTTTATGACATTAAAAATGTCATCCACATTACCACCAGTTGCTTTTAAATACATCATTGCTCCGGCATGAGGTCGTACAATCGCTCCGGCAAATTCCCTACCCATATTAGCACACATAGCTTTCATGTATGTAATCATCGGATCAAAGTTGTCTCTCTTCCACCAAGCACAACTGGAAATTAATACAACCTTACCCGGTTTAGAGAATTCTCGAACTGGGTGACGACAATGCCCATTTCTTAACTCTACATATGGATCTAACAATGGAAGCATCCTATCGATTACATTTTTCATCGGACCATAAAAGAAAAATCGAGAATATTTTGTTAATGCGAAAAATTATCTTAGAAAAGCAAAGCGACTTATTCAAAGATCTTGTCCTAATATTCGATTTAATTTTCAATCTTTAGAACAAAAATTGGACGATTTTGATAAAATAAAAAATACTAATTACAAACAGAATTAAGAGATCATTAGGTTTTCCTTTTAATGATGCACAAGATATCTATTTTTATAAACCAAAAATAATAGACTCTATTAAGAATGGTGCAAGAAACGCAGTAGATATTGCTAATTTATTAGATGTAGATAGTCATACTGTCGTTTCACACATGAAGACAATTTGGCACTCAGAATTTTTAAATTTATACGATTCAAATTATTCTAAGAATTCCCCCCGACATTTTAATAATTTATTTCGTTATCTTATTCGGTTTTACAGGATTTATCCAAAGATAGACAATAATTTACTTACGGAATGTATATTTCAGAAATTATCACCCAGGGAGATTAAAGTGAAATTTTTAAAATATTCTGATAGAATAAAAGATGATTTTTCAAAAAGAAATGAATAAAATGAAAATAGAATTTCTGAACAGCTAAATAAGATTTTATCTTTTCTTAAAATTGAGACAAATAAAACTATTACAGAAATAATGGATTATCTGAACGTTAGCAAACAGACAGCATATAACAGAATACATTCTCTTGAAGATTTAGATTTGATAAAAAAAGGACAATCATCTTATTATACATATTACTATTTATCATCTGATAGAATTCATATATAGCAAATATTTATATCTTAATCTTATATCATTATTCATATGCAAAAATTGAGTATAAAGAAAGTTATTATTCATAGATCAGGGATCTCTTATTCTATTCTAGAAGGTTTGATGAAAGGTGATGGTACTTTTGAAATTGAGTTTAAAATTGATGAGATGAATGATGTTTTAAAATCTCTTTTTGTCTTAGACACTAGCGAAAAAGGATATATATCTTCTATTTCTTACGATGCTGCTTTAGAAACATCTCAACTCTTAAAATCTATAATGTTAAATATTCCAGATTTAGATTCTTTCTCCTCACTTGTGACACAAATTAAAGGAGCTGATGTCAATTTGTTAATTGGTGGCCCTAAAACCGTTTCTGGTAAGATTATGGGAATAGAATTTATCGATAAACCAAGCAAGAATGGAAAAATTACTGAGAAACAATTAATACTCCTACAGGATGATGATATAATTACTAAACATAACTTCTCGGAAATCAAATCAGTTGATGTAGTAAATGAAGAGATTAAGAAAGATTTAAAATTTTTCTTAGAGACTGTTATCGCCGGAAAAAAGAAAGACTCTAAGAAAATAATAATTAATTGCCAATCTGGAGGAGCAGACGAAGTTGAAAGGAATATTTTTGTGTCATTTATTCGCGAAGCACCTATTTGGAAGACATCATACAGGTTAATTATGAGTAAGAAACAAGAAATGGAACAAAAGTGTTTACTTTCTGGATGGGGCCTTATTGAAAATACTACTAATCAGGATTGGGATGAAATAGAGCTATCTCTTGTTGCGGGAATGCCTGTATCCTTTATCTATGACTTTTATAAACCAATCTTCATACAACGGCCTGTAATTCGACCTCCAAAAGTACTAAGTGCCCGCCCTACTGATATTGAAGAGGGATTAGAAATGGAAGATTTTGATGACTATAGAAAAGCGGAGGCTGAGCCCATGAAAGAAATGGCAATGGCCCCACCATCTCTGATGGCTCCAGGGGAAAGAAAAAGATCAGGAATGTTAGGTATTATGTCTGGTGCTGTAGGAGGGGGTATGTCAGATGATGGTTTTATAAGTAAATTAAAATCCCAAACACAAACCCAGACTAAAGATTTAGGCGAACTGTTTGAATATAACATATCAAATCCGGTAACTATTAAAAGAAAACAATCTGCGTTAGTTCCAATTCTCACAGAATCAATTAAAGCAAGAAGAATATTATTATATAATATGAACGAACATGATAAAAATCCAAATGCTTGCCTGGAAATTACTAATAATACAAATTTGACTTTAGAAAGAGGTCCCTCTATAATAATATATGATGATAATCTTGCGGGAGAAGCGATTATACCTTTTTTAAACAAGGGGGATACGAGATTGTTAAATTATGCCGTGGAACAAGCTGTAATCATTACACATGAACAAGATTCTGAAAATCTTAGTGTCCATAAAGTTAATTTCGGAAGTGGCTATTCATATGAATATTACTATACTAATCTAATGGTAGTATATAAAATAAAAAATAAAACCGATGAAGAAAAGGTGTTATATTTAGATCATCCCAAGACTTACGATTATAAGTTTATTGAAAATCCTATAGATCCAGAAGAAACTCCAAACTATTGGCGCTTTAAGATTACTCTTAAACCTAAAGATGCGATTAATTTTAAACTTAAAGAACAAAAAGAAAATTATTCAAGCAATTACCTATGGAATTATAGTAAAGAAGATATTTTAAAAAGAGTTGACTTTTACGTCAAACAAAAATTCATCAATCCAGATCTAGAGAGCAAATTAAAATATATTGCTGGATTAATTCAAGCACTCAATAAATTAAAAGCGAGGGAAGAAAAATTGAATGAACAGAGAGATCTGATGACCGAGGAACAAGTCAGGTTAAGAGAAAATATCTCAGTTTTAGGTGATGATAATCAATCTCTTTCATTGAAAGAAAGATATATTAAAAAATTAAACGATCAAGAGAGTAGATTTGAGGAGATTAATAAAGAACTTGAAACATTAGACAAAGAAATTACCGAATTAAATAAAAAAATTGAAGAGGAAATGAACTTGCTCTCGCCTCCTTAAATTTTATCATCTTTATTTTTTAAAAATTTTAAAATCAATCCTATAATAAAAAAACTATATTTCAAGATGGAAGCAAAAACTCTAACGACTGGTTTTAGAAGCTTAATATATCGGAGTGGGTGGCTTTATAATGCAGTTACGAGGAGATTATATGATCAAGATACAAAATTTTTAACAATCGCTAAACTCATAGGTAGTGGTCCAAAAAAGGTTTTAGATCTACCTTGTGGTACTGGTTATTTAATGCGTTTTTTAGATAAATCAATTGAATATGAAGGAGTAGATCTTAATCATCGATTTCTAAAACGAATAAAAAAAAAGGAATTAAAAAAAAGAAATATAAAATTAAAAAAAATTATGTTAAAACAAATGAATATTTTTGACATTCGTAATTATCAAGGAGAAAAAAAAGACATAATTGTAATGTGCGATATACTCCATCATATCTACCCTAAACATATTGATTTAATTAACATTGCTAAAAAAATTGCTCAAAAAATCATTATTTGCGAACCTTTTGCTATAAAACCACATGAGATAACTGCTCGAGATAAAATTTTTAAAATTGTGATTTTTTTTGGTAAATATCTACCAAAACCTTTATTGAAACTCATTGATTTTCTCTTTTTAGATAATGACGGTATTAACGCTTATCAAAAAAGAATTCAGTGGAACTTTGATAAAAAAAACCTTAGGGATTTTTATAAAAAAATGGGATTTAGTAGTACATATAAAATTTTAGACGAATATATTGCTTTGTGGGAATCTTAAGGCAATACAAAGAATTGGATTGAAATATGATAAAAGTTACTTTATCGCTATGGGATACAGGAGGACAAGAACGGTTTGATTTTTTCAAAAGTGATTTTTTCAAGGGAGTGGCAGCAGTCGGTTTGGTGTTTGATTTAAGTCGACCTGATACTTTTGATAAAATAGATGGTTACTTCGATGAAATTAGAAGTCAATCTGGAAATATTCCGATTTTCTTAGTTGGAAATAAAAAGGATTTAAAAAAGGATATTGGAGAGACAATTCCTAGAGATAAAATTATCAATAAGATAAATCAATATTATTTATTTGAATACATAGAAACTTCTGCTCTAGAATATGAAAATGTAGAGAAATTGTTTTACCGATTAGCTATTACATCATTATTAGATTTCAAACCAAGACTTGGAGAAATCGTTGATTCAAATCATTTTAGATTTAAGATTTTACTCACGGGAGCCGCAGCAGTTGGGAAATCGTCATTAATAAGAACTTTTACTCAAAAACAATTTGATCAAGATTATAAATTAACTGTGGCTTGCGGCTTCATGGTTCAAGAGTTGGAGATCCCCGAAGATGATTTACCAATAGAAAAACTTGAATTAATTAAAAAAACAGTTAAAACCTTAAAAAAACAATTTCGAAAATATAGGAAGAAAGGTGGAATCGCAGAGATAACAACAGTATTGGCAGAGAAACAAGATCACAATATTAAAAATAACTTATATAATGAAAAGAAAGCCAAGTCTGAGAAGGCTTCAATTAGAAATTACATTATTGGTGGAATAATTCTTAGTGGAATCGTGCTAATAATGTTCTTATTAATAAAAATTCTCCTATGACAAAATTATACGAAATGAGTTTGACTTGCAATCATGTCGGCTTTATGGACAAGAGTTGCTAATTCACTCATTTCAATAGGATGATACTTACTCCATTGACCGTGATGGAATATTATCGCTTTAGAAATGTCATCATCAGTAAATAGTATCTTATCGTTTCTTTTAAGTACTGCTAACGTTTCTTCCACATGATAATCCCTTCCATAATATCTATAGTTTTTTTCAATAGTCCTATGGATCTTGTCTAAATCTTCACGATCTAAAATTACATATGAATGAACATGCTTTTTTTTATAAGAATAATAAGATATTTTACCAAAATCATGATAAATTGCAGTTAATAACGCTTTTTTGATATTTACTTGATATTGCATGGATTTACACAGTTTATACGCATAATTAGTAACTAATAAAATATGATCAAATAAACCACCTTCATAACCTCCATGAAATCCTCTGAGAGATGCAGGCAGTTTTTTTGCTTCCATTAAAATCTCTTTTAAACAGATTCTAGCTGAATTATTAACCTCTAAAATATTAAAAAAGAATTCAAATCCCATATATTCAAATTCTAATTGACTTTCAAGATCTTTGTTTAGAAATTGTTTCATATCAGGTGAAATCTGTTCTCTTACTTGAGTTTGGGTGGATATTTTACCATGTAATTCTTTTAATAAATTAATAGCGAAATTTGGATTTGCTTCCCTTAATAAGGAAATTAATTTCACAATATGTTTACAGAATTTATTTTTTAGTTTTTTCCGTGCCAAATAATCAGGACAGTCATGGTAAATAACATTAGTAAAACTCTTTTGTGAAATATTAATATTCAACTTATATGGTATTATAATATTCCCTTGCACCTCCGCTTCTACTAATCCGATTTTCTTATCTAATTTCAAAATCCTAATCCTATCATCTGAAATTGATTGAGCACGCTCTAAGGTGCTTCTATTTGTGAAAAATTTGATGAATTTTTCAAATTCGTTTTGTTCTTCCATTATTTCTTATAATTTTTATTAACTATTTAAAATATTAGTCTCGCATTAATTTAAATTTATAAAGCAAAAAAAAATAAATTATCATAACTTTATTAATTTACATTATTTAGGTGGTAATTATGAGTAGTGAAAAACTTGAAGAACAAAAAAATAAATTGTTAGGAGAACTAGAAGAAATTCAAGAGGTTTGTGATACACTTCCTGAGTGTGAGCTGGACGATGGATGTAAAACTTGCAAAACTAATGCAAAAGTTGAAGAATTAGAGCTAAAAATAGAAGAAATAGAAGAAAAAATCGAAGAATTGATACCCCCCGTAGAAGATTAACTTTTTTTTCATATATTTTTTTTTGTATTTATTTTTTATCTTATCAAATCTCACAAAATTTTAGTAGTAGTATCCTTCCAAGAGAATAATATAATCTAATGAAAATTAGGAAAACTAAATTAACAAAAATAAAATTAATAAAAAAGAGATTAAAAATAAAAAATCATTTTATATTCTTTTATTAAAACCGTTCTTATAGATTTTTATATAGCCTTCTTAAAGATCTTGACATAATTAATGACTGTACTTGTCTTGATCCTCCAATTATCTCCTGAATTCTTGATACGTTTAAATAATCGGTCATATTTGTATTATCACAAAAACCAGCACCACCCATCACGTTAGTCGCTTGATAACATACCTCTTCAGACAATTTAGCACAGTTATATTTATATTGACTACCTGATGCAACCATTGATTGAACTATATTATCAGGAATCCTACCTTTAAATTTCTCCATTTTCTCCTCATAAATCTCGGCAAATTTCAAGACTGCATGAGTAAGAGTTGTTGTTTTTGCCCATAGGTCAGTTAATATAAAACCTACTCCTTGAAAAAGCAAAATTTCCTTATCAAATTGTTTTCTCATATTTGCATAAATTACAGCATGTGTCAACGCTCCCCAACATTCGCTAATTCCTCTGATAGCAATGGCAATCCTTTCAGGTACCAAACCTTCAAACAAGTGTTCCCTTCCTTTTCCAATACCACCTAAGATGTAATCTTTTGGAATTCTCAGGTTTTCTAGTTTCTCTTTACCTATAAAAAGTTTTGGAACAAAAGGTATATTAACTCGTTCACAATTCCACCCGTCCCAACTTGTGTTTATTAGGACTTGAGCCATCTTATTCCCATTATTTTTTTCAGCAGTAGTATATGCAACAGCCCATTTTGCTTTTGGAGCATTTGTATTAAAAATTTTTGTACCATTTATTATTAATGAGCCATCATCATCTTCATCACATACGGTTTGCATATGAACAGCATCAGAACCTCTCTCAGGCTCAGTAATCAATAAAGTACCTATTGCTTTCCCAGTGAGCAACTCCTTTAGAGCTTCTAATCTAACTCCTACATTTTCATGATGTTCATAAATTGGATTAATGCAAATAACTGTCGCTCCAGTGCCCATTGCAAATTGAGGATCAAAAAAGTCTAAAGCTAATAATCTCATAAATTCCATACCCATACCAAACTCTTTATAATTTAAATCAACACATTCGTATGGATGCTGACGAGTTATATAGCCTTTCTCTCCAAAAGCGGGATACCAATCATAGATATCTTCATCAGGTATATGTTTTATATTTTTTTCTCTTTCAAATTCCACACAGAAGTTTTGAACCTCTTTAAGAAATTCAAATTGCTTGTCATTGAGAGCAAAATTTAAATTATCATTTAAAAACTTATTCCTATTTTTAAGACTCAGTTTTGCTAATATTTCCTCGTTTATAACTCTGGTTTCAAATTTTTTCTTCGAACTCACTTTATCTCAACTATTTATTTTTTATTAATTTCCATAATATTCTATTTTAATATTTATTTTTTCAATTTTATTATCCAACTTCAGTTAAAATCTATATATACTTCATTTAGAAAAAAAGAAAAAGAAAAAAAATTAAGGAAACTTCAGAGTGCTTTGAAATGCTGACGTAATGCCATACTCATTATATATTGTTGAATCTGACGACTACCGCCTACTATTTCTTGAATTCTTGAAATATTAACATAATCTTGCATTAATGTATTATCTGATAACCCTGCACCACCCATAAGATTTGCTGCTTCATAACAAACATGATGGGAGAGATTAGTACATTGATATTTAAATTGAGAAGCGCTAGCAACCATGGATTGACCAATTTGTCGAGGTATTACTCCGCCAAATTTTTCTAGCTTTTCATCATAGGATTCAGCGAATTTTAACAACCCTAGTGTCAAATTACTCGTTCTAGCCCAGAGATCGGAAAGCAAAAAGCCCACACCTTGAAATTTCAAGATTTCTTGGTTAAATTGCTTTCTCATGTTGACATAGATTACTGCATGTGAAACAGCGCCCCAACACTGGGCCATAGCACCAGCAGCAATACCTATTCGTTCAGGGGTAAGACCCTCAAAAAGATGCTCTCTTCCTTTCCCTACTCCTCCGAGAACACAATCTTTTGGAATCCTTAGATTCTCAAAATATTCGTGACCAATCCAAACTTTAGGAACATATGGTATGTATACCCTATCACATTTCCAACCATCCCAACTAGTATTGATCAAAAATTGACCCATCAAATTACCATTATTCTTCTCTGCTGTGGCATAAGAAACAGCCCATTTTGCTTTGGGTGCATTTGTAGTATAAATTTTCTCGCCCGATAACAAAAAACTTCCATCTTCTTGCTCATCACAAGTTGTTAGTTGATGTACAGCATCAGAGCCTCTTTCTGGTTCTGTTATACAAATACAACCCGGAGCTTTACCTGAAACTAATTCTTTTAAGGCTTCTAATCTTATAGGTACATTTTCATGGTGTTCAAAAATGGGGTTTATCGCTAGAACGCTTGCTCCACCAGCCATAGAAAATTGAGGACTAAAACTATCTACTGCAAGATTTCTAATGATATCCGCAGTTAATCCGTAATAATCATAGTTGATGTCTATCATATCAAAATTATGCGCCCTTGTTATAAAGCCTTCAGCTCCAAATGCAGGCATCCACTCGTAAACATCTTCTTCTGGCCCATGAGTAACTCCATTTTTTTTTTCAAAAGTCATACAAAAATTTTGAACTTTTTTCATAAAATTAAACTGCTCTTTTGTCAATATTGATATTAGATTATTATTAACGAAAGAATAGCGATTCTTAAGACTTAGTTTCTCGAGAATTTCATCATTAATAGCTTGATCTAAAAACTTAGGCATTTTTTTTTACCTCTCTTTTTAACAATTAAAATTTTTAAGATATTCAATTATAATAAGGGAAAACTAAATTGTCTTTTTAATTTTTGGTAAAGCCGTTTTCAATATTAGAAATCTTACCCATTTTTTTATTAAGTAATTTTATGAAATAGATAATATCATCATTAAAAATAGTAAAAATGGTAGTATTTGTTCAAAAACTATTATAAAATTTGTTTATGAATAACTTGAAATCTACAATAATTTAAATTAAAATATAGAAAAGTATAAACTCCTACAATTAACAAAGTATTGCATACAAAATAGAGCTAACAAGAAAATTACAATAAAAGATGTATCGAAAAATAATGTGCTTAAAGTATAATATTCTTTTTTAACAGTTTTAATAAAAATAATAACCTTGTTCACTTTTAGAAAACAAGAACTCGTTAATTTCAGCAAATTAATTTCTGTATCCTATTTGAAAACCTTTTTGAAATAACAAGTCCTGTCTCAAAAGGGCAGTTACCTTTAAACTGAATTACAGAAATGAAATGTTCATCTATACCTATTAGGGAAAGCACACCGAATTTTTCAAGGGAAATAAGTTCATTTACTCTATAATTTCCTGAAATAAATCTCCCTTCCAATAACCTAATAATTTCTGAAAGAATATTTGGTTCTAAGGAAGATACAATAACTCTACCTGTCTGAGTTAGAAGTGCTGAAGATACAACAAAAGTAGAAAATGTATGCAATTCGTTAAAAACATTTAATAAATCCTTCTTTATATCTTCTGAAACTAAGTGATTACGGTTCTCCATAATTTCATCAATATTTTTCTCAAACTCAAAAAATTTTGAAATTTCACCATTATATTTCTCAGCTAGTAACTCTAAGTCAAATTTTTTGAGAAATTGGCTTTTGATTTCTCTCAACTGATTTCTTATTTCAACAAGATTATCTGTGCGGTCACTAAATAAAGCAAAAAGTAGTTCATCCCTTCTCATTTTTTCAATTTCAAATATAAATCTAAAAGGTCCGACTTCAATTTCAGATAATTCTTCAGTTTTTAGCGTTTGTTTTACAAATGAAAAAATAGCACTTAGAAAACCACTTGTTAACTTTACGTTAAATGTTTCTTCATAACTCTTATAAAAGATTAATTCGCCAGTATTTCCTTTCATTATGAAGATATTTTTAATCATTCAACTCAGAGATTTTTTTTTATTGATTTATTTATTTCTCTTATTTCTTTAATAAAAGGCTGTCTATAAAAACTCTTTTATTAATTAGTTTCAGACAGCAAACGCAACAAATTATAATAAAATATTGTTATTTTTTATTACAACAATCGAATGAAATAGTTTATTGATTTAATTATAATTCCTTAATTCTGTTTGAAAAATTCATTGTAGAATAGAGTAATTTGAATTTAAAATCCATCAAATTTAGCCCATTCATCTTCTTCATCATCTTCTTCATCATCAGTATATTCTACTACCTCCGTACCCCGATAACTTTCTGCAGTATCCTCTTCGAAATCTTCAAGATCATCTTCGAAACTTATCGATTTTTCAATATCTGTGATTATTTCACCAGAAACTCTTATTTCTGGAATTGGTTCTTCTTTATATCTCTTCTTTTCAACTAATTTTAGATAATCCCCGTGAATTTTTATGGTGATTGGAGTTTCTTCTTGGAGTAATCGAACAACTACCTCTTCACTTTGTGCAGAATCGTGTGGTAAACGCATTACAAGTGCTCGTGATCCCTCAAAAACTCCGCTAATAATCTCAACGGTGTCGCCTTCTTCCAAATATTCTGTTACACTTCTTGGTAGTAATACATGTTTAAGTTCTTTAAGTTTTATGTTTTGTACAATCCTTCCTTTAATATGAGGGATTCCTTGAACGGCTATCTGCACATCACGCTTCTGAGGCGCCTCAAAAAATACATATCCTGGAAGAAGAGGGGATACTAGAATAGCCCTTATATCTGGTATCACATCAAGGATTTTAAATCTATAAAAAATTTGTCTTAAAATATTACTTTCTTGATTTATTGTTGTTCTTACAGCAAAAAGAGTAGTTAAATCCTCTTTATCTTCAATATCTTCCTTGATGACAGTATTCTTTATGTCAATTTCCTTATTATTGTGATTCTTTACATCTTCTCCTTGATCAGCCATACTATTTCACGAATCCTATTTGAATTTGGGTTTTTAAAAAACTGTTTTTTAAAAATAAGTAATAAGATAGTAAGATATTTTAAATTATAAAATTTTATGTTTTATAAAAAGTCTAGATCTCTACTCTAAATAGTAGTTTTTCTTTGAAAATTATTGCAGAATTTAAAATTGTTAATTTTAGAGGGGTATTTTATTAATATCTAAAATCTCTGGGATTCTATTATTACGCTCAAGCCAAGAAATTTCATGCCTCATATATCTCCAACTAATCTCACATTTTCCCATCTTACCAGGTATTTCGGTTTCCCATTCCCATGGATTCACGATTACAAGATCAGCAAGTCTAATCCATACTCTTTTTTTTATTTTTCCACGAATTCTACCAATTCTATGCTTACTATCTTGGCAGAAAACTTCCATCCGGTCATTTCCAAGAACTCCAACAACACGTCCAAACATTTCTCCTAATCTTCTATTCGGGAACTTTACACGGGTAACCACAGGGGGTGGCCCAGGGGGACCACGCCTTTTTCTCGTTGATCTTTTTTTTTTTGCCATAGTTGCTTACTCAATTTTCTTAAAAATATCTAATTTAAATTTTATCATCAGGTTTATATTCTCCTTTAATAAAAACTACTTTTATTGGCTTATCCGATTCATTTCTTATATTATGCATTTCTTTTTGTTCACATAAGAATACGCTTCCTTGTGACGCTTGATAATCTTTGTCATCTATACTGATTACACCATCACCTTCCACAAAATAAAAGGTTTCATCAATTATATTATGTCCGTGTGCCTCTTCACCCATTGAATCACCAGGTTTAATTAGAATAACACCCCAATCAATAGATGGCCCTCGCATTAAATATTTTATACCAGAATCTTTATTTCTGTACTCAAAATCATTCTCGTGTACTTTTCTCACTTTGTATCGTCAAATTTGGTTTTAATATTAGAATTATAAGTAGTCTTTATAAATTTAAAAGTAAATATGATTTAAAATTTATTAACATATGGGTTAATAATTAAACCTAATAAGTAAATTTTTTTTTTCTGGTGAAGGATTTTTTCTCTCTAAACCATTATTATAACTTTTCATCATTTTTTTATATAATTCAGGACCTAGAGTTAAATTATAATAAGGTTTTGTTCCTTCATCTTGCATCTCTTTCACATAAATAACTTGTGAATCATTTGGAACAGATTTATGAAAATGCTCTCGAATCGCGTTATCTATATTATATGATTTCTTTAAATGCTTAAGGAAGGATTTACTAGAAGAAAAAACAGCTCCAGATGAACCACCATAATAATGACCATCCCCATCGAAAAAACCATGTAAAAAAGCCAACGCAATCCTACCTGATTTTGATCCAGACCAATCTCCTGCTATTTTATTAGCCTTTGCTATCTGAAATAAAATACTATGGGGTAATTGTCGCTGACTCATATCTCCACGGGATTCAAAAAAACCAAGATCTATTAAATCCTGGACCATCGACTTGCAACCAAATGATAATCGTGCAATTCTATACTTCCTTATCTCCCCCTTATATTTTAGATAAACATCATACTCATGTATATAATTCGTATCAATATTAACAAATTCAGCCAATTTTTCTAAAATTATTTTATCTTTTATAGCCAGACTAAGCTGTATTTTATATTCTCCTCTATGAATAAATACATCTGCTACAAAAAACCCTAGCCAATATGCAGAATCTTCATTTAATTCTCCAAAGGCATGAGGTTTTTTGCAATTATATTTCTGGTATGAATATTCCTTTAAATTTGGATTTAAGCATTTATATTTTCGAATAAAATGAAAACATTTCTTAGAATACGGACCTAAAACATTAAATAAATTTAATGAAAGTGTTTCTAAGAGCTCCAATGAAAATTTATAATTAGGATTATATCTATTTCTATTATTTTTTTTAATCCTACGTTCAACGGCATCAGAAATAAATTTTTCACCCATCCCAAATAATTTACTTAGTATTTTTTTGGTAACTGGAAAATTAACAACAATTTTGCCCAATTCCTTTGAAAGTTCATCAATCATATTAATAATTGAAATCTCATCGTTTTCATATTTTTTAATTATCCTAAAACAATAGATGAGTTTATCCTCTCCATATTTATGAATTAAATTTTCTCTAAGTAATTGTAAATCATTAGAATTGATCAGTTCATAGACACCCTCCCTTTCAAACCTTAATTTAATGTTTAAAATAAATTTAAATAACTAAAACTATATTTTTATTGGGATTGAAGAAATCCTCTATTATTATTAAAAATTAAAAAAATGGAGGTGAAAATCATAAAAGTAAAAAATTTTATTGAAAGATTAAGAGAATTTGATCCTGAAGCGAATATCTATTTTACTATAGATCCTAATTCAAAAGAAGGATATGCTACAATGGAAATAGTTGAGCATGGACCTTTTCAATTAGAAGGAATAATAAAGAAATAGAAGTTTTAATAATTTGAATAAATCTAGAAAAAAAAGAGAATGGACCACAAAAGAAGAGTAGAAATAAAAAGAACAATTTTGTCGGGTGAAGATGAGTTTAAAAATATATGTTTTTTTTTA
>SDBS01004231.1_pt1 | contig 14065 bp, 8 predicted proteins | sample 2277091 | NCBI WGS metagenome assembly SDBS01 (sample SAMN10404972, study PRJNA504765) | marine sediment metagenome | isolation source: marine sediment core GS10_PC15, 163 cmbsf | place: Arctic Ocean: Southern Knipovich Ridge | collected 2010
ACATCCATCCTTTAAACTATGAAAAATATCAATTCATCATGGGTAAGGGAGGTTATCATTACGATGTAGAGATCTTACTAAATGAAAGAAAGATCGGTACTTGGAACGTTAGCGTGGATAGCGCGGGATATCTTCGTCATTTCTTAAGAGTAGAACCACAGACCGAGCAAATAATTCTACAATTCCTTGGGATGCCCGAGATATCACATTTTCGATTCAAGCAGAGTAGTGGGAATCTTCAAAAGCAAGATAAGGTAAAAAATCCTGATCTGAGCGTCGTCTTCATAGAGGATTAACGGTAAATATTAAATACAACTTAATTTTTTTGTAAAATTCTCTTACATAAGTTAATTCCTAACCCCGTTTTCTGATTAATTTTGTACGGAGTTTCTGCCTTTACTTGAGAAGCAGTATGATACCCAGCATTATATAAAATTCGGGCTCTTACACGGGCGACATCATGTAATCGTTGTACTAAATCAAATAATTCTTCTCGGATCCCATAATGAACTCGTATTTTTAGAGTCTCAGCCATTTCTGTTATTTTAATTAACTTTTCTTGTAAGTCAATACCATTGGTACTTAGATCTCTGGCAATTCTACCAATAAAAACTATAATTCTCTCTACGTTATCCCGTACAGTAAATAAATCGCCTGCCATGATATTATATCTCTCCAATATATCCTCAATAGGCTCCTCGTCGGCCCATTCAAGAATAGGATCCAACATTTTATTATCACGCACTCGATACTCTGATTTTAGAATATCGTATGCCTCTTTAGTAAGGTCGCTAAAAGTATCTATTTCTACATTCTCAAGTTTATACCTAATTAATACTCCAGATACCGGATATAAATATAAACGGATTATTAATTTCCCGAATTGAGAACATTTAATTGTCTCATCTTCATTTTTCAAGAGCAGGCCTTTTTCAAAAAGATAAGGAAGAATATATTGGTTCTTTACGGATTTTGGGATGATAGAATCTACATACTTCATTACTTTAGGATTGGGATATTGGATCAAATAAAGGAGAAATATAGTAATATGGTTACAAAAGGTAAATGAGAACTCGTCGTTAATAAAATTATCCGAGATCCCGTTCTTAAGTCCACATGAGCACTGAATTCCAGCTCCTATATCAAATTGGCATGTAAAAACTCCATAATTGGTTTTAACATAACCTGAAATGGTACTGCTAGATAAGTTTGATATTTTAACTTGATGCCTTTGTTGGTTTAACAGTTTTACCATTTCTGACTCAGAATGAAGCTTTAAAATGTTTAAGGGAGAGATCTCTTTAATCATTAAAAGTTGGTCAATAGGAATATTTTGGGTCTGCATTTTACTTTTAATATTATACCAAAAATAAGTTTTTTCAAAGAACTGCTTGAGCTTATCGAAAGTTATTCTTTTCTCTTCATACACTCGCAATAAAACTTGTTCCTTTAACGTGTTTACTTTATTCAGCCCTGATTTGAGATCGTTGTATTTAGGTAATAATTTTTGAAGCATATGTCCTTGGAAGAATCGATCCTCGACCCATATTTTTTCCTCTATATTCCTCACTAATATAATGCCATGTCCGACTAAATCGAGTCCTGGACGACCAGCTCTACCTAATATTTGAAAAACTTCATTAGCAGAAAAGGGTTTAAAATAGCTAAATCCATCTCCATTCTCAAAATAACCTGAGAAGTTTTTAATATTGTGACCTGAAGTTACATATTTTTTAAAATCCTTTAGTATGACTACACGGGCAGGGGTGTTTATACCGGCTGAGAGGGTCGTTGTGCAGCAAATAACTTTAATTATCCGTTTTCTATAATTATCTTCTATTATTCTTCTTTCTTTAGGGAGTAATCCGGCGTGATGAAACGCTATTCCAGATCTTATAACTTTCCTTAGATCACGATGCCCTCCCTTGATAGAACTGAGCCGTTTCTCTAATGCTTTACATATTTTCAGTTCATTCCCTTCTAAGTGCTTTGAAACAATATTTCTCAGTGCTTCTGCTTCTTGTTGCGTGCTTCTTCGTCTATTTAGAAAAATTAGTACTTGTCCTTTTTTCTTAAGAGTAGAACGTACAATTCTTTTAATTGCGGAACCTTTATTTTGGGCTATTTCGATCTTATAATAAAGTGGTACAGGTCGAATTTCTGATTTGATTAATGTAGTTATATTACCTAATGATGAGAGCCATGAATTAAAGAATTCAGGGTTTGCGATAGTTGCTGAGAGCCCTATAATTTGAGGATTATGTAAAAACTCATTTAATCTCACAATTAGAGATTCTAGTCTAGGACCTCTATCAGATTCGCCAATGATATGAATCTCATCTATGATAATTGTTGAAATATCAAAAATCCAATTCTTATCGTTAAAATTCCGGAGAATACTATCACATTTTTCATAAGTAGTTATGATAATATCTGCTTTTGCGATTTTCGATTCATCCACTTCATAATCCCCAATAGAGAGTTCTACTTTAATCCCAAACCTTTCATAACATTTTTTGAAATACCTAAACTTTTCTGTTGCTAAGGCCTTAAAAGGTACAAGATAGAAAGATTTACCATATTTCTGAAAAATATTATTTACAGCACATAATTCGCCAATTAAAGTTTTACCTGAACCTGATGGAGCACAGATTAGAAATGATTTGCGAAAGAAAAGTCCCTTTTTTATTGCCTCTTTTTGGATTTCCCGCAATTTAAAGATTCGTTCCTCGAATAAAGCTCGTAGAATTCGTTTATCAGAGATATATTTAAAAATTTCACGATCTGTCTCGATTGATATCTCTTCTTCATTTAATTTTCCACCAAATTTTATTAAAGTTATACGGTATCACCTAAAAGAGTTCCTAATATGGGTTTGCCCATTTATTCAACAATTGAGTAAAAGTTTCTGAATTCCTTGAAATTTCAATACTTTTAATAACCCCTATATTTCTGATCTTTAACTCCGAATTAATATAGCAGATAATACCATGTAGAGGATCTCCATGCAGAAGTAGATGAGGGAAATTAACGAATTTATTTATTTTTGAAAGTTCTTTTTCTTCAATCCCTAATCTTACTTCTTTTTTACATTCGGGGCATATAACCGTACGCTTAATCTTTCTTTTTACTTCTTTTTTATCCCGTATTTTTCCATATACAATGACTATAGCATATCACTTCTGATCTTTAATAGTTAAGATATAGAATTGCCTAATTTCTATATCTTTATTAAAAAAAAAATTGTGGTGACAAAATAATCCAAAAGAGAAATTTTGAAAATTAACTTTAAAAACCTAATCTGCCATAATTTGTTTAACTCCAAGAAATAGGACTAATTGAAATCCCAAACGATTATTATAATATTGAAAAAATTTAAAATAACTTATTTTTACTATTTAGGAAACTGATAATGAAATAGAAGGTTGAATTTTTTGAGTGATGCTTTCAAATTTAAGATTACTGTTGTAGGTGATGCTGCTGTTGGTAAAACTTCGCTAATTAAAAGATATACAACAAATACATTTGAAGAAGATTATATCTCAACTTTAGGTATGCAATTTTCGAAATATGAAGAGCTTGTTAAAGGAGAAAAGGTAGAGTTATTATTATGGGATTTGGCTGGTCAAGAATCGTTTAATACTTTACGTGACAGATTTTATACTGGAAGTAGTGGTGCCATTGTTGTTTTTTCTCTTTCTCCTGAAGACCTTGAAACTTACGACCATGTCAGTAAATGGCTCTTGGATGTAAAAGAAGCATGTGGGAATATTCCTATTTTATTATTTGGGAATAAAGCTGATTTAGTTGATCAAAATGCATTAGCTACAAGCCCAAACTATGCAACTTCAGATGTTCATGTTAAGAAATTCGCCCAAGATCAAAAAATTGTTGAATATTACAAAACAAGTGCTTTAACAGGTCAAAGTGTAAATGAAGCATTTCAAGCATTAGTATTAAAATTATATCAACGAGCTACTATTTGAATTTCGTTCTCTATTCAAGTTTGATAAGAATCTTTCTGTAATTTAATTTTTTCCCAAAAAAAGGTTAGCTAATATTATCCGTAAAAAGATGACAAGTTGGACCAATTTACACCTCATGGCAACAAAATACTCACACTATGGAAGCACGTGATACGAAAATATTAAAATAGAGTTATTAACTTAAAAAATTATATCAGATTTATAATGCGACCATTAGAAAGAATCGACCGAATTATAGAATTAGCTCGCTCATTAGTTCATAAATATTCTGAAAAATCATTTGGTGAAGTAATGGAATCTGCTTTTTTATTATTAGAAGAAAAATTCATGAGAGAATATATTCGTGGAAATCTAACAAGATTGGAATATATTCGAGACTTAGCGAGTGGCCCGACGAATAAAGAAGTTGATGAGGAAACTAAGAAAGTTAAAAAAGTTATGAATAGTGTATTAGAAATTGTTAAAGAAATAGAGAAAAAAGAAACTAGGATACATCCGATGCTCGTAGAAGATGATGTATTTGAGGAATTATTGAAATTTATGGTTGATTCTCAAAATAATCAAGAATCTAATAAAAATAATACTAAATTCATCTTAGGATGTAAAAATTTAATGAATGATGTCAAAGATCAAATCTGCGATTTATTATTGAAGATTTGGAAAGAGACATATACAGATTGGAGATTTGGACAAATGCTTGGTAATACATGCTTTGATAAATTTTTTAACCTTTTTAAAAAAAAAAAAGATATATTGGCTATTATTCGGCATTCCTGATGATAAAGTATTAGAAATATTCCAAATTTATGTTAATTCTGGTTTTAAATTTACCAAAAAATTAGGTAAACTAAAGCTTGACATGTATTCTGAGTTAATTAAGGATAAAGAATGGACAAATAAATATAATAAGATTATTGAAATTGATAATTACATTCAAGATATGGTTAATAAGTATGAATAATTTCTTAATTTTCTCCTTTTGACTTCTCTTTAATCTTGAATTTTCCGATGTATAATAACTATTGCACATCACTTTAGACCAAAATTTCAATTTTTTCTTTATATAATCACAACTTAAAAAATAGTTCGAGATTGAAAAATATTGATCGATATGACTGATACACATGAAAACCTAATAAAAGATGTAGAATTAATAAATTATTTTAATATGGCCACTGAGGCTCTTGAAGCAAATGATGTAAATCAAGCCCTAGAAATTTCTAACAGTGGGCTTGAGCAAGCAAAATCAGAAGATAATGGTGAATGGGTGGATAAATTCAATTCACTCCAAGAGAAATTGGAGAAAAATCATCTCACCCCGAGTATCGTTAAAGAAGACATAACATTAATTAAAGGGATTGGAACTACATCAGCTGAAAACTTGCATAAAGTAGGTATAACCTCAATTGGTCAGTTAGCTACTATGACTGTGGACGAATTATCAAAAATTAGAGGTATTGGTCCTACTACCGCAGAAAAAATAATACAAGGAGCAAAATCCCATAATAAAACTAAGGGTTTAGATAAATTTTCTCCAGCTGAATCAGCACCAAAATTTCAAGAAGATTTTAGAGAAGAAATTGATTACGTTGAGTTTGAAGAGGAAGATGAAATAAATGAAATAGATGGTAGCACTCATATAGAAGCAATAACTCCTTCCCAAATAAAAAAGAGTCAAGAAACTCCGTATATTAGACCTATTCCAAAATTTAAAAAAGAATTAGTCGAAAAAGATTTTAAATTAACATTAGATGCTTCTACCCCTATTGTTGTCGATGGATCAAATGTTGCATGGATGGGAGTTGATAGGGATACAGGTGGTTTTCCAAAAATAGAATATTTAATTGGATTAATAAAAAAGTTAGAAGATATTGGTTTTATGGACATAGCCATATTTATTGATCCAGGTCTTCATAGGAATATTGATGATCCTGACAAATTGGAAAGCCTGATTAATAGTGGAAAAATTCATCGGGTAAGAAGTAGAGGTAAAAAAGAAAAAGATGATCACTATATCCTTCAATATGCTCGAATAAAAGATACATATATCATAGTTGAATCTGAACTATATCGAAATTTTAGCAAACACTTTCCAGATAGATATCCTAGAAGGTGGATTGAAGAAAGAAGAATTGAGGTTAAAATTGTTGATGGCGTTGTTATGTTTACTCCCGAAATTGAAATCTCTGAAGACTCCAAGAAAAAAACTAAAAATAATACCAAATCTCAAATAGAGCCATGGTTTGATCCAAAATATAGGATTAAAAGAGGTGAATCGCATGTACTTCCTTTAAAACAGTCCCAATCAGATATTGAGGAACTTAATATTCAAGAATATAAAGAAGAATTTCACGAAAATTATAAGGTGGAGGTAGAAGAGGATGTACCAAGAGATATCGAAGTACCAGTTTTGATAGAGCCTCAAGTGAGCATAAGTCATGATTTAAAGAATTTAAGTATGGCAGTTCATAATCATGAAGAAATGCAAGCTCTTTCACAAAAGACCTGTGCTTTTCTTAAAAAAAATGAGTTTCACGTTATTCAAAAGTCTTCAGAATTACAAAAGGTTTATCACGGAATTGATATTTTAGCATTAAAGGTAATTAGAATAAAAGGAACGAGGGAAGTAATATGTGTAATACCAATTATATTAAGTAGTGTTAATAGACCTCTTACAGTCTCACTAGATAAGATTACACGTAGTGCAAAAGATGATAATGCTAGTCCGGCAATAAATAGAAAATTAGATTCATATATTACTACTTTATCTAATGCATGTACACTTATTAGAGCTAATTTAGGTGATGAGGGCGCTTTATTTGCTTATCTTAACCATAATCTTCAACTAAACTTAACTGTAGAAAGGACAAGGTCCCATAAAAATCTTTATTTCAGGTCAGGACCAGTTCATTATAAATTAGTGGTAACTCCCATTTTAGTATCTCAGCATAGAGTAGGGTTTACGGAAAAAGTTCTTTCATTTGCTTATCAGAAGGATTTAGATCTACATGTGGTTGATCTCATGAATTTCTCGTACGTACTCCAATATTTAGATCTCAAATACTTCCAGATCGAGACTTATAATAAGGAACAATCAGCTATTATTTTAAATAATGAAGGTTCTGTCAAACTCATGAATCTAGTACGCAAGAGTTCTATAATTTTCATGGGACTCGGACTTGCCGGAATATTATTTTTAGTATTGGCATTATTACAAGGGTTTCCTGTTTTGGTTGTTAATAGTCTTGGGTATGGCGCAATAGTTCTATATGGGATCATTCTAGGGTTTTTCTACGTAGCAAATTATAGGAGAATATCATTAATTAATCGCAAATTTGAAATACCATATCATAAAAGATCTCTAATCTTAGACGACGCCAGTTTAGTATTAATTAGAGAAGATCTCCCTCCCAAGTTAATGGAACAATTTGTTTATGAATCTCTTGATACGAAATATAAATCTAAAGTTATTACAAATATTAAATTAAATGGCGCTCAAGATTTTATCCGAAAGAAATCGTTAGAAAAAGAAGCTAATGAAGATACACTTTTTGAGAAAAAAGATAAAAATAAAGACGAACCGAGTTTAGATGGAAGTCTACTAAAAAAGTATGGTACATTTATGGAGGATTAATATGGATGTACTTCGATGGTTTAAAGGACTTTTTCTAATAGGGTTAGTATCTTTTTTTTTATCTTTTTTTGTGGAGTGGTATTCATTCAAAATGTTTTCTGAGACTGAATTAATAGCTTCTTGGCAGTTTCATCTGTTTGAGGGCTGGATTTCTACATTAAATGACTCGTTACGTCCTAACCAGATTGAAATTCCGATTTTCATCAATGTAATAATAATTATTTTAATTGTATTAACCGGCTATACGGTATTTTTTATGAGTATTGAAAATGCTATCGAATTAGAAAGATACACAATTTATGCATATATTATGGGAACTCTTTTAATTTTAGTTTTTTGTTATATATCTCTTTTTCCCCTTTGGTATCTTATACCAAATGACCTTTTTTACCCTTTGGTTCACGTCACCGAATCAGGTGTTATAACTACCTACAGTGTAGGACTGGGATATATTTTACAATTAATTTCATTTCCATTATTGTTTCCTTATTCAATTTTCTATATATCTACCATCTTACGGTTTGGCCAAGAAGATAACAGTACTGATCTAAAAGTTAGCAAATTATTAGAACATTTTCAAGAACCTATAGATTTAGAAAGATTTATTGCAAATGAGATCGAAGGCAATGGAGGATATATATGAGCGAACAATTACTTGACTTGAATTTAAAAAGGTTACAACTGGCATGTAAAAAAAATGGAAATTATAAAACACTAACAATAGCTTTCTTTACTCTCATAAAAAACCGTATTATTGAGATTGGAATTAAGCTCGGTGTAAAACCTGATGAAAGCGGTAGGATTTATGATTATATTACTCTTATAAATTCTATTTTCTTAAAGAATTTAGGCGTTGTTATATTTCCTGAATATATATGTGAAAATATTCAAATTTGCGAAGCAATTTTTTTCCGAAATGAGGGTGAGCTTCCAAATAAGAAGTTAAAATCAATAATAGATATCTATTATGAGCTACGAAAGCTCGTCGTTCCAAATTTGCATAGACAAGTAAATGACGATGATCTAAGCTCTGTGGCACAAGGAAGCATATTTTCTTTTCTTACTCCAAGATCTAAACGGAATTCTCAAGATTCTCATAAGTTAAAACCATTAATTTTACAAAAAATTAGAGAAAAAGAAAAAGAGTTTCATCAGGATTTAAATTTACGATTAGATCCTAGTAAATTAGAATCTGCCCTCTACTTAAAATCTCTTAGAAAAATGTTAGAACATAAAAAAAATAACAAAATCATTATCCAAGGAGCTCTTAAAGATAATATTTTATATCAGAAATCTTTACCTAGGATATTTGGATATCTTATTATAGGAGTTATCATCACCCTATTATCTGTCGGAGCACTAATCTTATTTGAGATGAACTCCATTCCAACTTTAATTCCTTATATCGATTCATGGGTTATATTTTTTTTTGTTGGAATCATTGTATTAATCCTTCTCTATGCAAAATTTATAAAAAAAGGGGGGAGCTGAGAAGAACATGATAGATCATGAAACTGAAAAACCATTCTATTCAAGGCGTAAAAAAGCTCAGCAATTAATTAAAAGCTCTTCAGAGCAAGGAGAAGATGATAATAAAGAGTATCTAAAAATCTGGCAAAACGCAAACCCGTCTTTTAAAGATATTAATTCTCTGCTTTCGTTAACAAAATCGGTTTCGTTGATATTTTTTGTTCTTTTTGTGGTAATATCAAGTTATATTCAAAATATTGATCTAATCTCATCCACTATATTAGGAGCTAGCTTTTTGATTATTTTTGTTATTGTCTTTTCTAATCAAATTTTTTCATTGCGGAATTGGTTTAGCTTTATATTTCGTAGTATAACATATATTAACCCCTTTAAAGATATGGTGTTCTGGATGGAAGAGCCTGAGCCCTCAATTATTTACAGGTCGCATAAAAAAGATCTAATTCATCAAGCAATTCAACTATTTAAAGTTGAGGTCATTCCTGAAAAAGTACACGCGAAATTGTCTAAATTTATTATATCATTAAGCTCAAAGAATTTACGGATTCCTTATGCCTTTCAAGTAGTTCAAACACCATTTTATTCTAACATAGACACAAAATTGCAGAAAAAATCTATGACTTCTATAAGAACAACTATTTATTTTTCAGTAATGTATGATCGTACAGGAATTCTTACAGATCATATGATTGAACGTTTAAGATCTAATATTAAGCAATTGGGAGATATCATGAAAAATAATCTGGCTACCACCTTCCATCATTATAAGATAGTTCTCCTCTCAGAAACAAACTTAGTCAATGCTCTAAGGACATTTTATGTGAAAGGTACCACTTCTGTCGCCACCAAAATCGAAAATAAAAAAGCAACTCTTAGAAACATTTCTTTTCTTTCTATTATGAAATTAGTTTTGTTTGCAATTATTCTTAGTTCTATTGATATTATCCTGTTTAAGTTTGAAATAGTTTTCTGGTATATTATTGGAATTGATACCGGAATAGTGATATTTATTCTTTTAATATGGTGGAGAGAACTCTTCTTTCATTTTACAAAAACTACGTTATTTAAGAAAGATAATATTATGTTAATAAAACCTTTTAAAAATATAAGATTCATTCGATTTAGGCAATTTCCACGGACTTTATTTCTTAATATTGAAGATAATCAGTTATTGGGGTTAAATATCTTAAATCTAAAAAATATTTTTTATCCCCGATTTGTTAATCTTAAAGAGTTTTTTGAAGCTCTTAACCATAGTAAACTTTCCTTTGGATACACACTTTCTAATTACCCAATCGATTATTCTGAATTTGAGCATGATGGTTTAAAACATGTTAAGGAGGACTTACAGAATAAATTACTTTTTCGTAAAAAAGAAGATAAGAATGAAGCGTTCAATGAGAATTGGTTAGGTAAGCGTCATGGTATGTGGAATACTATCCTATCGCTCTCGGTGCATTCTTATAAATTCATTGATTCCCTCCAAGAAAAACAATTTTACGAGCTGGAAGAGGAATTGCTGTCTAAAAAAGAAAGTTTAAGAGGAAGTTTTCATCTCAATTTTAATTCCATGGACCTTACTGAGTTATCATCAAACTCACTTATATCAGGCTATTTGTTCTCTACCTTAAAGGATAAAAAAATAAGAAGGGGCGGGTCACACCTTAATTATCTGATGATACAAGGAACTACGTTAAGACCTTTTACCGAGGTGGTGGGTATACTTAAAAAAGGCCTTGAGACCACGATTCCTGCTGAATTTAATACTCCTCTCTATTTAGAAAATTCAATCGTAATTGGGAAAACCATTAATACGGAAGTGTGGGAAGGAGAAGTTGAGGTAGGATTTACTCCACAACAACTCAAGAATTTACTGATTACGAATGGAATCCACAATAAGAGAGTATTAACCGCTATGAAAGTAGTAAGTGAATTAATCGAAAATAATCATCCTAGTATCGTATTTGATTTTGACGGCTCTTGGTCTAAAATCATAAATTATTTTAAAGGTACTCGATTTGAAGAGGAGATCCTTTATTTTAAATTAGGAAGCGCATTTACAATTGATCCCCTGATTTCAGATATATCTTATGACACTAATAATACCGAGTATTTGGAGTATATGTTTGATGCCTACGGACTTGCATTTAAAAAAGATCAGAGGACAATTGATATCTTTAGAAATACTATTAGGGAAAATCCTGAAATGGATCTCCCCTCAATTCAGTTAGAACTGCAAACTCAAAACAAATGGGAGCGAAATCCTATCAGTAATTCACTTCTTGCTTTATTCTCGGATTTTACTACTCAGGATCTGAACTATTTCAAAAAAGTGGAAGGTACCGATCAAGAAAAGATATATGCTTATAATTTTGTTACAAATGAAAAGACTGTTATTATTGATCTTTCGCTATTACGAGAAGCAAATAAGAAAATCTTTTTCAGTTTTCTAATTCTTTCTAAGATTATTCATTATATTAAAAGTAGCGATGATTACGTTGTTAAAAATATAATTGTACCCCATGTAGATATTTTTTTTGAAACTTATTATTTAGACCAGAAGATGAGCTACGGAAAAATTGATATTTTCTTGGACCCATTCATCCAGAGAGGGTTCGGTATGATTTATTTAGCAAGCCAAATTCACTATCTTCACCCTAACCTGCTTACCTATTTCAATAATTTAATCACCTTTAGAGCAACTGATCGAAGAGATGTCGCGATTCTTAGTACTTTAATGAATTTACAAGAATCGGGTAGAGGTATGTATTCTCCCTCCAGGCAGAATGCCTATCAAATTGATTATTTAAAAGTACTAACCTCAAATAAGGTATTAATAAAACGCAGTGATATTAGTCAATCATTTCCCGCATTCATTGAATGGCATAAATTAGAAAAAGCCAAAAAAATGAGCGATACCGAAATTGTTGATTTCATGGAAAGAAGAGGATATAATTTAAAAGATACAGAAAAAAGAATTCTGGAACAAGCAAAACATACTCTATTTGAGGCTCATTTAGGGCCTTATATTAATTATCTAGAAGAAATTACAAAATTTTTAGCGTTTTTAAAAAAAAATGAAAAAATTGGTAATTTAACTATTCCCGTTTTAAAAAAAGGACTCCTAGAAAGAATTTATCCAAAAGCTTCCAAGAAGACTAGCAAGAAGGAAAATATGATTAAGTTAAGAGATGATATTTTAGCAATCTTAATTGAGCATAATTATTTGGTAGAAAGTCATCGGAAGCAGCCAAGCGGTTCTGAAACGCTGATAACGTCATATTCAGTAGGCTCTCAATTTGAGATGTCTTCCGAAGATTATTTCAATAGTAAAAGCAGGCAAATTGATGTAAATATAATCGAACAAGAAAGTATTAATCCTCCTGACCTAACCCAAGTATTTAATAAACATCCTCGAAAATATATTATTCAGGCTCAAAATTTTAAAATGGCTTTAGCACAGGAGCTCGGAAAATTTTTTTCTACTATGTTCAGGATTTATTATGCAATCAAACACTTTAATTTTAAAAAAGCATTAAAAATAGAACATAGTTTGATTCGGAATTATTTAAGTAATGTTTACAAACATTTCAATAATCATGACTCTATTGTAACCCCAAACAGTTTAAATCAATTTCTCAAGTATTTAAGTTCAGTCAAATACTTTCCAATTAGTTATGAAGATTTAGTAGATTTTAGTGAAAGAGATAGAGTCATAAATTACGCTGAAGATACTATAAAAGGAGTGGCTGAAGAGATTTACACTTTTCAAAATAATTTTTTTACTAAAATTAATTCATTCTTGGAGGGAAAAAATAATGACTAAAAATGATATGCTTCATGTTAGTATTGAAGAGATTCTTTTTAATGAAGAGCAGTTAGCTGAATTAAAGGAATTAATCAATAAGCTATATGATAACAGTCTTACTCCAAAAGAATTTAAAACATATATATTAAAGCAGTTGGCCAAAAATCAACAAAAATTACTAGAATTATACCCGTACTATATAAAACAAATAAAAATTAGCAACTCCCTTAGTCAATATACAAGAGAAACCTTTAGTTCTGAATTGCGTAAAGAACTACAAGAAAAAGAAAAACTTTTAGAGAAAATAGGAATCCGAGTTAATCATTTGGTAGATAAACTCAACCAAAAACTTCAAGGCTAGTTATTCCAATTTATATTTTTTTTAAGACTTATTCCTTATATAAAGGCAAAAACGTTCCTCACTTCTTCACGTTTTTATTTATATATACTCGTTAAATTGAGTGGTAACTCTTCGACGAGTTATTAAATTTGATAAATAAAAATAAAAGTGTAAAAAATGTTATCTGAAGGTGTAATTGAACCAGTAATAGTATCTGTAGATGACTTATTTTCTGATAATACAGAACAGTTTTTAAAACCCTTTGAAAGTGTAGTAAATCCAGATATTAATGAAGAAATGTCTCTTGATTTTGAGTTGAGTGGTAGAGTACATACCCATAAAATCAGCCCAATCTTAAGACTTGCAAGAACTGAAGATGCGGAAGAGATTACTGGAATTTATAAAGAATTATATAACGGAACATATCCCTATAAAGAAATGGAAGATGTTGATGAAGTATGTAAGATGATTCTGGATCCTAATATTCAATTCATAGTCTATCAAGATCCGTCATACAATATGACAGGCTGTATTACTTTTGTCTTAGATTTTGAAAATAAACGGGGATATATTCGGGGTTTCATGTTAAAGAAGAAATACCAAGGATATATCGATATTACTAAGGCGATGATTGGTTCAATGATTGGGATGGTATACAAATTTCGAGACATTATTTATATATGGTATGTAGAAAACCGAACAGCACATGCGAAATCTCAATATTCTATGTGGGTTTGTGGTATTGCTCCCATAGCATTCTATCCAAATAAAGACATCTTTCTTGATAAGGTGGAATCTGATCTAATGCA
>SDBS01004232.1_pt1 | contig 14063 bp, 8 predicted proteins | sample 2277091 | NCBI WGS metagenome assembly SDBS01 (sample SAMN10404972, study PRJNA504765) | marine sediment metagenome | isolation source: marine sediment core GS10_PC15, 163 cmbsf | place: Arctic Ocean: Southern Knipovich Ridge | collected 2010
AGAACTGCTCTGGAGCACCGAAAGCATACCTCTGCAAACCATTCCCATTCAAGCGCTGTCAGCCCCACCCAAGGCCAGCAGTCCGCGCCCTGCGGTTGGTGCGGTTGACGTAGCCGTCGAGGACCTGACCCTGATGTGGTCTGCCGGTTACAAGGCCGCCAGGCACCAGGTGTACTTCGGCCAGAACCGTGATGCCGTGGCAGCCGGTGATCCCAGTGTTGACATGGGTCAGGTTGACGAGACCACGTTCACAGCCCAGGCCGAACGGGGCCGGATGTACTACTGGCGTATCGACGAGGTGAACGACCTTGATCCGGAGAGCCCGTGGGCCGGGGACATCTGGAGCTTCACTACCGCGCCGTTCGTGGTACTGGATGACTTCGAGACCTATGGTGCCGAATCACCCTATTTGGTGTTCTCGAAGTGGCAGGACAAATGGGGCCTGCAGGACGTCGTAGATAACCAGTGGGTCGAATTGGCTGCGGGCAACGGTTCGGGCGGTCAGCTTGGCACATTGTTCGCCCCGTATGTAGAGACCGGGGATGTCCGCGGAGGATCAGGGCAGTCCCTGCCGCTAACGTACGATCACAATGATGTAGTCGACTACTCCGAGGGCACGCGATGGTTCGACCCGCCCAAGGATTTCACCGAAAATGACGGCGCAATCCTGGGAGTGTGGTTAAAGGGTCGCCAACTGCCCACATCTAACGTGACTTACGCAGACAGTAAGTTCACGCTGGAGGTATCGGGCAGTGATATCGGCGGCACGTATGACGAATTTATATTCGCGTATAAGAACACCGAAACCGCTGACCTGATTGCCAGGGTCGATGAGCAGGAAGCTACTCATGCCTGGGCCAAGGCGGGCGTGATGGTCCGCTCGGGCCTGGATGACGATTCGGCCTACATATTCTGCTTTGTCACACCACAGAATGGTATTGTCGTAGAAATGCGAGGATCTGACGGTGGTAATCAGAGCGGCCTTGTTGCTCAGATACCGGATGCAAATGCCCCGCACTGGGTGCGCATCCAGCGTACCGGCACCGGTACCGTCACGTGCTGGCATCGCGAAGATGGCGGTGTATGGCAGGAGTTGTATAGGACGGTTCTTTTCTTTGATACTCCGCCCTATGTGGGTCTGGCCATGACCTCCCACAACAGCAGCGAGGTGAACACAACGGTATTTTCCAACGTGACGATCGACGGCACTCCGCTGACTCTGGCGGGCGTGGAATACAAGGAGATCGGCGTACCGTTCAACACCCCAGCGCCTCTGTATATTACGGTCAAGGACGAAGCGGGCAACCAGGCCAAGGTGGAGTATGTTCCGGAGGACCCGGCTGTTTCGCCCACGAACATCCAAACGTGGACCGAATGGCTTATTCCACTGTCTGAGTTGGCTGCCCGGAACGCAGCCCTTGATCTGACCAGGATCACGCGTCTGACACTGGGTGTGGGCCCGGAGGCCGATGCCGATCCGGAAGGTGCCGGCGTGATGCTGTACGACGATATCCGTATCTACAACAGCAGCTACTTGGCTCCGGCGACGGGAGTCCCCCTCATCGAGGACTTCGGACCAGGCTGAAATGAATGCGGTTTGGGTGGATCACCAGGCCCTCGATGATGAGGTGACCGGTATGGTCATCGGCAGCTCCGAGGGCCAGAGTGAGGCCCGGGGCACGATTGATGTTGACAGCATCGAGATTGCGTACAAGCCTTAGTTGCCGGGTCGATGCCCGGTTAGATGTACTACTGAAGGGTTGCGTGTCTCTGACACGCAGCCCTTTTCCCTGGCACAGCTTTCGGGAGAGGGTGTACTTGTCAAGGGCTAACGGAACCATGTGACATCATCTCTGTCTTCCTAAGAATTAAGCATTTACATTACCAGCAACCTTGTTAACATTTCTGCCCATTATCTGCTACAATTGTACTCTCGAAGAAGCTTTTCGTGTACTTAGCAGGAGTTTTAAAAGACATCATGAACAAGAACCTCGATATCATCAACGCTGCTGTTTCACTTATCATCAAGGCAGCCCTGCTTGCTGTTCGATTCTCAGGAAAAGCTCGAAAAAGGAACCTAAAATGCCAGAGACTGCAAATTCACTATAGCGGTCCCATTCATGAACTTTTCAAAGAACGTTAACGATCAATTCAGGGATCATACACTGGTCCGATCTTGCCTTGACAAGCTTAGTTCGATAGCCATCAACTACTCTTTTTTGGCTTTAGGTTCTTTCATGGCCGCGCACGCACCACATGCAACAGCCCAGGGACCACCGTGGCGCCGCCTGGACTGTTTTCTTCTCTTGAATCGTTATTCCCCTGGTGGTATAATCACTTCTGTATGTTGAAAAAGTCAGTCAACTTGAGTTATGTATTTCATTATTGAGTCTCTTAACGCCTATAGACGGCAATCAATCATGAGATGGGTAGGTATTCAAAGGTTTACAGGATCATGCCGTCCACACGGCCGAACAAGTTTAACTAACGCCCTTTCAGGTGCTATGCCACCCGTTTGTAAGACCTTTTTTCAACAACCTGATAGAGCGCTATTATATTCTATTGCAGTCGCCATCCTGCTGGTTACGGCTTGTGCCCCGGCGCCGCCGGTCACCTATACTAATCCGGTGGGCGACGGAATACTGATGGGCGATCCCTTTGTCCTGCAGGACGGCGACCGGTACTACCTCTATGGCACCAATGCGGGGGACGGATTCAAAGCTTGGACTTCCACCAACCTGGTGCAGTGGGATTCCCTCGGGTACGTGTACCGGAAGGGACCGGGTACCTGGGGCGAAGCCCGCTTCTGGGCGCCGGAAGTCGCCCGGTATCGCGGCCGATATTACCTGGCCTACAGCGCCCGAAAGGATGGCCTGCCGCCCGGCCCGCGGTCATTTCGCCTCTGCCTGGCCGTGGCGGACTCTCCCGCAGGCCCCTTTCGCGATCTTCATGCGCCCTGGTTCGATGTCGGCTGGTCGACCATCGATGCACACCTGCTTATCGACGCAGACAACACGCCCTATGTCTATTTTGCGCGCGTGGGCGAGCGGGACGAGGCTGGAGTCATCACGGCGCGGATCTACGGCGCACGCCTGGTGTCCGATTTGTCGCAGCTGGAGGGCGATCCGGTGCTGTGCCTGCGACCGGACCAGCCTTGGGAAGAACCAGTTGGCCAGCGCGATACTCGCTGCAACGAAGGCGCTTTTGTAATGCGGATGGACGACGGGTATCTCATGACCTATTCCGCCCACCATTACGCCAGTCCCGCCTACGGCATCGGCTGGGCGAAAGCTCCGACACCGCTCGGCCCCTGGACCAAGCATCCCGGCAATCCGCTGCTCGCCACCGGCATGACCGCCGGAGTGTCGGGGCCCGGTCACAATTCCATCACCCGCTCACCGGACGGGTCCGAACTATTCATGGTCTACCATGCCCATGCGAATCCCGACCGCCCCAGCGGCCGGCGAACCGTTAATATTGATCGCATCTCCATTCATAACGGCACCCTCAGGATCCAGGGACCGACCCGGTCGCTGCAGCCGTTGCCGTCGGGAGCGGTGCTTCAGATGAACTGAAAAACAGGGATACGGAATAACATCGCTTGTCAACCGAACATAGGACCGCTGCAAAACAACCGAATTCCCTATGAAAGCGTGTTGGAAAGAAGATGCACACGCAGTTGCCAGTGAGCCACAAAAAGAAACGACCACCTATGAAGAGCTCAAAGTCAAATACTAAAATCCCTGTCGCCACAAATTTTTTTTGAGGTATCCATGACAAGATTTGAAAATTGGTCATTAAAGCCGTTCACGCAAAATCTGCGTTTTCTGATAAAATCAAAGCATCGTTTACTTAATGTTGACATATGCCAGGAAGGTTAATCCGATTTTATCTTTAAAATCCTTGAAAAGATGTGTTTTTGGGCATAAATTTGATGTTTAGTACTTCCGTTACTCATCAAAATTGACATCTGTGAAGACATTTTGGCAACACGATGTCACCGAAAAATCGCAGTATTTTGTAGAACGTTAACACTCCTCTTGCAGCCTTTAATTACGGGCATAGTATGTTGAACCTACCGTAATATTTGTTGTAATTGAGATGAAATTACTTTATTATTAGATTTGATGCTTGTAGGAGACTTCAAGAAAATAATTATTGTAAGTCATCATTCAACACAAAGTAACGTATTGCACAGAAGACTTGTCCTAAAAGGAAAGGAGAAGAACGTATCATGAGTAAGCCAAAAGGTTTTACATTAATAGAGCTGCTGGTGGTGATTGCCATCATTGCCTTATTGATGGCCATATTGCTTCCGTCACTGAACGCCGCCAAAAGGCTGGCTTCAAGTTCGGGCTGTCTGGCCAACGAGAAGACCTTGTTGATCGCATGGATTATGTACGCCGATGACAACGACGACTCGCTGGTCAGTAACATGGCCTGCTATGATGATGATAAAGGTAGAGATAAAACCGCTTGGGTTTTTAGTCCCAAGGATATTGCCGGCAACAGTTTTGCCCATCATCCGGCGCCGCCGACCATTACGGAAAAGGATCGTTTTCGAGGCATCCAGGCCGGGACCCTATGGGAATACGTCAAGGACGTGGGAGCCTATCACTGCCCGGGGGACAACCGAAGAAGTACCCAACAGCCCCCACGAGACTGTTGGCGCAGCTATAGCATTAGCTATGCCTTTGGTCATTTACCACTCAGCCAGTATCAAGGCAAGACGTATCAGAAAATGCAGGATATCAAACAGGGGGCTTTGTATTACGTTTTTGTCGAAGAAGAGCACAATGGCAGCAACTATGGGGAAAACGAAGGGGGCTGGGCCTTGCGCGGGGTCGAGCAGCCCTTGAATCCCAGTAATTGGAGGTTCTACGACCCGTTGGCGTCCTACCACTTAAAGTCGAGCACGTTCGGATTTGCCGACGGGCACGCCGACCGGCGTAAATGGATGGATAAGCGGACCCTTGAATTTATTCAGATGAACAAGGAGAATCCCGCGTCCCATTCCGGCATGGATACCCCTTCACCCAACAACGAAGACCTGCGCTGGCTGGTCGAACACTTTTGGTCGAAGGAACGTGGGCTGAGGTAGTAGAGTCGATATGATCTGCTGGAGATATGGATACTAACTGAAAGGGATAGTTATTCGCACAGCAGTCAAACTACTACATTTTTTGGTCAAGCAGGACATCATGACAAGGAAGCTTACGACAAATTCATTTCTACTCAGACTGTTATTCGTTTTTACGCTTGCCTGCACAGCCTGTGCTACGGTATCGAGGTCTGAGCCGGCCACACTTATAACCAACGCCCGCATTGTTGACGGCACCGGCAATCCTTGGTACCGGGGCAGTCTGCTGGTCCGGGGCGACCGTATCGAAGCCGTGGGAACCAAAATACAGGGAGAAGCCGGCCGAGTGATCAATGCTGGCGGTCTGGTCGTCTGCCCAGGGTTCATTGATGTCCATAATCATTGTGAAAAAGGCCTACTGAAGTTTCCCGATGGAGAACAGGTTTTGCGTCAGGGCGTTACAACCCTGGTTGGTGGTCCCTGCGGAGGGGGTATTGTGGACATGGGTGCCGTTCTGACACAACTGGACCGCCTGCCGCTGGGCTCGAACGTCTGCCTGCTGGCCGGCTTCAATTCCATGCGGAGCCAGTGTATGAAAGGTTCCCATGCCCGTCCCGCGACCGAGGAAGAAATCAGGCGGATCTGCGACCTGATGGAAAAAGCCATGAAGGAAGGGGCTGTAGGTATGTCCACTGGTCTGAAATACGCCCCCTTCACGGAAACAGCGGAAGTCATCGCCGCGGCAAAAGTTGTCGCGCGATATGGTGGCGTCCACATGTCCCATATTCGCGAGGAGGGCCGCGGCGTTATCGAAGCGGTGGCCGAGTTGATTCGGATTTCGGAAGAAAGCGGCGTCCCCGGCGATATCTCTCATCACAAGGTCATGGGGCTGGATGTCCGCGGTGAAAGTGTAGCAACTCTCCGTATGGTGGACGAGGCACGGGCTCGCGGATTGGATATTACGCTCGATCAATATCCATATTCCGCCTCCAGCACCGGACTGGGCGTTCTGTTCCCGGTCTGGGCCAAATCAGAGGGCATCAAAACCATCGCTGCCCGGTATGCCGATAATCCGGCATACAGAAGGAAGCTGCGCCAGGCAATTGTGGATATCATGATCCACGACCGGGCCGCGAAAGATCCGGCAAAAATCGTTATCGCCGCATGCGCATTCGATCCGTCACTGAACGGCAAAAGCCTGCGGCGGATTCTCGAAGAAAGCCGGACGCTTCCAACCACCGCCAATGCCGCTGATCTCGTCATCGAATTGCATTCGCAGGGCAGAGTCTCTTGCGTATATCATAATATGGATGACGCCGACATCGAGCGCATCATGCGGCATCCGGCCTGTATGGTTGGTTCCGATGGGACGGTGCTTGAGTACGGCATAGGAGTGCCCCATCCCCGGTGTTACGGCACATTTCCGCGCATCTTGGGTGTGTACGTGCGGGAAAAAGGTGTTTTGGAACTCGAGGATGCAATCCGCAAGATGACGTCCCTGCCGGCCCAGCGAATGAACCTGCACGACCGTGGACTGCTACGTCCCGGGATGTCTGCCGATATCGTTATATTCGATCCCGACAGTATCATCGACCGCGCGACCTTCACGGACCCTCATCAATATCCGGACGGAATTGAGTATGTGTTCGTCAATGGAAGTATTGTTGTCAAACGCGGAGCAATGACCGATCAACGCCCCGGCCAGGCTCTGCGCGGTCCCGGTGTACAAGAATAAGTCGACACCCTTCCAGTGCGGCCATGCCATTCTTGTAGCAGTTCGATTTTGCCTTAGCTGATGTGCGAGACGGAGGTGCGGGCTTGGGTTGCGAGTTTCATACGTCACGCATTTGTTGAACCCAAATGGATGGACTATTACCTCAAGGGCGAAGTCAAACACGGATTTGTATAGACCGAAGACATGGACAATCTTCTCAAGACCTATGAGAACCAGCGGGACAAATACCCCACCTTCGAATCCTTCTTCCTGGAATTCGTCACCTTCTTGAATAAGTACAGCAAAGAATCAAAGCCATAGGATGCGCCTCGGGCAGCATTTCCCTGGCTGCGTAGAGAATCAAAGGTGCTCGCTAATTCTCAACAGATATAGTCAAAGGGCTGGCAGCCTGAGAGAGTTGTCAGCTCTTTTTGATTCCAAAAAGGCTTATATTATCTCGATAATAGCACCATAGGAGTTTCGATTTCAACTCCTCTGACTATTAGGAGTAAGTGGGTCGCTCAGTTACTTGCTTTGGCTTGATGAATAATACCTCGGCACGCTTGATCCATCCCGATCTAAGGTCGACCCGAAACCACCCATCACTATTCTTCTTGTGGAACCGGACCGGCGAGCGCCTGCCGAATCCGCTGAGATCGTATTGCGCCCATGTCTTACCCATATCGGGGGAAATGATAAATCCGGTGGCGTATGGAGATGCGGGGGCATAATGAGACGCCAGAATCATGCCGTCCTGAATGATCATATTTGCGGACTCGTATTGTGGGTTGAAGAGCATCGTGTGCGCTGCGGGCCTGGCTATGTCAGCCGGGTCGCACCGAAAAATCCCTCGGTCGTGTGGCTTGGGCCCGTTGGCGTCGGCAATCCAGTAGAGTTTGCCGTCAACAAAGTTGATTCCGCCAGCTTTGTAGCGCGAGTTAGAGGCATCCGATATGACAACCGTCCAGAGCCATCTGTCATTTTTCGCATCGTAGATACCTCTCAACCAGTTGCACTCACGCCCCTCGGGTCTATCGCGGTCACCCGTGCAGGCATAGAATGCGTTTTCGACAGGGTTATATGCCACGCAGTGCACATGGCGGCAGATGACCGGGTTATCTGGTTTGCCGAGCAGCGTGCCTATCGAGCCTCCACGTGCAGAACCGTTATCTCGGTAATGGGGATTCTGTCCGAAGGCATACGCGATTTTCACGGTTTGACCTTGGTCGGTTGAGTAGTAAATGTTGACCGGGACCGCACCGCCGAGGACATTGCAGTAATTACCCCATACCAGCATCTCAACGCCGTTAACATCCCAGGTATGAACGCCATCGAGGGGGTGGAAGTACCAGCCGGGATACTCCGGGTTTTTCGGTTTATGCGGGATGTAATCGGCACCGTTAGCATCCTTCACTGTGATCGGGCGGCAGGTTTTGAGGTTGTCGGTGCTGATGTATAACCTTGAGCGCGTGGCGAAGAGTATGTTGCCGTTTCTAAGAATGGAGCTGAACGTAATGTTGTGAGCATTGGGAAAGACGATGCTTTGCGGCCAGGTTCGGGCGTTGTCCTCGGAGAGAACAACAGCCCGGTCGGTAAAACCGAACGCCTTGTTGTCTCGTTGTGAATCAATATAGGGACCGGCCGGCTGCGGACGATACCAGAAATGCTCCGTGGAAGACGAGTTGGACGAGACAGTAATTGAATTGGCGTCGAGTTCAGGCACATCTGCCATTAGAATCCCGCCGGTAGTCACCGCTGTGGCATGCAAAAACTGGCGGCGAGTGATTCGTGGTTGCGGCGTTACAAGTTTGCTCTCGGCAGGACATTGTGTGAACTGGTCGTTAATGAGTGGCATCGTATCATCTCCTAAGAGTAAGCTTTATTATATCAGGCCCTTGCGCAGTGTTCTTAATTTCCTTGAGCAAAAGCAGTATCATCAGCCTTTGGTTTGGATAGCTGATCTACCCAGTTCTGTCTCATTATAGCATACTGTCGGTGGCGGACAAGAGTCTGATGAAGCTTTGGAGTCAATCGCGCCGGAGGAAGGTCGTGGGGATTTGAAACACATCACATCTCCCAGCCAATTCATAGCGGTCTCAGTAACGATCATCGGGGATTTCTTGGTCTACTATTCTTATATTGATTAAGGGATGGGCCCGGGAATATTGATAAAGTAGAGACGGTCACCCCAAACGACCGGCAAAGGACTGCCTGAAATCCTACCTTGGATTAATTTTTGCACACGATAAGTACCACCATTATTGCAATCTCAGCAACATCTTGCTACAATGTCCATCATGAAAACGACTCTTAAGGTGGTCTCAAAGGGCCAATGCTCGTACCGCCTGAAAAACGATTTCTCATCAGTTTTTTTAAAGATGGCAATAATTAGCTTAAAAAAGAAAGGCACCTACCTATGAAACCGGACAAAAATAAAATGACACGTCGTCGCTTTCTCAAGACCAGTACCCAAGTCACCGCTCTGGCAGGACTCTCTGTCGTCACGCAAGCATACGGAGCAAACAACGACCGAATCCGCGTCGGACTTGTAGGCTGTGGGGGCCGCGGCACCGGGGCCGCCCGAGACGCGATGATGGCTGGCCCGAATGTTGAATTAGTAGCGATGGGCGACATTTTCAGGACAAAGGTCGAGAGGAGCCTTGCTCGGTTGTCGAAACTCAAAAGTGACAACAAAGCGATTCAAAACAACCTCAAAGTGAAACATAGCCATTGCTTTTCGGGTTTGGATGCCTACCAGAAAGTGATCGACTCGGGCATTGACTATGTCCTCCTTTGCACGCCTCCAGGCTTCCGGCCGGAACATATTGAATACGCAGTAAAGAAAGGCGTGCATATCTTCGCAGAGAAACCGTGCGCCACAGATTCACCGGGCGTGCGCCGAATACTCGCCCTCGAGGACAAAATGAAGCGAAAGGGAATCGCTTTGTTGTCCGGCTTCAACGGTCGCCATGTATTTCATTACGCCGAACTTGTCAAAGCTGTTCATAGTGGTGAACTCGGGGATATCAAGGCCCTTTACGCCTACTTCAACACAGGCAATATCTGGTATCGCGAACGTGAAAGCGGGATGGCACTTCCTGATTACCATTTCCACAACTGGTTCCACGTCGATTGGCTCTGTGGCGATCACATTGTCGAGCAGCACATCCATAATCTTGACCGGTGCAACTGGATCATGCAGGCTCATCCTGTCAAGGCCTATGGAATGGGTGGGCGACAGTATCACACAGACCGCGGTGGCAATATCTACGATCACTTCACAGTCGAGTTCGAATATGAAAACGGCATTCGCATGACCAGCATGTGCCGCCAAATCAAAGGAACGGACGCGAAGATCGGAGAGGAGATTGTTGGAACCAAAGGCTTTGGCTCGTTGGTCGGCCGCAAAGTCCAGATCACGGGTGAAAATGCCAGGATTTTCAGAGAACACCCGGAACAGCACGAAAGCCACCTCCAGGAACATATTGATTTTATCGCGGCACTCCGACGCGGCGAGATTCTGAATGACACCCGCTTTTTGTGTGAATCGACCTTAACCGCTATTATGGGCCGTGAGTCGGCATACACGGGTAAACACGTAACGTGGGATGAGATTCTAAATTCCAACCTCCAATTGACACCACCAGATATTGCCGCTTGGGATGGCTCTATCCGGCCGGTTCCTAAGCCAGGCATGCCGCGGGTGTAGCAGGTAATATAAATATGAGCCCGTGCTCGGTTTTAATCCACTGGTTGAAGTTGCCGGTCATAGACAGAGGCATAACCACCACCGCGGTTGCGTGCCACCCATAGTCGATAGTCAAGGTTCTCCCAGGCCGCCAGGTATCGCTTACCCACAGGCTTTGTTGCAGTGACGATACCTATGGCGTCCTTTCCTTCTTGCGTACGAAGACCTAAAACCAACTCATCTCGGAAGTCTCCACAGAGGTCGGCCACCATGAGTAGGCGGCTATTCGACACAGGATTGGGCCTGACACCCGGAACGGCCACGGCTACTGTACCATTGAAATTACTCAGAACTGCACCGTTCGCGCTCAGCAGCTCGCGCGTACCGTCCCCATCCCACTCAACGGGTGTATAGCCACTTGGAAAGGGATCTAACAGCAAACGTCCTGACGCCGAGAACATCAGGAGGTGATTATCACTATGACCGGCTCGGTTGGAAACGCACTCCAATCCAGGGGAAGCGTCCCAAATATCCGCACTCCAACCGCGATGCCCATGAGTCCAGCGCGAATCGTCCTCCCGGTTGAGTTTCCAAATGATCTCCCCTGAGTTCGCGTCCACCATATAGACACCCGTATGCATACTCGATTCTACAATATAAAAAACCTCCAACCCTGGTCGTTCCGGCAGATGGTCGTGAATCGAGACAATATCGGGATGTTGCCGATAAAGGGACCAGCGCAGCGACCCGTCATGATTGATGCATGTGGTCCCGTTAAATACCTCCTGTTTTCCGTCCCCATCAACATCAGCCACTTCAATCTTGTGCCCACCACTGCCGCTTGTTTCCCCGAAACTCTTAAACTGCCACATTGGATTCAGTTGGGCATCATAAGCCGTGAATATCTCGTTCTCATACAAACCGCTCTGAGTTACTACGGCCGGATGGTTTCCGTCGAGATAGGCAATGGAGAGGTGAATTCGTGTGGACGAACCCTGATGATCGGTGGCAATCGGTACCCAAGGCGTTTTGTGTTTTACCTCGCCGCTCATCCCATCCAGAATCGCTGCATAGACCGCATCACCGATTTGCAGGCGCGTAATGACCTCTGCTTTGCCGTCGCCGTCCATATCCCAGACATTGAAGGGCACATTGTTAGCGCTGCCGTAACAGTGGTCGTGAAAGCAGATGTCCTTACGCCAAAGGGAACGCCCGTACGAGGTAAAGGCCTCCATTTGTACGGGCACGCCTGAATCCTGTGACATTTCACGATTGCCGTTGTCCATACGGATCACACAATCCAAGGCACCATCACCGTTCAAGTCACCAAAGATCGGAACGAGTGAGCCCGGTTTGCAAATGGGAGTAAAGGTGGCAATGAGTGGATCGCCTACGGCTCTGGCATCGGCACCTACCCATTCCGAACGTCGCAGTTCCAGGCCCTTTGTATCCACCGGGCGCACATAGTATTGGTATCGCCTTCCCGGCTTTAATCCAGTATCTGTAAAATACGTTTTCCCACTAAGGGGAACATGGGTAATTCTTTGCCCGCCGTGGTTTCGACCCGATGCTCGGTACACATGAAACCGAACATCCTGGGCATCGCCCCGAAGGAATCCCCAGCTCAGAGCAATGTCACCGTTATCGCGTGACACCGCGCATACACGCCGCACCTGCACACGCCAATCGTGCCCCTGGGGTTCCCGCACCGGTCGGAATCCTGCATCAGGGTGTCGCAGACCTGCTTGCATCCCCACACCGTACCCGCAACGCAGATAGGCTGCACCCCGTGCCCACGAGCCACCCATCACACTCTGCCCCTTGAATTCGGGTTCCTCTAAACGATAGATCCATTTTCTATTGGCCGGATCATATCGGTTCAGTACCATCTGCCATACATTGCCCGCCATACAGTACAAGCCATAGCCGTTGGCCCGGCCCCACTTTGCCGGGCACAGATACTCCTGCCAGGCATCAAATCGCCGGGATCCGTGCGCGTCGTAATTGGCCTGATCCGTTGGTTTATCATTACCCCACGGATAGCGAGGACGGTCCAGGCCGCCGTAGGCTGCATGTCTGAATTCCACGCCCGTTGGTAACCGGTACACCCGGCCATCCTGATCCGAGAGCCATTGCAGGTAATCTAGGACATCATGTCGATTGACAAAAATTACAGGGTACTCTTCCTTGCCAACCGGGACCTGCCCGTTTTGCCAATGTAATGGTGCAGCATGCCCGGTGGCATCCACAAAGGCCCGGTATTCCGCATTGGTAACGGTGTGGCCCAACATTTCAAAGTCCTCTACATGAATGCGACCCCCTTCGTACTGGGCACCCTTGATGAAGACGAATCCCTCTGGAATCTGTCCTAAAACGTCCAGTGATAAAAACCATGACAACAATATTAAAGAGAGTATTCTATTAGCCATTACGTACTCCGCAAATATCTTGGATTTCCCATATTTTTTCGTACTTAAAAACAATTCTCCTTATCTTAAGTAAGGCAGAGGGAATCGAAGCCTTGCTCAAGATATATTGCAGTGAATGCCGCCGGAGCCAAATAATTCAGGCTGCTATGCGGACGGCAGTGATTGTAATCCATCTGCCAGCGATCTGCAACATATCTTTTTCAGGAGCTGGAAAACACCCTGATTTCAAGGGTTGAATAGACCGAGGGAATTTCACCCTCGGCCCCTCCGAGAACCGGACGTGAACCTTTCAGCTCATCCGCCTCCTATCATTCAAACCACATGGAAATACACAATATGGTTTTGCTACCTTCAACGACTCTTCCTGTTAAACAGTTGGTCGATTGTCGGTAGCTGAATGACCGAGCCCCTTCGCTCGGCTGCCATTACAGCAGCTTCGACGCTACTACGAGCTCGTCCGCCCCTGTGCAACGCATCGATACTATCAGCCTCGCAGTTTCTTTGCTTGTGCCTTTCTCGTTTGGTCCGCTTGGGTGATCTTAATGTCTTTCGCTCATTCAAGAACTTTCCTTCCATCTTACACGTTATTTCCAAAAAGTCAAGCTTGCAAGGTGACTTAGTTTCCGTTCATCTCAAGAATTGGCAACGGATCATATTGACGAGGCCTGGAATCCGGGTTGTATTTGCCTATCTTCTTGAAACCGGGAATCGTCTGTTGAATTCCGTCGAAAACCGGATAACTGTCAAAGATGTCCCCATAATCGTAGTTTTCAATTAAAAAGGCCTTGCTTAATTTCGGTGAAGTGTGCGCCCAAGAGAAGTATATGCTTTTTTACTTTGTAGAATGTTGGGATAGAACGTACACTGGTATAGACTAAAGTTTATCTGGATCTGGATGTAATTGTCAGGAGTAAAATTGCAAAGGAGAAACACATAAAAAGAAAGACCACCATGAGGTCTATTGTGTCCTCATTATTTCTGACCTTGGTTGTTACTGGGTCGTCCAATCTGTATGCCAATAGCCAAGCCGTTCTGGATAAGCTTGGGATTAACAGAGGAATTTGTATTGTATGCGATGATTCGCACTGCGAAGTGGCAATCCGTTTGGTTAATTCCAGTGACTTGCTTGTTTACGTTCACGTGCTTACTGAA
>SDBS01004233.1_pt1 | contig 14060 bp, 14 predicted proteins | sample 2277091 | NCBI WGS metagenome assembly SDBS01 (sample SAMN10404972, study PRJNA504765) | marine sediment metagenome | isolation source: marine sediment core GS10_PC15, 163 cmbsf | place: Arctic Ocean: Southern Knipovich Ridge | collected 2010
TGCTGAAGGCAAGGATAAAAAGCTCGTGCTTAACAATATTTCGAATAAATTAATCAAGTTAGCTTGTGCATTGATAAAGAATGATTCTCGATACACAGCTACCTATCGTTCTGTAAATCCTATATTCTCAGATATATCTTGACAAAGTCATAGTGTTCGCAATGACACACGTATAAAACCGAGATTGCTTCGGCTCCGCCTCGCAATGACGGACGGCCGTGGGGTCTACCGAGCTGACCTTAGAGAATTGAGCCTGGAAGAGAACTGAACTCCCCAATGTTCAAACTGATACGTCATATTGCGGGCATAACATAGTAATAACGGGACAAGTTTCTAGAGGCAGGTCACCTAACATTCTGTACAATTTCAGAAATCTACTCCAATCCTATGTTCGAGATTCCTATTTCACGAAATTTAGACTCTCTTCCAGCATTATCAGGTAATTATTAACGGGAACATAGTTGGTAATGGAGTTACCACTGCCCAAGGCATATCTTCCCTCAAGCATGCACTCATTCAGTATCTTTCTAATATACCTACGCAGATTATTTTCATCCAGGCGGGCCAGCTTGTCAACGTCCACCCCTCCCAGAATAGCAATCCTATCCCCGTATCTTTCCTTGAATGTTGTAACCGGTAGGATGACATCTTGAAAGGAATGGAATGCATCGATACCTATATCTTCGATTAGGTCCTCCATAACCTCCAGAACATTGCCACACGAGTGAAACCAAAACATCTTGCCGCGTTCATGAGCCAACTGGGAATATTTTTTAAACCAGGGAAAAAATATAGCTCTGAGAACATCTGGACTGACCATAGTCCCTGTCTTGAAACCTAAATCATCAAGATGACAGATTCCTCCAACCACTTCTCGCCTGATTGCGTCCTGATAGAAATCATATAACACCCTACCCCACCTGTTGGAGACTTCCTCTACTAGTCTTGGATTATCGTACAAGAGAAAAAAAAGACCCTGGTGTCCTAATAGTCTTTCCAATACCTGTTGGTATAAGGAGCCGGTCGCAATAGCTTTCACGCCTGGGGGTGTATTTCTATCTAGGAAATCATAGTGATTATCCAGGTTCAATCTCATTTTATCCCAAGGAAAACGCTCCAAATCTTCCCAGGAGGATATTAGCCCCAAGCCCTCTTCTGCCCATTCTCTATAGCCCTCTCTATTAGAAGAACCACGATATCCACCTTTGCGAGGAAGTGGAGCAGTATCTTTTGCCAGCCTAACTTTCGGCACAATCATAGAAGAAATATACCGATGGGGTCTTATGTCGGGGAAAAAATCGTAACCCATGCGTAGGTAGAAGTTTATGTATTGTTTGTAATACGCTCTCTCTCGATTTTCGGTGAGAGGAGCGAGCTCCTGGCCTTTTCTGAATGCAATTAGTTTTTGTTGCCTGACTTCCTCAGCTTCTCGATAGAAAAACCTTTTCTTCATAATATTTTCAGTGATATTCTCCATTACCTCTCGATCCACTGCGAGCTCAAAGAGGTGCACTTTCTTTGGCTTCTCTTTACCCCGAAGTACTGCCTCCAGTTCTTGGAAGTTTGGTGAAGGGGACTCCAATGGAAAATGCATATTTCTTCTCCATTATGCTATACTACTTCTTGGTAAGTGAGCTCGGTAAGGATTTTGGGAAGTCTCTGATAAGCTCTATCCCTAATTTCAGAATAGATACTCTCATCATGGGAACTCATAGCCACAATCAGTGGACCCAGATTCTTGACTCTAAACTGCCAGATACACTCTGGAAACAGGTCTTCCCAATAGACTGCTTCTATTTCCTCTATTTGAGTTGTTTGTAAGGCAGCCGCTCCTCCAACAATTGCCAGGTAGACAGCACCATATTCATGCATAGCTTTGAGACTTTCTTCAAGAAGTCCTCCCTTGCCTATTATGGCTCTTGCACCATATTCTTTGATGAGTTGGGGAGAATATTTTTCCATCCTGGTACTAGTCGTGGTTCCAATGCAGAGTTTAATATATTTACTGCCTACTTTCTTTACATTTGGAGCTGTGTGCAGGCAGGGGTAGCCGGCAAAATCAATCGGTGGTTTTACCTTCTCGTCAAATATTCGGCGTTGAGTAGCGTCACGTATTCCATAAATATGCCCTGTCAAATATACAACATCCCTCAAATTAAGTCCCCTGACCATTTCCTCAGATAAGGGAGTGGTCAAATGATGCTCTGCAGGCATAGATAGCTCCTCTCTCCTTCATCTCCCAAAACCCCAAGTATAGCCAACTCGTCCCTTGGAATCAATTCTTGCCCCTGCACGACGGGCCGCCCAACACTGAAGATTCACAGCCACAGGCATATGTGTCATATGAGTATCTGCTATCTCTATATGCAAAGCAAGGGCTGTTACATTGCCTCCCAATCCCATAGGACCAATACCGGTCTGGTTAGCGGCGATAAGGAGTTGACTTTCCAGTGCGGCAATCTTCTTCTTCGGATGAGAAGAACCAATTTGCCTTATCATTGACGCCCTGGTAGCCAACATAGCACATAACTCAAAGGTGCCTCCGATTCCAACCCCGATAACACCAGGTGGACAGGGATTTGCTCCTGCCTTAATAACGCTTTCTATGACAAATTTCTTAATTCCTGATAATTTCTCGGCTGGAACTAACATTTTCAAGAAACTCTGATTTTCTGAACCAGAACCCTTTGGCACCATCATCATCTCCAGATAGTCGACCTTGGAAACAAAATCAAGATAGATTATGGGGATAAGTGTCCCCACGTTGGTATGTGTATTGGTCCTTGTAATTGGATGAACGATATTTGGTCTTAATGGATACTCTAGAGTAGCACGCTGACAGCCAGTCCTAATCCCCTCCATAATTTCAGTCATCTCCAAAGGAAATTTTGCTCCTATCCTCAGAAAATAGATGGGGGTACCCGTATCCTGACACAGAATATTATCGGTCTTTTCAGCAACCTTGATGTTTGTCAACATTGTCCCGAGGATTTCTCTTCCGGGAGACTCTGTTTCTACTTCGTAAGCCTTATTGAGGGCTTGTCTCACGTCAGGGGGTAGAATTTTTAGGGCACGAATATAGAGACTCCTTGCCGTATCCTCTATTACCCTAGATAACATCTATTTCTCCTTACCATCAGCCCGGACACTCTCCACAATCTAGAAGTATTTCGGCGTCAAACATATAACAGAATTATTTCAACCTATTCAAAAACTCAGTGTGTCTTCTTTTGGTCTACTCTAATCCGTTCATCAAGAGCACTCCACGGATTTGTCTTGAGACAAAATTCAATTTGAGAGCAATGACTGCCAAGAACAGTCTACCCCTTCACTGCTCCGGCAGTAAGTCCTTGTATAAAGCGTTTCTGCAAAATAATGAAGAAAATAACAACCGGTATCATCATTAGTGTATTCATTGCCAGCATTTCTCCCCACTCAAACACTTCTGCTCCAATGAACCCGTACATCCCCACAGTGAGAGTCTTTCTTCCTTCGGCATTGAGGATGAGAAAAGCATACAAAAATTCCCTCCAGCAATGTATGAAGGTGAAGATGGCTGCTGCAGCTACCCCTGGAGCAGCAATAGGAAACGTTATTTGGGTGAAGGCCCTAAAATTGCTTGCCCCATCTATGCGGGCCGACTCTTCCAGAACTACAGGAACGGTTCTAAAGTAGGCGGTAAGCATCCAGACACAGAAAGGGAAAGTAAAAACAACGTAAGTCAGCATGAGTCCGAAGTGGGTGTTGTATAGGCCTAGTTTAACAATGGTAACGAAAATTGGGACAATCAGCACTATTTTAGGAAAACAGTAAGTAATGAGAATACCACGAGATAATAGAAACTTTCCCTTGAATTTCATTCGAGCTAAACTATGGGCAGCCATAGACCCCACGATTGTATTGATTGCCACTGTACCTAGACATATGATCAAGCTGTTTTTTAAGAATGTAAGAAAAGGAGTGTACAGTAAGACTCTTCGGTAAAACTCTCCCGATAGTTCCATAGGAATCAATGAAGGGGGTACTGACGTGAGATCTGCATAAGTTCGCAGTGAAGAAGCAGCCATCCAGTATACAGGAAAAGTTGTAAATAAAACTATCAATACGGTAGGTACCCAAAAGGCTATTTCTGTCGTTTTGATTTTCATGCCGTTTCTTCCTCTTTTTGCGAGCTTTTCAGGTAGAACATGACAAAAATGAAGAGTATGACAAACAGAAGGGTGGCAATAGCGGCTGTCTTCCCGACAACGAAGCTTTTCCAGCCTAAATTGTAGGCTAGTATGGGAATGGTTTCAGTGGAACCTATTGGCCCACCTCCGGTGAGTAAAAACAGAATATCAAAACTATTGAAAGTCCAAATAATTCGCAAGAGCGTCATTATCATCAGAATGCTTTTTATTCCTGGCAGAGTAACATGCCAAAATGTTTGAATAGATGAGGCCCCCTCAATTGCAGCGACTTCGTAGTGTGTGGAAGGAATTGACTGCAAGCCGGCCAAAAAGGCTATGGCTAAAAGAGGGAAGCCAAACCAGGTAGTTATTACAATAGCTGTGGGGAAGGCTGTCTTCAAGTTACTTAACCAGGGAAGGGGCACACTCAAAATGCCTATTCGCATAAGAAGAAAGTTTACCACGCCATAGAGACTGTTTAACATCCATCGCCACATTATGGCCACTGTGATGGGTGGGAGTGCATAGGGAATGATTAATAGACTGCGGAAAACAGTGTTTTTCTTGTTTGATGTTTTCAGTAATAGCGCTGCACCCAACCCCAACGGTATCTGCAGTACTAGGACGCCAACGGTCCAAATGACACTGCGTTTTGCAGCACTGAAGAACTCTGGACTGGTCAGAATGCTCACATAGTTTTTGAATCCTATAAAGTGGGTATCCGGATAGAGAAGATGAGCATCAGTAAAACTCAGGTAAATGTTAAATAGAAGAGGATAGACCAATATGACGCCTACAATACAAATCCCCGGCAGTAAGAATACTATACCCAAGTGGTCATCCATCCAATTTACCGCTCGGCCAAAAAAGCGAATTCGAGAATATTCCACCCCCGTTTTCAACACAATCTTCCCTCTCTTCTGATGGCTAGAGACACTTCAAAGTAGATCTACAAACTGTCACTAAATTCATCAATAGCGTCCATTATGGCAGCCATACCCTCTTTATATATTTTTTCGCTTTTTCCGTCAACGATACCAGCAGTCCCCATTTCGGTCATGCCTAGGAGCAGAGTCTCTGAATGCGGATCGCTACGCAGTAAATTTAGCGTGTACTCTTTGGCTTGCTCTGCCCCCCCCCAAAACACTGTCTCCGGAAAATTAACCCAAACTATAGTATCAGGACCCCAGGCAGCTCTAGCCTCTTCAATGGGAAGGTCGCTTATGGGAGGTGGCGTATAGGCTTCCACTACCTGTGCACCCGTCTCAGCTATTAAGTCCTTGAACGGCTGTAACCGGGAATCATCAGCATGCACACTACAGATTTTACCCTTTTTCTTGAGGGAAGGCACATATTCTTGGTAGAAAGGCATCATATATTGCCTAAAATCCTTAGGACCGTATTTGTGAGGCCTTATCGGACCAAGATGTATAAACTTAGCTGGCGAATTGACAATAAGAGGGAACAGCCTCTCTGTCTGCTTATTCATTGCTTCCAATAATGCAGCCACATGACTAGAGTGGTCCTGTTGTTCAAATACCCATTTCTCCAAACCGAAATACCATCGCTCAGCCCTATCATACGGTGGAGCAAAACCATCTCCCCTTACTATTCCATCGTTACCTATTCTACGTACCTTATATTCAAAGACTTCATGATCAGGGTGAAACACAGTGTTATTAATCATAAATATGACCGGGTCGTAGTCCTTCGTCTCCTTTATTGGCCACTCCAATTGTACATCACGGTCCGTAAGGCGATTCAGATGGCCACGATGGCGGGTCGATACGGTACCCTCGGGAGTATGATAAAGAGTTATCGTATCGCTACCTTCTATCTTATGTTCTACACTAATATCTTGTATCTCGGACCAGAAAAGGAAATGCGTAATCAAGAGACCCATTCCACGATTTCGTAGCGTTCGCTCTAAATCACCTCTTCCCATCTTCTCACCATAAGGACAAAACGGAATTTTGTCCGGTTTCCTGTGCTGTAATATTGCATTGATTTGCTCAAGGAAATTCATATTTGCTTCCCCTCGAAATCCCGTTGTGCACCAGAGGCACGTTCGCAAACCACTTGTAATACAATACAAAAGGTTTGGTGCCCGACCCTCAAGCGTCATTTCACACTTTTACATAGCATTGGGGATTGAAAATCCCCAATGCTATATGTTTAACCTAGTCCTAGCAGGTTCTATCCCGCACGTTCTAGTTCCTCTATTTTCTTGGCAATCTCTTTCTCTGCCCAGACAACTCCTTCTTCAACGCTTACCTGACCCACAGCAATCTTCTGGAGCATTGTCTCGATTATGCCATATTGACCGGCCGCCGTAGTACCCACGCTTGAACCATAAGTCGCGCATATATTGGCTCCCTCTCTTAGGCCTTCAATCTGCGCTACCACAGCCTCACTATACTTTTTGATCAGAGGGTTGTCCCAATACTCTGGAGATTGGGCTGCTGCATTGGTCACCGGAAGCATCCCTACCGGAACTGCGTGAAGGAAGCGAATGTAACCGTCTCCTTCTAGTAGGGACTTGGCAAACTTAGTAGCGAGATCTTCATTGTCTCCTTTTAGAAGCACAAACCCTGTGCCTGCAGCAATCCAGCTTCTCTGAAGCCTTACGGGGCCCCTAAAGAATCCCAACGCACCCTGCGCAGCCAATTCTGGGGCATTTCGCTCAAAGCTATCTGCTAGAAATCCGGAAGAAGAGAGTGATATCGCTGATTTCCCACTAGTAAATAGACTGAAGTAGTCTCGCATGGTAAAACTGAACTCATTTGCCGGAGAGCCTACTTTATATAGTTCCATGATTTGCCCGACTGCCTCAATGTTTTCCGGCGTATTGAACGCCAGGTTTCCATCTTTATCGAAGACAGTCCCATTGTTGGAGCGCATAAACTGGAAGACCGGGTAAATGCCTCCCATGTCCCCCGCATCCCACATTTGGACCAACCCGTACTGATTTGGCGGATCAGTGAGTTTTCCAACAACATCGATCCATTCTTCCCAAGACGCCGGTGGCAAGAGTCCCTTTTCATCTAGCAAGTCTTTCCTGTAGGCTGGTAGACGAAGAACACCATACAAGGGCATTCCAAGGATATTGCCATCTACAGTCCACTCATTGTCTATTAGCTTCGGCAGAGTGAACACCTCCTCTTTCCCCCCCATTTCTTCTATGAGTGAGTTAGTGTACTTGATGATTCCCACTGCATCCATAGCTGGAGCAAAGGGAGAGGAAGTTCCCATTATGTCAGGAAGAATACCTGCCGCATAAGCAGATGTCCACTTTTCTATGATCTTAGTGAAGGGAACGACCTCAATCTTCACTTTCACTCCCGGGTTAGCTTCTTCAAAGTCTTGGGCACTTAACTTCAGGGCTTCCTGCCTAGTCGCCTGACTAAAGGGATGCCAAAATTCTAATGTCGTTTGAGCGACAGCAATCAGAGGTTGAGCTAGCAGAATGGCTGCCAACACCAGGGCACCTACCACAAAACCAACGACCCTTTTCTTATGACCCATTTTTTATCTCCTTATCTTACCGATTTAATCTGTTTTTTTCTCTAATCCCCAAAAGAAAAACTGAATCGTCTTTTATTCCTCGGCTCTCACGCGATGGCCGTATTACTTTCTCACCTCCTTTTCATATGATCTAATTCTGGGTCTCACTTCCGATGCATATCTTCATAACTTAACCTTCTCCATGTCTCCTCAGAACTTCGTTTCTCCTTCGAGAAAGTACTCTGGGATACGTTCTTAATATAGAAAACATCAGGATTGTTCCTGACTGCATATTTCACGAAGGTCCGCCATGAGCCTCTCTTTGCTTCTTTCCAGCTTATCGATTCTTTTCAGGTGACGAGCACGTGCTGCTTGCATGCGAGTGCGACGCTCTTTTAGCATTCTGGTGGTTTCGGAAGGAGCAACACCTCCCTGGCTATTGGTTATGTTCACAAAATTGACTGGATCAAGTTCCTTACGCAGTATTTCTTCCGAAATTCCCAGTCTGCTGCCTATGACCTCCTCAGCAGCCGTTTCCAGAAGAGCAAGATTTGCCATATTTGAAGGGATGTTTCTCTCTTTGGAGGCAATCACAAATTTATTAACAATCTCATGCGCGGTACGGTAATCCAAATCATTATTTTGGACTATCTGATTTGCCAACTCGCTAGCACAAGCATACCCACGACGTGCAGCAGTCAACATCTTTTTCTTGAAGACCGTCATACGAGGCAAAGCATAAATGTAGACATGAGTGTAAAGATGAACAGAGTGGATAGCCGTTGTGGTACCGTTCGCCAGGTACAGCATTTCCTGCATGTCACCGTGGGGAGTGCGCATGCCCATTAACAGCACTTCCACAAGAGCTCCTGCCAATTCGGCCGCTCCTACTCTAGAACGTTCCAAGTAGGGAGAGTTTGCTGTTTTGTTAGGCATCATGTGACTGTGCTGCTTTGGCCCGAAGTCATGCGGTCCATGAGCTTGTGGATTTAACCAGGGAACCTCTAGAAAACCATATTCTGGACTAGACCAATAGTTGAGATCTAGCGTCATTCGACTAACAACGGTCATCAAATTGGCCAGTGCTGAAACCAGGAACACATAGCCATCGGTGTAGGAGACAGCATCATTGGAATTCTCGATCAATTCATACAAGCCAAGGTATTCACTAAGCACATTACGATCTATGGGCAGGCTTGTTCCGGCTAACGCTCCGCAACCTAATTCATTCAAACTCATTGCGTGATAACCATCTTCGATTGTGTCCATAATTCTTTCAACCGGATCGAATACCGACAATAAGTAATGACCAAAGGTAGTGGGCTGAGCGTGTTGTATATGCGTATAACCAGGCATGACCGTATCAAGATGCTCTTCTGCGGTGTCAAGCAAGGTATCCTGAAAATCGTGCAAACAACAAATCAGCTTCATGAGATCATGACGTACGGCAAATTGCTGTTTCATCGGCGGTCTAGTTCGTCCGATTGTCAGGCTTCCTCCTATCCTCTGCCCCTGTTTTTCTATCACGTATTGTTGCAGTCCCCCAAAATTAGCGAACTGATCATCTGGGTTCCTCCAGAATTCAAGAACAGTCTTTACGATTCTTGACACATTTTTCTTTGGGAGAATTCCTTGTTTGATTAACATCACTATCCAGGCGGTGTCAATCCAGGTGAAATAAAATGGTTTGTGAATATCATCGATTCTCCGGGTTGACTCATTTTCATAGGCAAATTCCCAGTCGCTGAGCGCCTCTGGCACACTCTTTTTCAAATTCATCACATTTCTCCTTGCTTCGAATTTCCCAATCACGCTTTCTTTTCAAAAATTGACGTGGAACATATGCTTATCTATGCCTCCCGTCAACTTAGCTAATGCCCACTATGTTTATCATGATTAAAGCAATTACCGCTACAATAGCAGAGGCGATGAATCCCGCTACAAACGGCTTCCACCCTAACTTACTCATCTTTCTTAAGTCAGTGTTGAGACCTATCCCACACATTCCTACCAAGATAAGGAACTTACCTGCCACTGTGAAGTTATGGATGCCTGCAGGGGAAAAGAAACCGAATCCCCGAAGAAGAGCCATTACAACATAGCCAAAGAGAAACCAGGGAAACCCCCTGAGCACATCTACCTTACTAGTAGACCTTACACCTACCTTATCTTTCTTGTATTTACTACTTCTATACCAAATGGCAACAGCGAAGGCTAAAGGTATCATGAAAGCATTTCTGGTAAGCTTTACCATAGTAGCTATCTCACCGGCAGTATCTCCATAAATATACCCGGCCCCTACGACTTGAGGAGTAGAGTGAATGGCAGTACTAGCCCATACTCCGAATACATTTTGAGAGAAATTGAGGAGATGAGCAAGGTAAGGATACAAAAAGAGAGCGATAAGACCCCATACGGCTATAGTCCCTATGGCATAGCCGGTAACCTCTTCATCCGCTTCTATCAAAGGAGAGGTAATAGCAATAGCTGTTCCTCCACAGATAGTTGTCCCCACCCCTAATAGAATTCCCAGCTTCTTCTTTAGACCCATCTTGCCCGCCAGATAATAAATTAGCCAGAAGGCAGAGACCATAGTAACAGCAAGAACAATCAAGGCATAAGGCTCTATTTTCAATATTTCCAGAGTAAGAGAAGCTCCCAGAAAGATTATCCCCCATACCAGAATTTTCTCAAACTTGGCAATGCCGCTATAGCAAACCTTGGGGACTATTCTTATGTTACGAAGGACAATCCCTATTACAAGACCAACTACAATAGCCTCCAGTGGATGTTGTCCTCCTACCACTATTATCTGCGAAATGAATCGTGAGACTATAGCCAGGGCAAGCATTAGAAGCCAACCCGGAATTAGCCCCATCTTACTAAAAGTACCCTTTGCCATTATTAATATCCTTTCTTCATTATAGAGAAATCACTCATAGAAGCCACTTTTTATTGTTCAAATAAGCTTTCTTTAGCGTATCACCTCGCAAGCCCTGTCTCAGCGCTTCTAGGGCTAGGATATCCCCTGGGGGGATATTGCCCAAGTTAACATTTAAACCAAAACGAAGGATCAAGTGTTGCTGCTGGTTCTTAATAGGAGCTTCCCAGATTAAATCATCGGTATGCGCTCCTCCTGATAAGATATCATCAATCTCGGATGTTTTAACATTGCCTTTCTCATCATATATTCCCACCCCTTTTCCTGCTTCTCTGGCTTCCACTATTACCTTGAGAACACCATTTCTTAAATCTTGTTCTATCTCTTGATACATTAAAGACAAAGCAGGTTTTTCCTCAGGTTTCTTTTTCCCTATCTCGGATACAACTCTAAATCCGCTATCTAAAGCCTTTTTTACGGTATCTTCCCTTGTTTTCAAGTTCATCTCTATGGTTCCGTCGGAAACCTCAATAGCAGAAAAGCCTAATTTTTTCGCTCTTTTCAGGTATTTGTCGTAGACTCCTTGCCATATGGTAATCTCTAAAAACGTCCCTCCCGGCATTACATCAATATCGGCCTCTCGCAGAATAGCTATTTTTCTCTTTGTTATTTCTTCTTCATAAAATGCCGAAGTTCCAAAGCTAAACTTCACTATATCAACATAATCGGCAGCTACCTCCACTAAATCTTTAGTAGCATTTAGGCCTAATCCCTTATCCAAAATCATAGTAAGGCCTGTCTTTCTAGGCTTGCTACTTCTACCACTTACTGGCATCTGAAAAGTACCTTCCCAAGCTTTCATTATCTAACCCCCTTTAGACAGTTTTTGGTTCCCGCGACTACGCTTATAGCCCTTGCTAGACGAGCATATTCAATGAACTCCTCTATCGCTCTCAAACGTTTTTTTGATGAAGAAGGCGTATCCAACCCTGTTACCGGAATTCTTTCATAAAGTAGAATCGTCTCTCCTATTTTTTCCGAAAGGTTATCGAATAACAGCTTATAGAGCGAATTTTTGTCCCTTATTTCTTTGACAATAGACGCCTTTTTTTCCTCTTCGATATGGGGAAAAACTACTGTAGCCTCTGGATCATCAAGATGATTAAAGGAAGTTTGGTATGCTGAGAAATCAATGGTTATTTTTCTTTCCCATTCATCTTCCCCCTCTGGCAACTTTGTTCCTAGCATTTTGCACGCCTCGGAAAAATTGTACTTAAGACTTCCAATGCGAACATTATCAAGCAGTGAACCCTTGTAGAATTTCAATCTGTGCCCCGCCTGGAAACTGAAGTGAACCATCTCCGTAGAAAAAATCTTGAATCCTTCCTCTATCCCTTTTAAGATAAAGACAGTCTTTCCAGAGCCTGCGCCACCACAGATTATAAGAAACTGCTCTGTTTCTTCGTTGAAAAGACTGCAGGCGTGAAAGCTAAAAATATCGTGCTTATCTTCTAATACTCGCAAAACAAAACGATAGAAAAGGCCTTCATTTCCTAAAAGGGAAAAACGAGGATCCTTGGCTTCTTTCTCCAGTTCTAGAAAATGTCCTCTAGCTACTACTCTATCTAGATCTAACTGGATTCGGGGTTCAGCGTCTTCGTTGATTATGTGAAAATATCCGTCCAATCCGGAGGAGAACTCAATTTCCTCTAGTCTATGAAAATCGGTGGCCAAGTCAGCCAGCTCTCCTTTCTTGAACCACGTAAGCTCTTCTCTATTGGAAATGATTCCCATCTTTGCTTTGAGAATCTGTACCGCCTTTCTATATTCCATAATTTCTTTCCCTTAGAGAAAATTCTATTTCTTGGTTTACCGTTATGTCTTTCAAAGTAAGGCCTGAGATTCTTTGGATCTGCCTATGATTGGCTGAACTTCTGATGGTTTCTTAAATGTGCCCAATACAGCCCTCTTGACATTTCTGATATGTTCTCTGGTAAGTCTCTCTGCAAGGTCGGCCTCCTGACTAGCTATAGCATCTACAATCTTTGTGTGTTCAGATAAGGAAGCTTCAGCTCTTCCGAGAAGTGTTACCGAGGTAGTCATTAGAACTCTGGTTTGATTACGAAGAAGCTGCATTATTTCACGCAGTCTTTTGTTCTCACTAATGGCTCCCAACAAGTTGTGGAATTCTATATCAAGAGAGTTATAGGATCGCAGGTCATTCCTTTTTACATGGTCCCGGAAAGACTGAATTATAGAGTACAATTGCTCGATTTGTTTCTTGTCTGCCTTATTAGCTGCGCATCTGGCAGCTAATCCGTTTGCTATTTCACGAATATCATATATTTCTACTATGTCTCTTTCTGAAAGTTGGGTCACAGAAAAACTGCGATAAGACGATCCTTCTATGAGTCCTTCCCTTTCTAGCCTACTTAGTGCTTCTCGTACAGGGGTCTTGCTAACCTTCAATTTTCTGGCCAAATCCCTCTCTACCAACTTTTCTCCCGCCACAAATCTTCTTTTTACAATACTTTCTCGCAAAATATCATATACTCTCTCGCTCTTGCTGACATGCTCTTCCAGTGTTTGAACACGCTCAAAAGTCTTTTCCATCTTGCCTCTCGAATTTGATATATGGTATACCATATATCATTATAGCAGAACAATCTATTCTGTCAACCCCAGTTTTTGGATTGTTGGTTAGGAATTGAAAGCGGATTGTCGTAAGTCATTTATGTTTTAAATGCGAGCTTCTCCATCTTTGTCAAGAAATATGCTGTGCCGTAAGATTCTCCTTAAAAAAGATAAGGAAAGGAGAATAAATTATGGCCCAGCAACTGCATAAGATATTTCCTGCTCAAGAAGTAAGGATGCTCTTGGCAAAGTATCTAAATGAAAAGGGGAAGCTTGTCTAGATTCCGGAGATATCAAAAATTGAGAAAACTAAGTTTTTGATCTTTTAGGATAGCATGGAGAAGATCCTGATACTTTCTCGATTGAACATAAAAGAAAGAGTGTAAGCAGAAGAATAAGCAAGCAGGTAGAGAAGAATATTATCACTGAGCTAGAAAAAGAAAAGAAGTTAGTTGAAGATAAGAACGTCGCCATCACTTACTACAATTAGATCTCCATTAAGGATCAACAATGTCAAAATTATAGGCAGAAATCGGCCCTTTCGCTTTCCTATCTCTATGTCTTTACAGTTCTTTGTGTTGACTTCTTTATTTAAGTTGCAGCCTTATTCAAAAAACCGGTCATAAGAGGTTATTTGTCTTAAGGGCTTTCTTGCTTTTCTGTCTGGGCTCTCGGCAGGATACCCCAGGGAAAGAAGAACCACTACTTTGCATTTATCAGGGATAGCCAGGATCTCTTTTACCCTCGCCTGATTGAATCCTCCAATCCAGCAACTACCAAGTCCTTCTTTAACAGCAACCAAAGTGATATGATCAATAGCTATGGCAATGTCGACCGGATGAGCAGGAATTCCACCAGGCATGACATACTCC
>SDBS01004234.1_pt1 | contig 14059 bp, 12 predicted proteins | sample 2277091 | NCBI WGS metagenome assembly SDBS01 (sample SAMN10404972, study PRJNA504765) | marine sediment metagenome | isolation source: marine sediment core GS10_PC15, 163 cmbsf | place: Arctic Ocean: Southern Knipovich Ridge | collected 2010
ACGGTGATGGAATCCACACTTCCGTTGCGCAGGGCTTCCAGTACGATCTTCACGGCCATTTCACTCGCGACCTCACCGGCGTTGCAGCCGCCCATGCCGTCGGCAACGATGGCAATTCCAAGATCCGCGTCGAGGGCGATGTGGTCTTCGTTGTGGGATCGCTTGATCCCGACATCGGTGAGGCCGTACATGTCGAGCTTTGCTTTCGGATCGAATTCTTCATCTCCCGGCATGGAGTCGGGATAGGTGCTGACGACGCGCGCCAGTACTACCGAGATGTTGTCTCGCCCACCATTCTTGTTGGCCGTGTCCACGAGAGGTGTAGGATCGGGCTCCCTTCCGGTACGGTGAAGGGCACCACGGGCGTCAGCCATACAGGTGTGCCGGGATTGCGGCCTGTCGGGTACGGGTCGCCGCCGAGTCCAGCAGCGAATACATCGAAATCTACCGTGGCCCCACCCAATGATACCTGGCCGGGAGCTCCGCTCGCGTAGGTGGCATCGGTCACTTCTATCTGATAGGCTGGCTCCGATTCCGCATCGCTCCATACCTTGCCTTTGAGGTCTGCCCCATTGGCCGACAGGACGAGGTTGTAGTAGACGCCCTGCATGTGGTCGTAGGCGAACGAACCTAATTGGGTCAACCCCGCCGCGGAGTTGCCCTTTGCGAGACGGAGATCCGTCCCGTCGTCAAGGTAGAGGAAGTAGCCGGAACCAGTAGCGATCATTTAGTCGGGCATCCTCTCGATCCAAACTTCGGCGTACACCTCTATCTCGGCATCTGTGGATGTCGGCCCCAGGCCGTTGACGGTCTTTCCGGTCTGAATCCAGTGGCGCAGCTCAAAGACCTCCGTGGCTGTAATCACGAACTGCCCGCGAACGAGGCCCATCACGCCCGAAGTGTCCGTAGTCGAAGAGAACACGTTTTGGCCTACGATCTCAAACGCGGAATCTGTGATATTGTAAAGGCTCACCTTGCTACTGTCGCAGTCGATTGCAGGGGCACTCGCTCGTATGCGGTAGGTGCCAGCCGGTAGAGTAATCTGATTCGATGCCAGGGATGCGCCGGTAATCTCGTTGAGTACGACCGTGTTGAGTATCCGAGTATGGGAAATCGCGGAGGTCGAAGCTCCGCCCTGCGTTCCCGACGTTTCTTCTTGTCGTACATGGAGTACCTCCGGCCAGCCAATAAACGCTTTCAGTGCGCCTAGCGTAATTGATTTGTCGAGCGGTGACCCGGCCACATCGTCAACGATATAAAGCTCATCGGCAGCGATAGGGCTCGCTATTGCGTCTAGGGTTGGTACGTCTGAATCGGCCATGATTTACTCCACCTTGTTCAAGAAGTCGCCGCTGACCAGCTTCAAGAAGTCGCCGCTGACCAGCTTCAATTTCGACACGGGCTCTGTCGGAGAAAGTCGGGCTGCTGGCCCGCCGAGTTTACCAACCCCGATACCGCCAGCATTGATGAGATAAACGTCTCCGCCCCAAATACCGCCTGGCGGATCCCAAGAGACGACTAGATCGCCTTCTGCATCGAACAGCGAGAGTGTGACTGCCGGCCATGCGTTGCCCACGAAGTCGATCTCTACGTTCGGCTCACCGGCCAGGCCCGTCACCCTCGGCCAAGTGGACGAAATCTGCGTCGGCGTGTCGATCCTCAACACCCAATCCTCGGGGAGCTGCTGGACCGTGACTGTATTGGCCGAGCAGATCGTCACGTTATCGAACAGAATATCCGCATCGCCATCGTGGTCGTCCTGTGAGCAGGCCAGCACCGACAGCCCGACCTTGCCCGGCTGGTCGAACTGCGTATCGAACGACAGGCGGCCCTCATGCTCCGGACCCCACCGGCCGCTACGGGCGAGATAGGACTGCTGTTCGCCAGCCTGCGTCAGAGACGCTTTGACGTACTCGAATGACTCGTAGTGGTGGTTCAACGACAGCGTAGAGCCGACGAGAGTGGCGACGTTCCTCCACATCGTCAACGCTTCTAGGATCGCCGCTATGAGCTTGTAGTGCGTCTGGAATACCCAGGTCGGGAACAGGCCGCATTGGTGGACGTTGACTGTGGCGTAACCATCATCAGAGGCCGTAAGCGCGAAGGCCAAGCCGGGTACGGGAGCCTCCCACCATTGGGTACTAAAGTTGGTCTTTCTCGCCGTCACCTGTACCCACGATCCGACAGCTTGATTGCCGGCACCGTCCCATACGATGAGCGCGTTCGGGTTATTCGGGGGAGTCGAATTAGTCTCGTATAACAGTGCTTGGTTGCCAGCCTGTTCCGAACCGACGCCATGCAGGGCTCCTCGATCGGGCGCGAGTTTCCATGTCCCTAAACCGGAGCGCACGACTCGCCATTCATCGAGGTTGTCGAAGTTTTCTTCGTCCAGTTTACCGATGGATATGCGACAGATCAGACCGTCCGGACTACCATCGCCTACGCAGGTATGACCGCCCGTACCCGTGAGATCGAAGATGATCCGCGAGAATACGATCTGCTCGCCTACTGACGGGAAGCCCTGCCAAAACACCGGGTCGATCGAGTTGCCGTCTCCCGCCACCTGTACCCGGCGCGAAACGACTCGACAGGTCGCATCGCTACGTTCCGTGAGCACCCAGGTCGATGAACCGTCCGCAGTGATGATTTCTTCCCAATCAGCTACCGGGTCGATCGACGGGTCGGTGCCAAGCGGACGTTCCGCAAACGCCGTGTAGAACTGGCCGGTTCCTACGAGCGGGCTGGCGGAGCTCGCGTCCGACCACGGGCTGAATATCCCGTTCTCGTCTTGGTATCGGACCCTCGCGATGTATTGCAGCAGGAACGGCGTGATCCCGAACGCGGTGTACGTCTCCAGCTCCGATGGGGCAGCCGTCGTGTAGTCGATGATCGGGGAGGCGAATCCCGTATCGGTCGATAGGGTGACTTGCCACTGGCTGTTCTCGTGTGGTGTGCCGCCCGTACCCGGAACGTAGGTCGAGCCGTTCCAAACGATGTGGTCGCCTTCCGCACTACCGAACGTGACGGTCGGTTTCGCTGGTGGCCCGTCCGTGGTAAATCCCTGCACAACACTCCACGGGCTCCAAACGTCGTTGCTCTCCTGCTGGCGGACACGGGTGATATAGCCGGTATCGGCGGTAAGGCCCGTCGCGGTAGTCGCCAGGAGCAGGGACACACTCTCACCGGAGTCGTAGACGGGTGTTGCAAACCCGCCGTCCGTATTCAGCGTGACTTGCCACTGTGTTGCTTGGTGGGTGCCGCTCTCGCCGGGAACGAATGTGCCCGTAGTCAGCACCGCAGTTACGTCCCTAATATCGCTGATCGTAAGGACGGGCTGGCCGGGGAACGTGAACGTGACGGTTAGGACTTCGTACCATACCATCGTGACGCGGACACCCGAAGCCGTCGCCTCAGTGACGGGCTCGAGGTTGTCTAGGTCCGCTTGGGTCCACACGCCGCCGCCCGGCTTTGTGACCATCGTAACAGACTGCTCGAACCATAGGGTCGGGTCCGGCGAGATCGCGGCAGACAGGATTACATCTGTACCGATCTGTGCTCCGAGTTTGAGGTCGCCGCTACCGGAGGCCCGGCGCGTTAGAGCCTTGATCGTTACGGCAACGATCGTGTCTCCCCCGATCGTAGGTGCCGCAGCTCCGTATACGTCCCGCTGGCCGGCACCCGTGGACTCAACGTAGGTCGCGTCCTGGTCGGGATCGGTGTCGTCCACCATCGCAAAGTTGTCGCCGCCAGTCGAAGGCGTGAACTGCGTCGAGATGTCGGAGTCCGGGTTCCCGTTCCATATCCGGTGTCCGGTAAGGAGTCGGCCACCGTTGATGTCCTGCACGACCATATCGTCAAGTCGTGAACTGTCACCGCCCGCGAGGAAGCCCTGCGGTCCGTCATGGCCTATTTCCCGCCAATCGTCGAGACTACTCGCACTACCGAGCGTGAGGCCCGATACGTCGATCTCCAGAACCGACCCGGAGCCGGAGTCAACCCACAGCTTGAAGTATCCTGTACCGGCCGCGAGCCCCCATTCGCACTCACAATGGAGCCACGGACCCGGCGCAGCCTGGGAACCCGTGAAGGTGTTGATGGACGTACCCAGGTGGGTATCGTCGTGGTTGAGCAAGATGATCTGATTGTCGGTTGGCCCCGACTTACGATCGCTGTTCCCAACTTCGATCCAAAAATGGGTTATGGAGCTCGTACCCCGAAGGATGAAGAACTCTGAATTGACATCGGCGTCCATCGCCCGCCGGTAGTAGAACGCGACACGACCCGCGCTCCTGGCTACCGAGCTGATGATCTTCTTGAAATTGTTTGTGCCCACCGTCGAGCGGATGTAGCCGCCACTGAACTTGCCGCCAGTAGAGATCCAGTCCATCGCGCCCCAAGTATCGTACCGCTCTACGTCTCCTGCATCGTCGCCGTGATCGTCAAAGCCAGCCGCATAGATGAACTCGCCGGGGTCGGGTAGTGCCTCACCAGCTATGAGGACCGTGGGGTCAAATGTGGTAGCGATTGTAGTCGCAGGAGCCGGCACAACTATGTCGCCGCCAGTGATAGCCACGGTCGGATCTACCGTTGTGGCGATTGAGTCCGCGGGGGTCGGGGTCACGACCATCGAGGCGAGGACGACCGTGGGATCTACGACCGTGGCAATCGTGTCGGCTGGCGTGGGCGTGACCGTGATTGGTCCGGTAAGGACAGTAGGATCTACCGTCTCTGCTATCGTGCCGGCTGGCGTGGGTGCCAACACTAACGATCCCGCCAAGACTGTCGGGTCGATCGTCTCTGCTATGGAGTCCGCGGGGGCCGGGGTTACGACCATCGAGCTCTGGACGACGGTTGGATCGACCGTCGTGGCAATCGAGCCGATGGCTGGTGGCGTGACAACTACGTCGCCTTCGGAAATATCGACCGTCGGATCAACTGTATCCGCTATCGTCCCTACGGCTGGCGGAGACAGGGACAGTGACCCCAGGACCACGGTAGGATCTACGACCGTTGCTATGGACCCGATGGGAGCCGGGGTCGCTGTGACGGAGCTCAAGACGACAGTAGGATCGACGGTTGTGGCGATCGAGTCCGTGGGGGTCGGTGTTATGACGAGCGGGCCGAGGACGACCGTGGGATCTACGGTCGTGGCGATCGACCCGACCTCGATCGGGAATACTACGATACTTGGCCCCACATCGACCGTCACATTGTCGATATGGGCTGTTATTGATTTCTCGGTTCCAGTGCTGGAACCGAACCCGGCCGCGATGTGCGTGATCTCCTGACCAGCACTGCCGCCCGTGAGAGAGCCGCTTTGGATTACAACGCCATCAAGAACCGCCTCAAAGACATTATTCTCGGCGTCCCATAGAGCCTCCATCCGGACGAGTTGGTCGTTACTAACGGTGGTCGTGGAACTAACGGACCACGCACTGCCGTCGGCCAGGAACTCGCTCCGGACTTTTAGGTTGGACGATTCAAGCAGAAACGCCAGCCGCCATCGCGCCGTCCCGGTCGGCCCAAACCCGACGAGGAAATAGGCTATCTCGTCATTGAGGAACCAATTATTAGTCTCGTGAATAACCTCACAGCGGGCTCGCGAGATAAGGTCGGGCTGTTTGAGTGGGGCTTTCGCGTGTCCTTGATCGTTGGTGTTTTGGGTAAAGCTCCGTAATGCCTGCGACTCCCAATAGCTCGGAGCCCCTGTGATCCCGCTGGTCGCCGCGTCTGGATCGAGCTCACCGAGGCCGGGGGTTGTCGTCTCGACCCATCCAGTGTTCTCGTAGCCAGTGCCCTCGAACCCTTCATCGAGCGTCCGCCCGGTATGGCGGACAACCGGATCTACCGTCTCAGCGATCGTACCTATCGGAGTGGGCGTTATGACGATCGAGCCGAGGACAACTACGGGGTCTACCGTGGTGGCGATCGTGTCCGCAGGGGCCGGGGTGACCGTGATTGGCCCGGTAAGAACGGTTGGATCGACCGTTGTGGCAATCGAGCCTACTGGCGTCGGCGCAACGACTAGGCCACCAGGCGCATAGTTGTAAACTTCGCCGCCTACGAGCTTATCGCTTCCGGTTGGAGCGAATAGTTGAACGACGACATCGGACCCGTCCGTGACCACGATATCGGCTATATCGGACAGGTCTACGTCGATCATATCAAGCGTGGCCGTACCGGACGACTCTGTGGCAGACTTGAGGACGGTCGCACCACTATTACGGACCTTGAGTTTGTAGCCTGTGGGCAAGGCGATACAGGTCGTATTCCTGTCGGTGGTATCCCACCACTCTTTCCAGTGACCCCAATCGGTATTGCAGCAACCGCCTATTCCGGCATGTCCGGACGTAAGGATTGTGGGGGTAAGGGTTAGAGTCTCATCTTCCGTAAACTCGTAGGAAGTTGCTAGATTGGCCCCATCCACAAATACCGAGTGTCGGTAGTCGGTATCAGTCGTCCGATATGGCAGTCCTCCATCGGTAGAGGCTTCTTTTACATCGGCAACACGTTCGGTAATGCTGTGCCCAACATTAAAACCATCGTCTTTCGTGACCAGCACTGTCCCGAGGCTGTTGTCACCACTTGCCCCCGTTTCCATATGAGCGCACAGGCGCGGATAGTCATTGGGAAACCCTGCTGGTGGCGAACTGGGCGAATACATAACCGCCTGCAACATTCGCTTCGCCCGACTGGACGATCCGGTCCCGCTATGGCGCACATAGGAGATGCCAGCAGACTCGTGCTCCAGCTCACCCGTTGTCCCATTTACTCGGAGAGTGCCTACGGCCTTCTGCTCCTCCCAATCGCCAATAACGAACGGCTCATCGCCATCATTGGCGATGTACCAGGCTAGGAGGCCGGAACTGTCACGGGTGAGCGTCTGAATGACACCCGGATCGACCGTGGACGCGATACTCGAGGCTGGAGTCGGTGTGATTACAAGCGACCCGAGAAGCACGAGCGGCGCGACGACTGACGCGATGCTGCCGATCGCCGTCGGGGTGATCGAAAGGGAGCCGAGGACGACGACCGGACCAGCTACCGTCGCGATCGACCCGACTGGTGCGGGTGTGACCGTGATACCAGTAACTTCGGCAACCGTGATTACATCGGAGGACCAGACTACGCCGGAGCCGCCGCGATCCACCCCGACCTGGATGGAGTCAGTATCGGCCAGCTCATCCTTCACGCACTGGACGCAGATCGCTTGTTCGCTAAAATCGTTCTGCGCGTAGTTGATGGAATCGGAAGCAGTAGACTCGTGCGCCTCACCGTCGATCTGTGTGCCACCCGGGGCCGTCAGTAAGGCCGCCGCTACCGCATCCCCGTCAACAAAGTTTCCGGAGAGCGACAGGTGCATCCCGGTAGAGGTCGGGGTTAGGGCGAGGTTCGTGCCACCATTGATCCGATACCGGATGTTGTAGGTGGACTGGCCCGGATCTCCGAGGTTCGTCTCGTTGTGCTGGAACCGGATGAGGAAGTTGACCGCAAACGCGACATCGGCACCGGCCCCATCACCGACTTTTAGGGCTACGTTTTCTGCGACTAATGCTGTGGCCGAGTCGGGAGCCGCATCGTCGTCGTAGGCACGAAAGTTGGGAATATCGAAGGTGGGCGAGCCCGAATCCATCGCCACGACCTCCGGGGGATCATACCGCCATTCTAGGACGCCGTGACGGTTATAGCCGAACCTACGGGAAGGCGGGGTCATTGATCGCTGCCTGGAGAATCACAGCGAACTCATCATCCGGTAGCGATCGGCCGATCTTGACATGGATCTTCCGCAGATCGTCCAGCGATAGGTCGCCTACGGTGACTGAACTGTCACCTGTCAGTTGGTGCCACAGATCGAGAATGGTATCCGGCGTGACGCCGGACGGGCCATCTTTGAGGTACGCATAGAAGTTACAGCCCTCCCACAACCCTTTCGTGGGCGAGAGCTCCCGCATGATTTCGTCCTGGTTGTGCCAGCCTACGCGGCTCTTTCCTGCCTGCTCCGGATCGAGAGCTTTGAGAAGTACCTGGACACCCGTAGTCGGAGAGCTGTCCCACTTGATGCGGGACCGCCCTTCGACCACGGAATCCGGATACGAGAGCTTCCAAAGCACGCTTACGTCAGCGTGAGGCGGAGCTCAAGATCCTGCAACGTGAGCGTCTGCGTGTCCGAGATGGTGCGAGGGGTCGTGAGATCCCAAAACGCATAAATCTCGCGGGCCGAGACAGTCCCGTTGTCGTCCGTAATGACGGCATACCGCGCACCACCACCAGACGACGGGATCGGGCCAGCGGCAGCAGTCCACACCACATCCTTGACTTGCAGCTCCGCCCGATCATTGGTGTCATTCTCCACCAGCGAATCGAAGTCGGTTACGCCCGGTGTCAGCGAGAAGCCGCCGTCGGTGTACCCATTACCCGTCGCGATCTGCGTGTGGTCGGACATGAGGTTCGTATCGACCGTCGGTGCCGAGGCATCGGTCAGCAGAGCGATGAAATAGTTGGTCACTACCGCCACAGCACGGAACCCGACGCCGAGCAGCATGAACCGGCCTCTGTTTGTGAAACTCATTACTCCTCCTAGTTAGGACGCGTCCGGTTACTTGGTCGCTCCGAGTCCGGTAGCTCCAATAATCGAGAACAACGGCACCTGTGACGGGCTGTTGAATCGGTTGATGTGGCCCCAACGCTTCCGGACACCGACCGTCGAGTGTTCGAGGAAGGCCACATACCTGTTTGCCCACCGATCGCGCTCTGCGACCAGTGTGGACATCTCCTGCTGCCTACCGTCCGTGCCTTGATCCTTCACCGCGAGATAGTAGGCAACGTCAAGGACGACGAGCTCGTTGAACTGTTCCTCCCACAGCGCATCGAGACTGTCTCCTACGAGCGTGAGGATGTCGGGTCGCTTCGAGTAGAAGAAGTCCAGAGAGTCCGTGCTGGGGTCGGGGTCGTTCGCGTTACCCGCAGGATAGAACTCCTGACCCCATTCGTAGATGGCGGGGAGCTGTTCCTCCGCCAGTAGGTCGTCGTATGGGACGACTACGACAAGCGAGTCGTCAGCATCGTCCCGAATGAGGAATATGGATTCGGAATCAAGGGGTCGGGACCATGATCCTGTGGCTCCCGCCACCGTTGACGACTTACCGAAATGGCCGGGATTGACCCGCGCAGCGATGGCGAACAAGCCGTCAAGGCACCTCTGCACAACTTGTAGGAGCTCGGTGCTCTCCGTGGCAATCGTGCCTGGGTTGTTTTTGGTGCTCTTGGCGTAGGCCGCCTCAAGTATTTGTGTTACGGTCGTAGCCATGATTCACCACACCTCTCGGACAGTGTTCATCTGTGATCGACTGTGTTGCGCGAGCTCTATGAGAAACTCCTTCTCGGACACTTTCCAGTATCCATGAAAATCTCTGACAGGTATCACTACGTCCTCGTAGGTGCCCTGCCGCCTCGCCATCCAAAACGCCGCTTGATCTATCAAGACGCGCTCCGCACTGTCCGGTAGTGGCACAGTGCCGGACGGGTCGGTAGGCAGCACGGGGGCCGGGTTGAAGTCGATGAGAACCTTGATGATTCCATTCCAATCGTTCGACGCCCCGACGAGGTACAGAACGTCGTCCGAGATATAGACGGGGTAGGCCCAACCAGGTGCGTTTCGTTGCCTTGCCGACACGAGCGACAGATCGCTTCGCACACCGGATTCGACCTCCACTTCACCGCCGATAACCTGTATGTGGGCCGGCAAGTTGATCCCGTCCTCGAAATCAGCCAGCGGCAGGTTGACGGTTAGGGTCGTGGCAAACAGGTAAGAGTGCTTCTCCACGGCGCGACCGTACAGCTCTCGCGTGTACCGATTGATCTGTCGGAACAGCACACTCTCCGGCGTCCGTTGTTCGTCGAACGCTGGATGCTGCTCCCGAGCACCTTCCATCACAGACGCCGCGGTGAACACCTATTTACCCGTTTCCCTCGATGAGAGACTTCATTTCAGCCAGGGCGTCCTCGTCCGGGCTCTCGTTCTTCGCCTCTGCGAACTGGAGAGCTCGCAGTGCGGAGACACGCACACCATCCGGTCGCGCCTTCTCGGCTGCGAACAGCTCACCAGCCAGGCCGGAGTCTTTCCCGACCAGATCCTTCAAGTCCTTGACGGACAGGCTCGAGATGTCGTCGGGTAGTCCTTCACCCACGATGGTCGGGCCAAACGCATTTCCCTCCCGAGCAGTTTTACGCTTCCCTATAACCTGCTCCCCGAACCGCCCGCCCGCCGTGCGCTTCTCCTCCTTGACGAGCTTGTCGTACTTTTTCTGCCCGATTACTGCGGGTCCGAATAGTGGTGACATTAGTGTACCCTGTTCCTTCCCATGTAGAAGCTGCGGCGGCCCTTGAAAAAGTTGGCGTAGGAGTCTGCTTCACGGGCCTCGATCTCGTCGATCATGGCCTTTGTCTCCTTATCGCGATCCCCTTTTTCTGCGGCGTCTAGCTTCTCGTTGAACATCCGTTCTCGGCCAGCCCGATAGCGGTGCTCACGTTCTCGAAAATCCGCTACTATACGTCCATCCGGTTCCCCGACGATGAAGTAGGAAGCGATCTTCGCGAATCCGTGTAGTCCGAGCTCCGCCAATCGTTGTGCTCCCCGTGTACGCAGGTTCCCCGTCGCGAGAAGCCCAAACGCCTCTTTGTAACGAGGCCATGTCCACTTCACGGATCCGAGTACCCAGGAGCCCTCTCCGACGTAATGGAGATCGACCATAGGGTCGATGGTCCGCAGCTCCTTCAACAGAAGCGGCGGGACATCCCTGGTACTCGTGATCCGGATGTGGTTCGTCATGTGCTGTCTGTTGCGGGTCCGGGTGCCCGTGCTGGCGCACCCGTCGCCTTGTTAGAGGTCGCCGTACCCAACGCCGAGTAGTCGGATCGTCACCTTGACCTTGAGGCCAGTGAAGTCGCCCGAACCATCCGTCGTTGAGTGAAGATTGATAACGTCGGTTGCAGAACCGTTGAGGTTCGCCGCCGTCGCGTTGAGGACTGCATCCTCCCTCGTCGCGGCTGTCGGCACCTCCACTGCTGCAAGGGCCGATACGGTGCCGATTTTGATGTTGTAATCGGCTGCCGCGGTAACTCCTTCCGCGTAGTGCTCGATCGCCAGGATCTTGAACCGATACCCCGGCTTGAACGAGTCGAACAACGTGTCCGTCTCGCTGTTGCCGACCGCTTGCACAGCCAGCATGATCGTCTTGCGAAGGAAGGCTGCATCCTTCTCGAAATGTCTCTCCGTGACCGGCATCCTTCATCTCCTTCCGGTTCGGATTAGTACGTCGCCAAGAGTCCGGTGATCTTGAAGTTCTTGGCAGGCGCGATACAACCCGTCTGCATGACGATATGCCCGACAGCGTAGAACGCATCTCTACGTCCAGTCGCGTCGGTAGCCCGATTCCAAATGGAGCCCGTAATGTCGTCCCACTCCCAACCCGTGTTCCTCCAGTGCTTCAACGTGCTCGTATCCAAACCGAACACCACGGTATCGGGCATCTTCCGGATGGCCTTGAGGGTCAAGGTCTTGTTGTTGAACATCATCTCCAAGCCCTTCTTACCGCCCGCATACGATCGCGGATCGACAAGTCGCTTGTCGTTCAACAGGTTCGCCCAAAAGTTTCGAGCGGTTGTCCGAGACATGACGAGGCAATCAGTCTCGCCCTTGCCGCGAATAGCGGTGTCGTCGTCTGCCTTCGTCAGCAGAATCTCGGTGAGCTCGCCATTGAACGGCGCAGCGGAACCGTCGATTATCTGACCCTGCCACAGCCGATAATCGGACCGCAAGAGCCCCTGGAACGTGGCGAGAATACCACCATCGTCCACCATCCCGAACAGGCCCATGATCTCCTTCGAGCCAGCCGAATGACCAGCGGCGTCTCCAGCGAAGATGAAATCGTCGTCGAGTACGTTGGCTGTCGGCTCAGTCCCGAGCACTAGATGTGATGTGTCGATGTCGATGTCCTCAATGACATAGGCCGCACCACTGTCGCGGAGATTGAGGCCGTCGGCCGTCGGACCAAAGACGATAGACTCACCTTCAAGGAACTGGAGCCAAGCCGGTTCGAGCCCTGCAATACCGAGCGCAGTATCAATACCGATCGTAAGGTCAGCATCGTCCGGATTGGCGTCGTCGATCAGAGCCTTGATACCGGCACCGTAGCCCAAGAGCATACGATCCAGCTCGTTGTCGATTCGCTCCTTGAGATCGGGCAGTGCCCGACTCGCCCATGTGACAAACGCGCCTTCACCCTGCCGGACACGCCTCATCACATCACCGCTCATCTCGACTGTACCCTCGATCTTCTTGAGGTATACCTGGGAGTTGCGGATCTTCGGCCCACCAGGAACAGGGATGTAATCTCCCTCTAGTGTTCTGGCACCCACGCCAGCCGGCAGCGCGAAGTAGTGAGCCATTTCGATAAACCGACCGCCGGTAGTCTCATTGACCTGTACGTTCGAGTCCTGCTCGAACAGGTCTAAGAGCTCCGAATCGGCCGTAATGCTGTTCGTCAACGGTTCCTCGAAGATGATCTTCATGGCCTCGTTGATATTCCCCGCTACTGCACCGACTCCATCTCCCGGTGCCGCGGTGGGGGCTGCTCCCGGTCCTGTCGTTCCGACTACCGCCATAGCGAGAGTCACTCCAGACAGGTGCGGGTCGCCAAGATGCGCTGCCAGCGAGACCACTAGGGTCAGTAGGGCAAGCGCGAAGGCGTTTCGCCGCTTCATGTTACCTCCCATGTTGGGATGCGCTGTTAGCGCGTGTTACGCCGAGCAAACTCCAAAGCCTCTCCAAGAGACGCCCCCTTCGGAGGTCCGGCACGAGTGACAGGCGATCCAGCACCGCCAGGAGCGGTAGCTCCAGCGGCCCGTCGTCGCTGGTGCTTTTCGCTCAATCGGGAGCCCGCCTTTCGGGCTCTGACCAAGCGTTTCGTTTCTTCATCTGCCGGCTGTGCAACGATCGCGCCCGACTCATCTCGGGCTACCGTTGACCGGGTTCCATCGACGCCATACTGCTGACAGCGGCGGTTGACCACTCTCTCTATGTCGGCATCGCTCATATCGTTCGTATTCGTTTCCCGAACGTACTCCTGCACATCACGGACCATATCGTGAAAGAAATGCCGGGCATCTGTGGCCGACATCGACTCCGGAATGAATGACTGCACGGTCTGTACGATCCGTTCGGATCGGGCCGCGATCGCCTGTGACTGCTGGCGGCGGTCGCGCCCTTCCAGACGTGACTTGGCGAGCTGCTCGCCGCGCTGTGCGGCCTTGAGCTCGCGATTGCGCGGGTCGTTCTCCCACTTCGTTATCTCCTCCAATGTCGCCTTGTAAATCTCCTCGTCCATTAGAAGATCGAGCACGAGCTCCTGACGAAGCTCCTGTCGGACGTTCTCGGCCAGGAAGGCGATCGGGTCGTCGGCCATATCCTGCCGTATATCCGCGAGCGCACGGCGGTTCCTTTCGGTGTCCTGTACGGCTTGTTCCGCCGTCTTGACCCGTGCCTCCAGCCCATCTACCTGTCCGGCCCTCTCCTGCAACTCGGAGATAGCTGCTGCCGTAGCGGGATCATCGAACTCGATGTCGAGCTCACCTTTCTCGTCACTGACCGTGACGACCAACGATTCCGCTTCTTCCTCGGGGATCTCCTCCTCGGGGATCTCGGCTGCTGGCTCGCCTTCTTCTTTCTCCACGAACTGCCCCAACTCGTTACGCGGCTGGTCCTCGTCGTCAGCGACGGTAGGCGGGGTGTCGGGCTCGGCTCGGGGCTGGTGTTGAGCTTCATCGCCTTCCACCACCGCCTCCGCCACCGCTTCTCTGAGGGAAGCCCTATCCCCAAATACAGTGTCGAGGGTCGGCCCTGTGGACTCGGGTGCTGGTGTTTCGCGTATCTCTGTGATTCCGGCTTGCTCTGCCATTATTCAGCCCCTCCAGTAAAGCCAGGAAACTGCATTTCAAGAGAGTAGAGAAAGGTAAAGATACATATATAGCTGAGATCCCCAAGTTGCGCATATTCAAAGAT
>SDBS01004235.1_pt1 | contig 14054 bp, 17 predicted proteins | sample 2277091 | NCBI WGS metagenome assembly SDBS01 (sample SAMN10404972, study PRJNA504765) | marine sediment metagenome | isolation source: marine sediment core GS10_PC15, 163 cmbsf | place: Arctic Ocean: Southern Knipovich Ridge | collected 2010
ATTCAGCTCTTTCAAGGTAGAAAGCGCTTGCGTTGAGAGCGTACGGATGCGTCTTGCTAGCCATGTTGATCGCTCTTTTTCCCAGGGAGGATTATCAAAGATCTCCAGGGCAAAACGAACATTGGTTGCGGCCGACGTCACACGGTTGTAGACGTCTCTTCGATTTAGCTCCGTGATCTTGGCGTTGACTTCAGCCTGAGCGGCGGTGAGCTGCTCGTGTTGTCTTTTTATTCGAGGAATATCAAGGTAGTGCTTCATTTTGCTTAGCAAATCGACAAGCCGCCCTCTCGTGTTGAGGAGGTAGGGCTTGATCTCTGAGCTCAGGTCATGCCTGGCTTTTTCACGTAAATGTCTGACGGGGTCGTCGTAAAAACGGTCGTCTATTACGTTGGTCATGATTTTCTCCACTAAATTTGAAAGGTGCATGATCCCGACATGATTAATCGGGAGGGGGAAGTTGTTTTCCCACTGCTGGCGACTGGCGCCAGATAGTACTGACATCGTCATGAGTGGAAAGGCAACAGATAAGATATTGTAAAGAATGACATACAATAGCATTAAGAAAATATAATGTCAAGCTTGAAGTACAAATAAAGGCTAAAAATAGCTAAATATTATATTTTAAAAAAGCGTGATACTGTAAAGACATGATAATAATGGCTATAAACTTCCCAATCGTCAGATCGGGAAGTTTATAGGGTGTCCAGTGTTATTACCACGAAACTACATATAAAAGCGGAGCTTAAATAACTGAAATCAATCAGTTTCTTTCCTTATTTTTACCCAATCAAGAGTTCTGAACATGCCCGATAGGGGGAGCGTATTAGTTTGCAGGCAATTAGTTTACTTTTTCTAGCAGTACGATATTATTGAACTTACTGTCTGTGAGATTTTTTAATAACTAATATTTCATATGCAAACAAAAGAAAATGTAATTTCGGTTCAAAAGCAGGCATGGAATACATTCTCTGACGGTTGGCAAAAATGGGATTTGTTTATACAAAGCTGGATGGGTCCAGTTGGGGAAGCAATTATAGATAAAGCAGCTCTTAAACAAGGAAATCGTGTGCTTGATGCAGCGACAGGTACGGGTGAGCCAGGATTAAGTGCAGCAAAGATCGTTGGTTCAGGAGAGGTAGTGGGAACCGACGTTGCAGAAGACATGGTTGCTATTGCAGAGAAAAACGCTAAAGCACAAGGCGTTACAAACTATAGTGCGGTTGCTGCGGCAACATCCGATCTTCCGTTTGAGGATAATTCATTTGATGCAGCAATTAGTCGCTTTGGAGTCATTTTTTCTCCGGATGTGTTTGTGGACATCAAAGAATTAATGCGAGTTGTTAAGTCTGGTGGTAATATTTCTGCTGGAGTATGGGCGGAGCCTCAAAAAAATAACTGGGCAACGATAATTCCTAAAATTATTAATGAGACTATGAATACTACCCCGCCACCAAGTGGTTCGCCTGGAATATTTCGATGTTCACAGCCTGACTCATTACCTATGATCATGACAGAAGCCGGTTTGCGAGATGTTAATAAAATTGAGGTGACGGGAGAGCTTGTCGCTGATTCACCAGAACAATATTGGGAAGTCATGCTTGATATTGCCGCTCCGATAGTAGGTGCTCTTTCAAAAGCCGACGAGTCTGTTGCTGAAGAGATACACCAAAAAACTCTTGAGGCGCTGCGTGCCGACCACATGCGTGATGGGCAGGTAGTGATACCGTGGAGCGCTTGGGTTGTTTACGGCACGAAATAATCTTCGGAGTTTCTTGAATCTGTGAATGAAGGTGTCGTATGATATTTAGTTTTTCGAAACCCAGGTGGTGAGCTTTTTAAAAAGTAGATATAGTGCTCTTCGGCTACGCTCAAGGCAACAAGTACAGGGGTGGGGTATACTAAGAGTAATAAAAAAAGATGTATGAAAATTAAATTACAATCAATTGGTTTAGCTAGAAATCAGGAGAAGAAACACTTCGGCGACTGGAGTGAGGTGACAAGTGAATTAGTGATTGATAAGCAATATAAAGAGGCCCTAACAGGCTTAGCAGAATATTCTCATTTGGTTGTGATCTACTGGATGCACGACGTCAAAACGTGTGATATGAAGCATGTGCCTCAAGGCAAGGTTGACGAAGTGCCAGAGGTGGGTATTTTTGCTTGTCGTTGTGCGCAGAGACCGAATCCAATCGGAGTATCAACAGTGGAGCTAGTTGAGATTAACGACAATATAGTGGTAGTTAAAGGACTCGACGTGATAAGTGACACGCCAATTCTTGATATAAAACCCTATACCCCACAATATGATGCTGTTGCCGACGCTAAAGTTCCTGACTGGGTTAATAAGTTAGATTACTAGTTTTGATTAAGTGCAAGATTGTGGTGAGTGAGGGCGTGGGGGAGGCAGGGCAATCGCGTGAAAATATGCATTTTAGGCAAGTTTCAGAAGAGCACTATTTCAGATAATTTTCATTTTATATGGACTTTTAGTAAAAGACTTAATTAGTTATTCCTATAAACTAGTTTTAAGCACTTCGTAATCTTACGTCTAATTTATATTAAAACACAAAAACACCCTTATAAATAAGGGTGTTTTTTACACTAACTTACTTAGGCGCGTGCTACACCAGTAGCTGCTGGACCCTTCTCACCGTCAACGACTTCAAAGGTAACTGTATCTCCGACTCTAAGTTCATCGAAAGTTACACCTTGTAATTCGTTAGAGTGAAAGAAAAGATCCTTTGATTCACCTTCACGAGAGATAAATCCAAAACCTTTTTCTGTAAGAGTTTTGATAGTTCCATCCATATAATTATCTTTCCATTAATTTTTATAGAAACTCGACGACATTCCTGATGTCAAAATGACATCTTCTTTATATATCAAAATGCATATTTATCAAAATCATATAATCATAAACAACGCATAAATCCAAAAATTATTGCGTAATTTGGCTATTATATGGCTTTAAATAGCGGCCAATCGTGTGAACTTTTTGTCTTTATAGAGCGTATTAATCAAAGTATTAACTATAAATACAGGCACTTAAAATACCGAAAGCACCGCATAGTTCGTTTAGATGTACATTTTCATGCGATTGGCCTGTTTTCTAGTTCAAAAAAAACTTGACATAAATAAATATTTATATTAGGATGCTGTCATTACTTTAAGTTCGCGTATTTAACGCGAGGTAACGGACTCGAGCCTTGGACATGTTATGTGACCTAAAAGGATGCGGGTCATATAATTTATGTTTCAATCAACACCCTCAGGGCAGGACGTTTCATTTTCTAGTTTAGGGCTATCGCCTAAACTTTTAAAGATCATAGCTGGTCTAAAATTTACTATTCCTACACCTATTCAGCATAAGGCAATTCCTATAGCTGTTACTGGCAAGGATGTTATTGGTATTGCGCAAACTGGTACAGGAAAAACGCTGGCCTTTGCTTTGCCGATGTTGCAGCAAATTTCAAAGCTTAAAAAGCAAGGATTAATTATTGTGCCAACTCGTGAGTTGGCTATTCAAGCAGAAGAACAATTTATTGCTGTAGGTCGGAGTCTTGGTTTGCGACACACACTTCTTATAGGTGGTGGTTCTATGCATAAGCAGATAGATCAAATTCGTCGTAATCCTCATATTATTATTGCCACTCCTGGTAGGATTATTGATCATTTAAAAAGCAAACGTCTTCATTTAAGAAATGTGGGTGTGTTGGTATTAGATGAAGCTGATCGAATGCTTGATATGGGGTTTGCGCCACAAATAAAGCAGGTGCTAGAGCATGTACCGAAGGAGCGACAAACTATGTTATTTTCTGCAACTATGCCGTCAGCAATTGTAAAGATTGCTAGTCAGTACATGAAGTCGCCGGTACGCGTGGAAGTTGCGCAGCAAGGGACAGTGGCAGATAAAGTTAAGCAGGAACTGTTTATTGTTCGTAAAGATGACAAGATTCGTTTGTTAGAAAAAAAGCTAGGTGAGTATAAAGGGACAACGTTAGTGTTTTCTCGCACAAAGTATGGGGCTAAAAGAATATGTAAATCTTTGCGAAGTATTGGTCATGATGCAGCGGAAATTCATTCTAATTTGTCATTGTCACAGCGCCGCAAATCTTTAGAGGGGTTTAAGTCTGGAAGATTTCGAGTATTGGTAGCTACTGATATTGCATCTCGTGGTATTGATGTGAACGATATTGAACTGGTTGTGAATTATGATTTACCGGAAAGTCCAGATGATTATGTTCATCGGGTTGGTCGTACGGGGCGAGCTGGAAAAGAAGGGCACGCTATTTCTTTTGTTTTGCCAGATCAACATGGGAAGGTTCGTATGATTGAACGATTAGTTCGTCAGCAGCTTCCTGTTTCACCATTGCCAGAATTACCAGCGCATCGACCAGTGCAGTTTCAGGCGCGACAAGGTTTTCAGCAAAATAGGAATTATCAAGGTAGAAATAATCAAAATAGGAATTATCAAGGCAGGAATAATCAAGGCAGGAATAATCGTCGAGACTTTGGCAGGTCAAACGGAAAACAAGGTAACAGGGTGAGCCAGGGTTCTCGAATTCATGCCTAATTCTATGTCGTTAAATATTCGAAACGTGGCTATTATTGCCCACGTTGATCATGGAAAAACTACTTTAGTTGATGCACTGCTTCGTCAATCGGAGTCTTTTCGTATTAAAAAAGATGAGGATATTGACCTTATAATGGACTCTAATGAGTTAGAACGTGAGCGTGGTATTACAATTTTTTCTAAGAATGCGTCAGTTCAATATGAAGGATGCAAAATAAATATTATTGATACACCTGGTCATGCAGATTTTGGAGGAGAGGTAGAGCGCATTATGACTATGGTTAACGGTGTGTTGTTGTTAGTAGATGCAAAAGACGGCCCAATGCCACAGACAAAGTTTGTATTAAAGAAAGCGTTGGAAAAAGGCCATAAAGTTGTTGTTGTTATTAATAAAATAGATGTACCGCAAGCTAGAGTGGACTGGGTGCTTGATCAAACGTTTGGATTGTTTGTTGACTTAGGGGCAACCGATGAACAGGCAGATTTTCCTGTACTGTATGCTTCAGCTATTCAGGGTAAGGCTGGACTGGAGCCAGATCTAAATAAAATGAAAGATATTGCACCGATATTTGATGCGATTATAGAACACATTCCTGCGCCAGCGGTTGGAGACGGACCGATGCAAATGTTGGTAGTAAACGTTGTTAATGATTCATATAAAGGACAGATTGCTATTGGTCCATTAGTAAGTGGTGTAATTAAAAAAGGACAGGAAATAAAAAGAATAAAAGTTGACGGTATTATGATATCAGGAAAAGTAACGTCCGTTATGGTTTTTGACGGGCTTGGCCGTGTTGAAGTAGAAAGTGTGGTGGCTGGTGATATTGTGGCAGTGGCTGGTGTTGAAGCGGTGAAAATAGGGGAAACGATTGCTGATGCTGAGAACCCTCAACAGCTACCAGTTATTTTAATTGATGAGCCAACTGTAAAAATGAGTTTTGCAGTAAATACATCTCCGTTTGCTGGTAAGGAAGGAAAATTTTCAACTTCACGGCATTTAAAAATACGTTTGATGCGTGAAATACTTTCAGATGTTGCGTTGAAAGTAGAATCGACTAATACATCTGACTCTTCGTTTACTGTGTTTGGTCGAGGTGAATTGCATATATCTATTTTGATTGAAAAGATGTTGCGCGAAGGATATGAATTTCAAGTGGGAAAACCACAAGTAATTTTTAAAGAAGAAGACGGTCAAAAACAGGAGCCGTTTGAGGATGTTTACATAGAATGTCCAGAAGACTTTTCTGGCACAGTTATAGAGAAGATGGGTGTGCGTAAAGGTGAGATGAAGGACATGAAAGTAGAAAATGGTTTAGCTAAGATGCATTTTTTAGTTTCAACTCGTAGCCTTATTGGATATCGTTCTGAGTTTCTGACTGATACTCGTGGTGAGGGTATTATGAGTACACTTTTTCATGGATATTTGCCGTATTTGGGAGGTATTGAAGTGCAGTCGCATGGGTCATTGGTGGCACATGAGGCGGGTATGAGTACTCATTATGGTTTAGTGGCGGCACAGAGCCGTGGTGTTTTGTTTATAAAGCCGGGTGTGAAAGTGTATGAAGGAATGATTGTGGGACAAAATTCACGAGCAGAAGATATAGACGTGAATATTTGTAGAGAAAAAAAGCTGACTAATATGCGAGCATCAGGCAGCGATATGACTGAAGTGCTTCATTCGTCAAAAAATATGAGTTTAGAGGAAGCTATTGAGTATTTGGGTGATGATGAACTATTGGAAGTAACTCCTAAAAATTTGCGATTACGTAAAATGTATTTGAATAAGCACGAGCGTAAACGGGCCAAAAAATAAGGATTAGTACTTGTTAAGTTTGATGTGGGGTGGATAGGGAGATGCTTAAAATTGAGTTGATAGTGTGATATGTTTTTTGGTTGGAATTTGTTATTACATTGATTTATGCTTGTGAGTATGAAGCAAATAGCAGCAGGAGTGGCAGTGATAGCAGTAATAGTTTTGATTTTTGGTGGGTATTGGTGGTGGCTGCAAGTGGATAGTAATGGCACTGGTTTATTTATGAAAGGGGAAGATGAAAAATTGGATGTAGCGAAGAACGTTTATGAGGGTGGAAATAAAGAACCGAAGTCTGTTGAAGAAGTAAAAGAGGTGGCTTGTGTTGGTGCGGGTGGGGTAAAGAAGTTTAATATTAATGGAATTAAGGGTGAAGACTCGAAGGTGGTGCAAGAAGTTGTTTATGTTCGTTGTGGCAACGGAGAAGAAAAAGAATATAAGTTTGATAAAAAAGGTGAGCAATAGATGTCTGCTAAAGTAAGAATTATAATTGTTTTGATGGGGGTGGTAATAGTGGGGTTGGTGGTTATGGTGCCAAGAGTGTTTTTTTCGGCTACAAAACAAGAAGGAGTTGAAGATGCCATAATGGTGTCAGATTTGCCGATGGCTTTAAATATATCTGATAGGCAAAGCGATATTGAGGTGGTTGTGAAGGGTTTACAGATACCATGGGAAATTGCTTGGTTGCCAGATGGGCAGATGCTGGTGACTGAGCGTCCGGGACGCTTAGTAAAGATAGGGGATGATCGTTCTGTTATTCCTGTTGAAGGAGTTGCGCATGTGGGAGAAGGTGGATTAATGGGGATGGCATTACATCCAAACTTTAATGAAAATCGATGGATTTACTTATATCTAACCACTCAAGCTGATGATGGTTTGATAAATAGAGTTGAACGGTATCGACTAGAGGGTAATAAATTAATGGATAAGCGTATAATATTAGATAAGATACCTGGTGCGCGTTTTCATGATGGTGGTCGTATATCGTTTGGCCCTGATGGTTTTTTATATATTACTGTTGGTGATGCGACGGAAGAAAAAGAGGCGCAGAATATCAATAGTTTAAATGGCACTATTTTACGTGTGAAAGATGATGGTTCGGTGCCGGCTGACAATCCTTTTGGGTCATTAGTATATAGTTATGGTCATCGTAATCCACAGGGTTTGGCTTGGGATGATAGAGAGAGATTGTGGGTGACAGAACATGGCAGGTCAGGGTTGAAGTCTGGATTAGATGAATTGAACGTTATAAAAGCTGGGAATAATTATGGTTGGTCAGTGATAGAAGGTGACGAAACATTGAAGGGAATGGAGTTACCAGCGGTTCATTCTGGAGCTAATGTTACGTGGGCGCCAGCTGGAGTGGTTTGGTATAATGATAGTCTTTTCTTTGCTGGATTAAGGGGGGAGTCACTTTATGAAGCGAAGTTGTCTGGGGACGTGGTAACAAAAGTTATTCCGCATTTTTTTAAGCAGTTTGGTCGGATTAGGGTTGTTAATATTGGTCCTGATGGATGGATATATATAGCGACAAGTAATACGGATGGTCGAGGTGCTCCAAAAGCGGGTGACGATAAGATTATTAGGATAAATCCCAAGCTATTTCGTTAAGTTTAAAGCTGCCTAAAAGCGAAAAGCGGCTAAGAGTGTTTATTTTTCATTTAACCAAGAGTAAGCTTCTTTTTCGTCAGTGAACCATTTTACATGTCCCCATTTGCCACTAAATTGAGTAAATAAACTGGTGAGCACGCGGGAAAAATTGTTAGGAACGACAAAAGCCATTTTATTTAATTGTTTTAAGGAGATTAGGTTGATGTAGATATTTTTTGCTTTGTTGGTTAAGAAGCGTGCGTCAGCTAGAGAGAGGAGATTAACTAGCCCATTGAGGTGTTTGTTGGGGTTGGCATTAAAGTGTTTTAAGATTGCGGTTTGGGCAAGTTCTGCCTGACGAGTGACGTTTTTGGGATCGCGTTGTTGTTCTAACATATCAAAGTGAACGATATTATTATCAAGTGTTACGGAGAAAGATTTTTTAATGTTTTTGTCTGATTCCATTGTTTTTATTATAGGTCTTGTATGTGTGTTTAGGGAAGGTGTGAATGTTTTTTGACTAAATAAGTAAGTTGAGATAGTATGTGTGGGCAGTTTTTGATTGAGGTTCTTTAGAAACAGAATACAAAGGAGAAGAACAATGGCTTCTATTGTGAGTGGTAAAGCATTGAGTATCAGTGAATTAGTGATACTTGAGGCTCGACAGTTAGTAGACATGGCTGAGTACGCAGACAGGTTTGAAGACTGTAGGCCGCCAGAGATTGTCAGTTGCTCAATGTTGGTGTGGTGGGTATATACGGAGAGTGGAGTTAAGATGCCCGCTGTTTCAAGCCAGCTGTTACATGATCTGTTGTATTGGGGGCATTTTGTGAGTCCGGATAGGATGGAAAGAGCAACTCTTCTGTTCACGGCAGGTCGTAGAAGGGAATGTGAAGATAAGTATAGAGCATCTTTGGGAGTGGGACATGTGGGCATTGTTACTGGTGATGGTTCTGTAATTCATGCTTCATGTGCGAGAAATAGAGTGATTGAAGAGCCTGTGGAGGAATTTATTAGTGGTATCAATTATTTTAGGGCGTGTTACAGTGTTCTTTAGTTTTAAGCTGCTTGTGGGGCAGCTTTTTTTGTTAGTGATTAATGACAAAAAATAGTTGTAGTGGGGGCTTTTTTCAGCGATTTTATATAGTGTAGTGATGTTTTATGTATGAAAAGAGAAGGGGGTGAGTGATATGGAAGAACATGATGTAAAAGTTGGAGTTTGCAAGAGTTGTGGTATGGAGAATATGGTTTTAAATGTAGATGGAAGATGTGAACGTTGTGCGGGTCCAGTGAACGAGGATGCTGAGTTGTAGGTTATTTTGCTGTTGTTGATTGATGAGGAATATGTCAAAATGTGGTGGATATGAAGAGATTAATGACTGGGACATTTCGTTTTATCGCTTTATTGGCAATGAGCTGTTTTGTGGTAGTGGTTGTCATGTGTACTGTTTTAATGACTACTAGTGTTAGTGATGCTCATTGTTCGGATAAGTTGGCGCTGCCTGATTGTTTGATGTCAAGAATGGACCATGATGCGGTGAATAAGTTTGTATTGGTGAATACCTTTTTGTTGATGATAGGTGGTGTGGTTTTTGTATTGCGGTATAAGATAAAGGAAATAAAGGAAATACAGGAGAGTTTTTTGGAGTGTTGGTGGCGTGTGGAAGTGTTGTTTTTTCAAGGTTATTTAATAGAGCTTTTTAGCAGGGGAATAGTGCGTTCAAAAATTTACGAAGCGGTTTAGTTAGTTGACTAGTGGCGTTCGTTTGATGGTTGGTAGAATAGCGAACGGACTGCTGGTTTTTTGTTATTCGTAAATTTATGAAATATGAATGAAAGAGATATTATATTTAGTGTGATAGGAGTTACGTTACTTATTATTGGTGGTGCGTGGTGGTTTTCGGGAGACAGTAAGACCTCGGAGGTGGCGGGGAGCAGTGATGTTGCGGTGCAGGTGGTGGAGTCGACATATGATTGGGGAGATATTCCTATTAACGGGGGTAAGGTAGAAAAAACGTTTGATATTAAAAATGATGGTTCTGAGACATTAGAGTTGTCTAATGTTAGTACGTCATGTATGTGTACGACAGCGCAGTTAGTGTTAGGAGATAGGAGATCGCCGGAATTCGGCATGCATGGAAGGTCATCATATGTATTGAAGGTGCCGGGAGGGGAAACGGCGCAGTTAAAAGTAGTATTTGATCCGGCTTTTCATGGTCCAAGCGGGGTGGGGCCGATTGACCGCAAGATTAAGGTGGAAACCAATGATCTTGATGAGCAGGAGCTTTTGTTTGCGTTAACGGCGGTGGTAAAACGGTGATATATCTATGCGTAAAGAATCGATAATTATTGGGGCTGTGGTTTTAATAGTGCTGGGCGGTATTGGAATAGTTAAAAGTAAACAGGCGGCGCTGGTGGAGCAAAAAGAAGAATCATCGCTTTTAACAGAGGCTGTATTAGTTTTAGCTGAAGATGTTGATGAGCTGTTACAGAAAGAGGATGTGTTTTTACTAGATGTACATGTTCCTGAACAAGTGCACATTCCGGGTACTGATATGGTTATTCCCTATAACGAGATTGGTAAAAATAAAGATAAATTGCCGGAGGATAAAAATATGTCGATATTGGTTTATTGTCGTTCTGGCTCAATGAGTGCAAAGGCTAGCAAGGAGTTAGTGCATATGGGCTATACCAAGGTTTATGATTTGTCTGGTGGTACAAATGCATACAAGGAAGTACAAGAGGTGGTTGGGGTTCATCCTGACAAACTGGATTTAGGAACAGTGATATATGGGGAAGTGGCGCGGACTGAATTTACGTTGACTAATTTTACGTCGGAGCCGCTTAAGATAACCAGAGTGTCTACTTCGTGTGGTTGTACTAAGGCGGAGGCGGAGAAGACAGAGTTGCAACCTTATGAATCTACAGTGGTTAAAGTATCGTTTGATCCGGCGGTGCATGGAGATGATACGGATTTAGGTGAGTTGACCAGAGAAATTTACATTAGCACGGATAATTCTGCTTTTGCCCAAGTTACTGCGCAGATATCGGCTAATGTAGTTAAGGAATAAGGGTATGGAAGTCCTATACCAAGTATCATTAGTGGCTGCTTTTGTAGCGGGAATGGTGGCTTTGTTTGCGCCGTGTTGCATATCATTTTTGTTGCCGGCGTATTTGGGAAATGTTTTTAAGGAGAAGAAAAAAGTGTTGTTGATGACGCTCGTTTATTCATCGGGAATCTTTGTGGTTATGCTGCCGGTGGTGTTGGGGGCGAAAGCATTGTCTAGCTTGTTCTTTGAATGGCACGATCAGACATATATTTTTGGTGGAGTATTGATGATAGTAGTGGGTGTGGTGGCATTGTTGGGCGTGAAGTTACCAATGCTTAAGCTTGGGTCGGGTCAGGCAAAGAGTAAAACGGATGTGGCGTCGACTTTTATGCTGGGTCTTGTTTCGGGGATTACTTCGGCTTGTTGTGCGCCGGTATTGGTGGGAGGGATGGCGTTAAGTTCTTTATCACCAACACTTATACAGTCGCTTGGTGTAGGTGTGGCGTATGTTATGGGAATGGTGACTCCCTTATATGTGGCTGCTGTGTTGATTGAAAAAGGAAACATTCTTGATAGACCATTTTTAAGGAAAAAGCTGTTTACCATTAAATTAGGTGACAGGTGGTTTCCAGTGTTTGCAACGAATATTGGGGCAGCAGTTATTTTTGTTGGTGTTGGTGTTTTAACAGTTGTTCTGACCTTGATGGGTCGTTTGGGAATGTCGATGGGGGAAACGGATATTGTAAAGAAGATAAATGGGGTGGCGTTTGGGATTTCAGAGATAACAGATCGGGTGCTCGGTCTAGATGTTATTTTTGTGCTAATCGGTTTGTACCTATTGTATCGATTAGTGAAGAGCGCAAATAGGTCGGATTAATTATTTATTATTTATTATGGATGAAGATATAAAAGGGGTGGGGGATGGTAAAAGTGAACGTAGAAATAAGAAAATGAAAAAAAAGCCTAACTGGCGAGTAGTAATAGTAGCTTTGGTGCTATTAGGTGCGTTTACTTTTAATAGATTTTTTGAAATCGAGCCAAGGAATACAATGTTGATGTCTGGGATGAAGATGGTTGGGCAAGAGTTAAGTGTTGAAGAGCAAAAAGCGGTGCAGGCTTTTTTGAAATTCAAAAAGATAAGGAGTAATTCTTTGCCGATTGGGATTCCTGATGTTTATGGTAAGGAGCTAGAGGTTAATTTTGATGAGGTGCAGGAGAGTATGAATAATATGCGTTATATGGGACCGACGTATGGTACGGATGAAGGAAAGATAGTTTTAGAAGGGGATGAGCTGAAGCGTTTTATTGAAATTGGCAAGTTAACGGCTTGTGAGTATTGTTGCGGGGTGAAAACCTTGGTTGACGATGAAGGAAAGGCAGCGTGTGGATGCGCTCATTCAATTGTGATGAGAGGACTGGCTGCTTACTTGATAAAAAATCATTCGAATGAATTTACTGATGAAGAAATCTTGGCTGAAGTGAATGAGTGGAAGAAGGTGTTTTTTCCTAAACAAACTTTGACGGCTACATTTAAGGAGCTTAAGGAATCAGGTGATATGGATATTGAAGCTTTGTTACAGGAATTTCCGGACTTTTTGCCCCAGATGGTAGGAGGTTGTTAGGAGAGAAGTTAATATGGAAAAAGAAACTGGCGATAAAGAAAATAAGTGGACGGCTCCGGCTATTGTTTTGGCAGGGGGATTAGTGACTCTGGCTGTTTTCAATGTTGGTGTCGGAACAGAGTCGGTTGTGATGGCAGATCATATGCGGTTGGCATTGGTTGATTCGGTTAAGATACACGAAGATTTTATGTGTGCTTGTTGCGGAAAAAGTATTGCCGAGTGCGAGTGTGGTATGGCGGAGGAGCGGAGGGAGACGGTTGATGTGTTAGTTGCCAAAGGTTTGAGCAAACGTGGGGTTTATAAGGGAATGGTAAAGAAGTATACAGAAGAGATATTGTTTAATACGGCTTTGGCGGCGGAAATAAGGCAGGAATTAGTTGCTGAAGCGCCGGCAATCAGATCTGTTATTTCAGTTGAGCCTAAAAGTATTGATGTGGGAGTGATTAGTATGGCAAAAGGGGAGGTGGAGGCAGTGTATATGGTGCGTAACGTGGGGAAAGTTGTGTTGGAAATTTCCGGATTGGAGACTTCTTGTATGTGTACTACGGCATTTTTGAGGAACAAGAAAGAAAAGAGTCCTTTGTTTGGAATGCATGATAATCCGAAAGGCTGGTCAACGAAACTTGAGGCAGGCGAAGAGATGGAGTTGGTGGTGAGCTTTGATCCTAATGCTCACGGGCCGGAGGCGGTGGGGCCAGTAACAAGAACAATTACAATTTTTTCAGATGACATGATTGATTCTGCCAAGAAGGTGCAATTTGAGGCGGATGTGGTGAAGTAGATGGTTGTTGATTTTACCCGCAGGTCAGTAATTTGCATGTATACCCTATAGGGGTATACTACATGCATGAAAAAAGATACTAAAAAAAGGGTACTGCACAGATTGAAAATTTTAGAGGGTCAGGTTCGAGGATTGCAGAGAATGGTAGAGGAAGAAGAATATTGTATTGATATTCTTCATCAATCTTTAGCTGTTAGGGAGGCTTTATCTAGTATAGAGGATTTGATTTTAGAGAATCACTTATCTACTCATGTAATTGAACAGGTTAAGGCGGGGAATAAGGCGAAAGCAGTGAAAGAGATATTAGCGATTTATAAGTTGTCGAAGAAAAAGTAAAAATTTGGAGGTTAGTAGGGAAGAAATGGAGCGTTCAGTGCAGCTTGATATTGTGTTGGGCAGATTATCGGATTTGTATTGATTGCTGTTTTGTTTTGGATACAAGACAGCTAGGATTTAATTGTGGCGTTTTTTGTTGTGTTTTTGGTATGACCTAAAACTTTTTAGTTAGCGTAACATTTTTTTAATTTTTTTTGCGGTATAATATGTTCATAGGCGCTATGGCACAAAGAAAAAAACTAATTGGTAAGTTGAATAGAAAAAGACTGGTTAAGAAATCGAGGTTGAAGCA
>SDBS01004236.1_pt1 | contig 14052 bp, 12 predicted proteins | sample 2277091 | NCBI WGS metagenome assembly SDBS01 (sample SAMN10404972, study PRJNA504765) | marine sediment metagenome | isolation source: marine sediment core GS10_PC15, 163 cmbsf | place: Arctic Ocean: Southern Knipovich Ridge | collected 2010
ATAGATACAATAACCATCAAGTCCACAGTACTACAGGAGAGATCCCTATCTTAAGATTTGAAAGAGCGATAAAGGAGAAGAATTCCTTATTTAGAGAATTCGAGATACCTTCTCCTTATACCTCAGTAAAGGATATCTTTTGTCTCAGAGAAAAAAGAAAAGTGGATGCTTATCATAAAATTTCCATCAGTAACCTTAAATTAAAAGTGCATAAAGCTCCTTTAAGAGAAAAGGTTGAACTTCGTATTGCCCCTGATGAGAAAACAGGAATGGCAGAGGTTAGAATCTGGTATAAAGATATACTTTGTGATGTCTACCCGGTTAAAAATTCTGACCTTAGTATAGTGCAATTTTAAAACTTAAATGGTGCACTTTTAAAATTTAGCTAACAGCAAATAATTTTTGCTCCGACCTTTTTAAGTATTACCTGAGGTAGCATATCTTTTTGCTTGAAACGCTCCTTTGTCAATTTCCATATCTTATCTCCTGTCTCGGCACTTAACAGATCTTTAGTTCCAAATAGTCTTCTTAAGTCTAGATGGAGCCACTGATGAATATGACTTCCCTCAAGGTTAGGGAAAACCTTACTTAAGGCCATCCACTTATCATAATCTGAGATTTTAGGATCTCTTGCCAGAGCCTGAGAAAAACCTGAAGATTTTGCAGCCAATTGAAGGATATAATGATCACAGTTTGCATATTCTTTCCTTTCCTCAAGAACTTCAGCTCTCCAGATATTGGGAAAAGGCTTGTTTTCTACAATTTGCCTTAAGTTATGGTGCGTATGAACATCAATAATTCCAGCTTTTTCTCTAAATGGAACGGCTACCTCATGATATAACTTTACTCCCTCAGGTGTATCCAGCAACCAATTAGGACCTAAAAATTTTTCTTCCTCTCTCATCTTACCTCTTTGTACATTTTTTCTCTTACTAAACTGCTCTTTTTCTCATTTACGTTAGCCAATTTATGATCATCATCTTAGTTACGTCTTGTATTCGCAGTCTACAAAAATAATCAACCCTATTTGAGCACAAATTTGAGGACAATCGGGCCGACAGACAATGAATCCATTAGGAAAATCGGCCAAAAGATTATTTTCACTTGCTAACCTTGTATATTCTGTGAATAATCTCAACTGCCTTTTTCCCTTCTTCTCCATCTATTAAGGGTTTACGATTAGAAAGAACAGCGTTTATCATGTCCTCTATTTGCATTTGATGATATCTGGGAGAGATACCTTTTGCTTCTCTTGCCCCTCCAGTCTTACTCTCCTGACCTATCAGTCTTATCTTTTTATCCTCTTCTTTCTCCTCTTTGAAATCCCAAGTCACAATTTTATTTCCCTCCACACAAGCGCTTCCATTTTCCCCATAAATCTCCAGGCGTTCATCAAAACCAGGATAAATTGAGGTTGTTCCTTCTATCAGCCCTAGCGCACCGTTTTTAAACTCGAGTATGGCCAATGCTGTATCCTCTACTTCAATATCGTGAACAAGTGTTTTTATCTTGCTCTGAATCTCCTTCACAGGACCCATCATCCACTGCAAAAGATCAATAGTGTGGATACTCTGATTAATAAGTGCTCCTCCTCCATCGTACTTTTTCGTCCCTTTCCACCCACCCCTCCCGAAGTACTCAGGAGAACGATACCATCTGACCAAAGCATTTCCCAAAACGAGCTTACCGAATCTGCCTTCCTCCAAGGCAGAACGCAGGGTCTGCACTGCCTTCTTAAATCTATGTTGGGATATTACTGTAAGTTTTACCCTGTTTTTATGTGCAGCATCGATAATAGCGTCACACCTTTCAGGAATAACATCTAAAGGCTTCTCTATTACTAGATGTTTTCCAGTCCGAGCTACCTGTACACCCAAACTCGCATGTAAATTACTAGGTGTGCAAATACTTACAATTTGAATATTATCTTGGGCAAGAAACTTCTCTAGGTCTGTGTAAGCCTGCACATTATATTTTTCAGCCAACTCTTTTGCCTTCTTTTCATCTACATCGTAAACGCCCAAAAGCTTACCCTGCTCGGTACTCTTGATAGCCTTCGCATGTATACTGGCCACAAAACCACATCCGATAATGCCAAAACCTATGTAAGACATACATGCCTCCTATTAAAGACCTTGGATCTCTGAGATGATATCCTTAAGAGCTCTCACAGCTTTCTTAAAAGCTTTTTTTCCGCTAAATCCTCCTTTTTCTCCAGCAATCTCCAGATGTGGCTCAAGAGAAAGAAAACCTCTAAAACCATTTCCTTCTAAAAACCGAAGAATTTCTTTGATGTGTCCATCACCTTTTCCAGGAAGAACCACTTTGCCAGTTTTGAATAGAGCATCTTTGACATGTACATACTCAATATATGAGGAGAGAGGAGGAAGGGCTTCTTTCAACGGGTCTATCTTAATTTGGACGAAATTGGCCGGATCAAATATTGCTTTGAGATAAGAGGAATTAACAGACCTTAGGATATCAAGACATCTTTGGGGAGTGTCCCCGTAGATTCTCTTCTCGTTCTCATGAAGGAGAACAACGCCCTCTTTTTCAGCAAGCTCAGTCTGTTCTCTCATTCTGTCCATTACCTTCTCGCGAAACTCTTCAGGTTTTCGGTCCAGAGGGATGTAGTAGGAAAATAGTCGTACAAATTTGCTTTCAAAGAAGCAGGCTCGATCGAGAGCTTTTTTGAATAGTTCCATATGGGTGTCAAAATCCCTCCTTACGCTAACTTTTCCGATAGGAGAAGCTAAACAGGATACCTTTACCTCTCTGTAGTCCAGTATTTTCTTTATCTTACGAAGCTCTTGCTCATCAAGATCCAGTACTCCTTTCCCCTCCACCCCTCGAAGCTCAATGTAGCCTATTCCTTCGCTCCTAAGCAAATCCAATTGTTCATTCAAATGAGGAGATATCTCATCACCAAAACCAGTTAAAGTAAACGAAGTATTCATCTTACGTTTTCTCCTCTCTTATTTTCTCCATCTGATATCCCAAACCATATCCTTTTATAGTTTCTGTGTTTACCATACCATCCTTTCGCCGAAAGAGATTTGGGTGAACCTTTGCTTCTTCATTGGACGCTTTTGGAAAGAACTGGCAGGAATTTACCTCAACACCCTTTATAGGATAAGTTCTTGCTGCAAGACCTACTGAATGAATCAAAGAAATACTAGGATTAGTGAGATCTTGCACACTGTAAGGGATACCTTTCTGAGAAGCTTTTGCCAAAAGCAAAAGACCCTCGGATTGACATTTGCAGGTTTTCAATGCTATCCCTGACCAGCCTAGTTTCATAGCAAGATCAAACTCCTCAATGCCGGTAAGACTTTCATCTACAATAACAGGTTTTAACTCTGAGACCTTATGCATATCAAAGCGATGTCGACTAAGATCTCTTTCCGTGGGTTGCTCAATGTACAAGAGCTCATCGAAAAAGCGAGGACGGGTCTCTCTCAATTTGCGCAGTAACTCTACTATATACTCAGGGGTCTCGCATTGTTCGTTAGTATCCACAGAGAAGAAAAGTTTCTTGCCTTCTTGAATCTCATGGGCAATGCTGGTTACCTCCTGTATCCTATCGACATCCCAACTCAAATCATTCCCTGTCAGTTTTATCTTTAAACAGAAAAGCCCGTCTCTTTTTATCCACTCATCTAAAGAGTTAGGAAGACCATCCTGGGGGTCACTTTCATCTATTTCCGACTTTCTCAGTTTATCCTTACCGCCTACTAAGTGAAAAGCAGGAATTCGAGAGAGATAATCTCTTCGGATGTACTCGACGACATATCTTCCCTTAAATTCTTTACCTAAGTAATAACTTAGATCATGGTCCATGAACTCCTTCCCATACCCCTTGTAGGTATCGATTCTATTTACATTACCGAAGGCGTCATGGATAGCGGCATCAACAGGGGAGGCGGATACAAGAGCCGCTAGGAACGGAAGTTCTTTTTCAAGTCTTCTTTCCTTTGACACCTCCTCTGCTATTTTCTTTAGCTCTTCCCGTAGATTCCAGAATATGTCAATTGGATGAGAAAATTGAGTATATTCGGTCACCTTTTTGCAAAATCTTCTTGTCACCTCTTGCATAGCCTCATTTTTCCTCTGATGAGACACTGAAGGATCAGGGAATGCCCACAGATCCATGAGGAATATCCCGCCATACCCCTCTGTTCTCCTACCTTCTCTGTTTTCCACCTCTACCTTTACCTCACAAAAAGGACATGTTTCTACCACAACTGCTCCAAACTTCAGAGGAGTTCGTGCTACTGCCTCTTTAATCTGAGGCTTTGCAGATAAAACTCTAATATCAGATTGCAAAGACATTCTTCCCTCCCTTAATATATCTAATTTTGTCTTGTTTTCAAATACCTTTCTAACCAGGTGATAGTTTCCTTTTCGTATGTTCTGGTTATATCATGGATGTTGGAACTTAGAAGGTGCTTAAAATTTTTCAGCCACCCTTTGAAAAAATAAAGGTTATTGATATCATCACTTCTCTGAAAGGAGTTTTTCACCTCTCTCCTAGATTAGTCTCTAGTTCTTTATCCGCCTTTAAACATTGCACGAAATGGTTCTTCTTCTTATTTCTTACTGGCAAACTTTACACCCTGTTGACAGCCTCAACTCATTAGAAAATTGTTAACTCGCATATTTTTTTATAAGGAGAATATTCTCCGGTGGAGTCTCGTAAGGAATCGCTCCAGTCCCCAGTAGAATGTTTTCTCTTCCAGCAGCAAGCTCTATTACCTTATCGACATCGGCTAATATCTCCTTCTTGGTGCCATGGGTATAAAGATGAGGATCTAAGTTTACTCTTACCTTGACTTCAGGATGATCCTTCATTTTCTCGAGGAAAGCGACTCTGTCTGTCTCTGCCGGACAGATAAGAAAATCAGTTCCAGTCTCCAGCATCTCCGAGATAATAGGTTCTGTATCTCCTCCAATGATGCATGCTACAGGATGCCCTGCTATGTCTGCTACTTTGTGCATTATTCTCTTAAGAGGAGGAAGTTCGATCTCACGAAACTGCTTTGGTGAGAGCAAAGGAGGAGCGGCAACTGATTCAAAAAATGCCACATCAAGTCCTACGTCTACCACTGCTCGGGTTAAAACAAGTTGTCCTTTAACCAATCTATATAAGAAATCTCTTACTTTATCTGAATGAACAGCAACATCAACCATGAGTTGATTTAATCCTAATATGTTTTGAGCTATAGAAAAAGGACCACTTACTGGGATACGTACGTCTGCTTTAGGAAACTCATCTTGCAACTTCTTACCTACTTCAATTATAGTCGGGACCCGTCCCGCCTTGCGCGGATTAAAAGATCTAATCTTTTGTAATCCCTCATCTAAAGATGAAAAGATAGGTTGAGTAATGGCTGGGATGCCATTGCCCCCAGGTTCTCGAATTTTACAACCATAAGCTTCAGCTTCGAGATTATAAATGTCAATTCCCACTACTACGGGGAAGTGTTTGTATAACTTATATGCCCTGCGATGAGCTTTCCAAATTAAACCTTTATTACGTGACACCTCCCAAGGCGTTTTGCCGATTAACCGTGCTGCATGTTCATACACCGATAAAGACAGAGGTATTTTCATCTATTCTGAGCCTTTTGCAAAACCCCTCGGATAAATTCTAAATCTTCTTTAACCCATCTATCCCGAATTTTTCTCTCCACCTCATACTCACCATGAATGCTTAGAGGTCCATCATATCCTGTATTTAGAAGCAAGGTAAAAAACTTTTTCCATGGTACAAGCCCTTTCCCTAAAGGTACAAATTCACTTTTATCAATAAGCTCTCCATCCTCCTCACTTTTGACATACACTACATCTTTCAAGGCAACAAGGGAAAGATAGTCTTTCACCATGGCAAGACCTCTATTGTACTTTTCCCCGTCCAAGATAAGGTGTCCCGTATCAATGTAAGCTCCAATATACTGTGGGTCAAATCCTCTAATTAAGTGCATAAGAGAAGCACAATTCGACCCGTAAAGGGAACCTGAGTGAGTATGGTAGCATGTTTTAACATGATACTCTCTACTTAATTTCTCAAATCCTTCTAATACCCTTTTTATCCTATCAACTTCTTCCCAGTAGTCCTGTCTCTGCTCGTATTTCCAGTAAGCAAGTTTCACCCACTTGATACCAGCTTCGCTACAGGCTGCATATAGCCTTTTAGCGTCAGAGGTAGTGGGGTCCAAAAAATTGAAATGAGTAGTAACAAGAGTTGCTTCTATCCCTTGAGAATTCCACATTTTCTGTGCTTTAGGTAAAGTCTTCTTCACATTCTCTGGATTAATAGAATGGCCTGGTCGGACGGTAAGGTCAATCCCATCAAAACCCATACTCTTTACCTTCTCTCCAAGCTCCTCAACTGACAGGTCTTTATCATATTTAGAAAAATAAACGATCTTCATCAGCTTTATCCTTTACAACAGCATACTACTGTTTTTTTGTTACCGAATACTCTAAGTTCACTTCCTCAGAAGATCTCCACATCCCCAATGGCTCACTTCTTCCCAGGACTGGATATACGAGAGGTAAGAATAGGTTGTAAACTCCTCTAATTCTACTTTCACCGAAGCGGGCTTAGGGTTCATCATATCATGATCTTCACCAAATTTTCTCTCTTCTAAATCTTCCACCACGGTTTAACTACGCTAAAGGACTTGAAAATCATCTACCTCCTTTCATAAAAAATCACCGTTGGATACCCGCCAGTAGAACTGGCGGGAGGAAAACGGTAAATTCGCCGAAGGCGAATTTTAGGAGTTCCCCTAATAATACTTCTTTGCTAAAATAAGGATATGAGCTCAGTTAAAAGAACAAAACATGCTGTGTATGATAGCAAATACCACTTGGTCTGGATTCCAAAATACAGAAAGAAAATATTCAACAGGGCGATAGCAGAGTATATTAAACAGGCATTTCAGGAGATAGCAGAAGAGTTTGAATTTGAGATAGATACCATGGAAGTGATGAAAGATCATGTGCATGTCTTTCTTTCTGCTCCACCCAGGTATTCTCCAGCTTAAATTGTTCAAATCATGAAGAGCATATCAGCCAAGCAGGTTTTTAAAAGGTTTCCCCATCTGCAGGATATTCTCTGGAACAGGGAACTTTGGAGCGATGGATACTTTGTTCGAACAGTAGGAGATAAAGTAACAGCAGAGGTAATCCAAAGATATATCCAGCATCAGTATAGAGCACAACAACTGGAGCTCGATCTCTGATTTAAATATCCCTACAGCTCTGCTGCGGGGATATTTACTGTTTTTATGCCCTTTTTGCGATTTTTATGCTTAATGCTCCATCTCAAAAATAACACCGAGTATTTTGTCCGGTTCTTTGAGAATAGTAGGAATTTTCATCTCTATCTGCTCGAAAGGAATAGTATGGGTCGTAAGAGAGTCAACATTAAGCTTACCTTTGGCGATCATACGCATGCACACCTCCAAATTCGTCCGAGTTGTCCATCGCATATATACAGATGGATAATTCCGGCCAAACTCCCACTCCTCATCATGATAGCCAGGGCCTGTTCTGGCAGCTACACGAATATCGATGTTTGCTGGTGACCAAGAGCACGTTATAGAAGCATCACCTACAATAATAATTCTTCCTACCAAGTGCCCATCAGGTGTACACTTAAGAGACTCATAGATTCTCTCTCTAGCTTTGTCACCATTGCCCCCAAATGCAATGACAGCGGTATCAAGTCCATATCCATCTGTAAAGACTTTTGTAGCTGTTACCTCATTTTCTCTACCAACTACTGCCGTAGCATCGATACCCCACTTCTGGGCAATTTTGGTACGGAATGAAATCTTATCCCAACCAATCACAAAGTTACCAGCTAATTGGTAACACATGGCAGTTAGTTGCCCAACCAATCCTAATCCAACTACGGCAGTATATTCTCCAAATTCTGGCTTGCCTCGACGCAGTGCATTAAGTGCAGTAGCAGCAAGCATAGCATAAGAACCCTGAGCAAAGGTGACCTCTTCTGGTAACGGAATACAGAGATTATGCGGAACGACAGCATAATTTGTGTGAAGTGCATAATTTCCGCCAATACAAGCAACGCGGTCACCGACATTAAACCCCTCTACTCCTTCACCTATCTGTAATATGATCCCAGCATTTGAATATCCAAACGGTTTGAGTTTCGTCTCAGGATTAGACCTTTCTGGTTTTTCCCGTAATTTGTGCCAACCGCCCAGTTCAGTCCCGGGACTCACTAAGGAGTTATACACCTCAACCAAGACAGTTCCTGGACGCAGCGAAGGAATGTTTTCTTCAATAAAACCTATGTGCTCATCTTCCATTTTGGCTGCAACTATGCGTTTTTGTCTCATATATACTCCCTTAACGTAAATCTACGGTATCTATATCAAGCTTTAGCATTCATCCCGCCTTATAGTTTTATTAAATATCACATTTTCCTTGCTTTCAGCCAAAAGAAAACTTCCAAGAAATGTCCTCCAACTACCTATGTTCTATTCTGTATAGAATTGAAAATTAGTTAATTTACAGTTCCTCCCTTGTTTCATAGTTATAAGGACATGAGTCAGATTTTGATATTTTCAAGATAATCTAAGCAGATTATATAAGGATGTATCATCACTCAACGATATGCATTAATCGTTTTCATCATTGCTAAAATATTCTCCTTGGGAGTGCCTGGCATAAGATAATTTGAGACTCCCACTATTATACCTCCCCTTTCTTTGGCAATCTCAATACAGGAAATAGTTTCTTTGATAACTTCTTGTTTGGTTCCTCTATGGAGAGTTCTCGAACTTATATTTCCTATAAGCACAAGAGAAGGATACTTTTCTCTAAGTCTCTCAAGGGACATTCCCGCCTCACGGTCAACTTCAAGATATCCATCGATACCTGATTTACCAAATAGATCCTCACTGATAGGCCATAGATTACCATCGCTATTAATTAGAGAATACATTCCATAGCTATGGCATAAGCTGGTAATTTTTCTTAATCGAGGTAACATTAACTCATGAAAACTTTTAGGAGAATAAAGAGGGCCTTTATTTGAGGCAAGATCATCTCCTCCATTAAATGAAAATTTAACTCCAATCTTGGCTAATATCTTAATTCTTCTGAGAGCTCGCTCTGTCTGAATATCCAAGTAACGCTTTATCAAATCTGGCCTTAACGCAACCGCTTCTAACCATTTTACCTCTGGAGGAATACCTATACCTCCCCCTTGCACCCTTATAGCATATTTCTTTCCAAATTTCTCTATTGCTTTCTTTATTTGCGTAAACTCTTCATCTTGAATATCAGGATAATAATTCTTAAGAGCTTTTCCCTCAATCTTAATACTATGCTTAATATCCTTATTTTTCTCTGATTGATCAATCATTTGATAAAGTTCTGTCTTGGGATCAAATCGCATTACATACCAGTTTTTCTCAGGATCTTCATAAAGAAAAGTATATTCATCTATTTTTTTCGTAGGCTTCCCTGAACCCCAATACCACAGCCGTAATATGTCCTGTTGTGTTACTACTGCTAAATCAAATGCATCTTTTAGAGACTTTTCTAAAAACTCCTCATGTGCATTTTTTCCTTCCCATAACGCTTTAGCCTCTCTCCACGATTGAACGCCTCCGCCCACATAAGTTTCTCTTCCTAAAATCATAGAGGCAACTTGGCTAGAAAACCCAACATGGTAAATAGATACCCTATCCGTGGGTTTATGTTGGAAAGTTCTTAGTATTCGTTCTCGAGGTAACATGCTTAGCCCTTTCATAAAGTGAAATTTCGTACTACAATCAAAATTCTACTCTCATTCTTTTCTCAATCTGTAACTGAACAAACGTGATTATCAAAAGAATACCAAACAACACAACAGCTTCAGCCATTGCCGGACCAACATCGAAGAAAGTAAAGGGAGAGTGATATGGAAAGTTTGTTGTGACTTGCTTGCTCCATCTATCTTGGCAGCTTTATAATACATTTGGTATGCCAGTTATCCCTGCTAAATACAAAACAAGATCAAGAGCTTTCATTAAAGATTCCTGAGACCTTTCCAGCCATACGTAGACAGAAGGGCTTACTTACCCCACAACTTCTGGCTACAGGCTCGATTTTGCCCTTTTTAATAACCTCACAGAGTACAGCAATTTTTTCCTCAACAGATATAGGTCTAAAATCCATCTTTCTCACCTCATATGAATTATTCCATACAAGCTGAATCTGGCAAGAGAAAAACGTAAAGTAATTATAACAAAGAACTACTACATTTCAGAGAAAGTTGAACCATGTCTAACAAGAGAACATCTATAGAGAGATCTTTTTCTTGCCTGTTTAGTATTGCTATGCAGAATCATTGTACTATAGCTCATATTACACTTCTTTGCTTGTAGCTTTGACTGCTTACCGAAGTGGACAGAAAGACAAGATCAGATTCATAAAGTCTTTTGTGCCCAATTTCTTAGATGACTCTCGGAAACCTTCTTTGAGAACACTAAATCTTCAAAAATGATACACTGTCGAAAAAATGACTTTTGTGAAGCCCTATATATCCTTATTGTGCGGTCTCCATGATTTGCTCGACAACTTAGGTATTTTTCCTTTATCTTCTATTTTTTAGCGGAGGAATACTTTCCTTTCAGGGATAGTTGACGGTCACGACGAACACGAGCAAGGTAGCTACGCATGGTCTCCATGCCAAATTCTCTAATTATCTCATCAGTTGACACATTAGGCAAATTAGATCCGAATATGAGCAGAGACTCATGAGGAAGCAATTCAGCATATATCGCCTCACTACCATATTTCTCATAAACAGCCTTTAACTGCTCTATATTGAAATTGGGATGTAAAAGTCGGCGATCCATATCAATAGTAGCTGTCGTTAAAGGAGCAGCAATACCATTGGTAGTGTCATAAGTGTCACGAGTTAAACTGGTAATCTCACGGCCACAGACATCGACAAACGTTGAACGATTTGTATAGATAGCTCCCATATAAAAACCGAACTCAATTGACCATCTAGTCAGCATCCGCCCTCCTTCCCACATAGATGGCCAAAGCACTAATTCAGCTTTATTAGTACACAAACCTGCGCCAACTTCCCAGTAATTTAAATCGAAGCAAATACATATGCCTACTCGGCCAAAGCTAGTCTCAAAAACCGGTATTTCTGTGCCAGGAACGATACCCATGTCCAATTCACGATGCGTAGGAAAATTCTTATGGTAAACCCCTACAATTTGACCGTTCCGGTCCAATAGTACCGCGCTATTATATCTCTGCCCTTTTTCCAGCGTAGCCAATGGACAGACAACGTAGATACTGTATTCACGAGCTTTCTTGGACATAGCTGAGATCGTCGGGCCATCTAACGATTCAAACCTCCATGGGTCACTGGCAATCTCAGGAGTACCCAGCTGGGTGCAGACCTCGGGAAAGGCAACTAGATCACTCTTGCATTGTGCTGCTTGTTCCACGTAGTCACCCATCCATGCCAACGTTTTGCTCATTCGATCAGGCTCATTGACCGGCAAGGGGGGAAAACTAACCAACGAAATCCCAGCTAATCTACTCATAATAAACCTTCTCCCATCGAACAAAACTAGAAACTTGCTCAAGTAGGATTATAGCAGAAAAGAAAGAGGGGGTCAAAATAAAATTGAATCCCTCTTTCTTTTTTGCTATATTATTAGCAGTCAAAGATTAATATTACTGTTAATAAGAAAAGGAGGATAAGTGTTTATGAATATTAGCGATTTGCGGCAAGAGATATCAATCTTGAGAGAGGAAAGATTGAAGGCAGAGAACAGATTAATGCAGGCAAAAGATATGCTCGCCTCTTCTTTGATCTTAAGAAAGGTTATCTGTGGCAATCCTAACTGCAAGTGCCAGGAAGGTAAACTTCACGGACCCTACCCCTATCTATCAGAAAGAAGAAAAGGAAAGACCCGCTTAACCTACATTAGAAAAAGGGATCTAGAAGAAATAGAAAAGAAAACAGAAGAGTACCGTCTCTTTCAGAAAAGACTTGAGTATATAAGGCACTTAAATAGAAGAATTGGTGATCTATTCAAGAGAATAAGAAAAATGAGAATTGAAGAGGGTAGGAAAACAAAGGAGAATAGGAAGAAATGAAAGAAGAAATCAAGGTATGGCTCAGGAACGAGAAAGAAATAGAAGAAGCCATTATTAATGGAGAAGAGGTAGAGGTAGTAGAGAGTGACTTTGGAGCCAGTGAGCTCTTAGTTGACTTTCTGAAAGAGACAGGTCTTTGGGATATCTTAACCGGAATGCCGATAAAAATGGGGAAGAATAATGGTTACCCGGGTAAGATTATCCTGGGAATTCTTATCTTGAAAGAGCTTATGGCTATAGGAAAGATAGCCGGAGCCGGAAAGATCATCCAGGATGGTAAGCTGATGGCCGACATTGGCTTTAACCTTGAAAGAATAAAGAAAGCAGAAAAGGAAGAAAAAGGAGTAACAGATTTAGATACCTTACGAAATCATCTAAAGAAAATCCCTCAAACTGAATCAGATAAAGCTTTCTATCAACATATTGAAATCTTGAGGGATAAAAGATGGATAAGGGGTCACCAGTATGTCGCCGATGCAGTAGAACTAGAGGTTCCTTATGGAGAAACCTTTGAAGGAATGGGAGAAGTATGGAAGAAGAAGGAAGAGAGGTATAAATATGGCTACAAACTCGAGCTCTTAATGAATGTTACCACTACCGGGAGACTACGCTTTGTAGGATGTGCCTTAGCTCCCATAAATAGTGATGAGAAAGCTTTGCTCATTTCAATCTTTAAGAAAATAGAAGAGCATCTGGGCAGGGGTAAGGTAAAAGAGATAATTAAATCGCTTACCTTAGACAGGGGCTATTGGGGAGCACATTTCTTATGGAAATTAAAACATAAATGGGGCACAGATTTTGTCACCTTAGTAAGGGATGATGATCTTGATTTTGTAAAACATGTGGAGTACTACTTAAGAGGAGTAGAGCCAACCTTCAAAGAAAGATGGACAACTGTTAAAAAAAGAGGAAAGGAGGAGAAAAAGAAGATAAGAATATGCGGGATAAATGGGCTTTCCTTAAGAAGATATTCTAAAGAGGGAAAAGAGAAGGACTTAGGTAAAGTGAATTGTGTGGTGGTTTATGATGAATACAAGGGAAGGATGAGAAGAAGAATTTATGTCACTACCTTGGATGCTAAAGAAGATCCTTTCAGAATCTATAAGCTCTATAAGGATAGATGGATTATTGAAAATCAGGGGATACGATATCTATCCCAAAGATGGAGCTTAAGAGACTTTGCCGGAAGGAGCTTGAATTCTATCCAGGCCAGAATCTGGAGTATTCTTATGCTCTACAATGCGGTAAAGATCTTGGAAATGAAGTACGAAGGTAAGATGGAGGAGTTAAAGGACAAAATGAGCCAGAAAGGAGAAAGATCTTATCTTTCTGGCTGTGCTTTGATAGTCTACGGAAGAGATAAATATTACGGAATCTTCAGTGCCGTGAAATATGCTAGACTTACTACTAAAAGAAGGGATAAAGAAATCGCCAGGGAACTGGAGAAAATGTTAGTTGAAAAGATCTCAAAGAAAAAAATAACTGAGTTCATAAAGAGATTAAAACAAGAATAATTTTCCTCTTCCTTCCTTTCAAATTCAAGGGACTGCCTCGCCCATAATAGGGAATGTATTGCTTTTTTCCTATCTTTACCCCTTATAGAGCATCAGTAAAGATAGAACCCTATCAAATTATTTTTCTGGCTTCCATTTTTCTACCAAAAAATTTCTACTCTCCGTTTTCTTTACCAAAAACTTCTCACTTTATCCCATTTTTTCCTGAGTTCTCGAAATCACCGTCTACTTTCAATTTTTCAAATCTACCCCAAGGGGACGTGTCAAATCATTTAACGGCCTAACCCAATTTGGGATGGTTGAATCATATAATTTCTAACCGAACGGGGTCTTTGTTTCTTAGAAGGATTAGCATCTCTTGTTCTCTTTTTATCCTCATATG
>SDBS01004237.1_pt1 | contig 14051 bp, 19 predicted proteins | sample 2277091 | NCBI WGS metagenome assembly SDBS01 (sample SAMN10404972, study PRJNA504765) | marine sediment metagenome | isolation source: marine sediment core GS10_PC15, 163 cmbsf | place: Arctic Ocean: Southern Knipovich Ridge | collected 2010
ACTGTATTCAGAAAAGTAGTTTTGCCGTTCTCTCCACCGCCATGCAGGAAGAAAAATACATCCTCGGAAACGTCACCTGTGAGGCTTAGCCCTATCGCTTTCTGAAGGTAGAAAATCACATCCTGATTGCCGTCCATAATTTGATTTAAAAACGCCGTCCATCGGGGACATTCAACATCCATATCAAGCCCAACGGGACAGAGTTTCGTTATCAGATTCGTTTGTTTATGAGGCTGCAGCTCCCCGGTAGTTAAATCGATTGTTCCATTTTCAACATTAAGGAGCAGGGTATTCTTGTCCAGGTCTTCCGCCCGGACGGGGATCCCGGGCTCCGAAGTTGCCGCTTCAATCATGTTGCGGATGCGGGGTATTGATTCGCAGCCTAGAGCGTATCGAACCAGAGCTTTTCTCTCTGCTTCAACTTCAATCTTCGCTCCCTCAGCATACATTCCCCGTACCGTATTTTTAGCGAAACTCCGGATCACGCGCATATTGTCTTTAGCCCAGCGTGTGCCGTCCCATATAAGCCATTTGCCCCATTCGTCACAGTGATGAATGCCATCGCCGTATCGTGATACCAACCTCTCCGCATTGCCGGTATCTGTCTTGTGAAATTCGCCGGTAATAACAGAGCCTTTGCCATGTAACACCTCAGCGGGAACCTTTTCCGTGCTGGGGACAAACACAGGTGCAGCGGAGATCAGTTCTTTAAATTCTTTGTGATTATGACCTGGTATCCAATTAGCAATGTCTTTCCCGTGCTTCTCTTCGACAGGAAATCCAAGATCGACCCAGAATACTTTACAGCCTCGCTGCAGCAGGTGTTTCCCAACATTCTGCATGTGCTCCTGACCCGGGACATCCGCATCAGGAAGTAGGTAGATTTTTGCATCTTTCGGGAAATATTGATTGAGCTCTGCCCGCCATTTCAATGCTCCGCCACTGTTACAAGTGGCCGTGTATTTTCTACTCCGTAGGAGTTCCACGCACTTTTCACCCTCGACGATAAACACCGACTCATCAAATGCCAAAGCCTTCAAAAGATCGGGGAGCTGATACGGTAGGCGCTTTATTTTATCAAGCTTCCAAGTCCAGCCGCCCACACCATCCGGCCGCCTCTGCCTGAAGGTCTTGCCCGTGCTGATTTCTTTTCGCACCACCTGATAGACCAGTTTTTCTTTAGCATTACAATAATCGTAGACTGTTTCCTGAGCCTGACGACTGGCGGGAACCTCCGGGACCGTGATCCCGCAGTGGATTAACAGCTTCCGCAGGGTCCCCTTTTCCCCACACCCGTGACAGATGAAGGTATTTTTCTCTGTGTTGATGGAGCACGAGGCCGTCTTATCCGTATGGAAAGGACAGTGAATCAGACCTTCCCCATTGCTCCCCCATTTCACCCCGTTTGGGATCTGTTGAGCTGCCTGGCGCATCATCATGGGGCTGATCTCCCCGGAGTGTTTTGCGTTTGCATTATTTTTCCCCTCCCAAAGCACTTGTTTTTTTATCCGGGAGGCGGTAAACTTAATGTACTAAAGTTGGATCCCGCCTCTTGAGGCCCTGTTCGTAGCAGGGCCTTATTTTACTTCACCGATACACCTTCCGGTTCCGGTACTTCAACCATCCCAAATATGGGCGCCAGTTTTTCGTAGAAAGGCCTAATAGCCATGAAGGTCCATGTTCCCGTTAAAACCGTTTCGATTTTTAAGACATCATCCGAAGTGTTAAGGCAAGTTAGGCTGAATTGTTTTGTTGAGTGATTAATCTGCACACTCCGGGGGACAACACGGTTGCCGAGCTCCTTCACCAGCTCGTACAAAAAAGCAAAAAGACCGGGAAGTTCAACGGGAAAACTGGCGAGCTGACGGGAGTGAATAGTCAGAACCAAGGCAAGGGCACTATCGAAATCGAGGAGTCTTTTAGAGCCTTGCTTCTTAGAACCTGAACGCAAGTCAATAGCAACAGCCGCCCTGGAGAGAGTCGTGACATCCATAGCAACCGCCATCGCCGCCTGATTTGTCGAGCAATACTTTTGCATGACTCAAAGGTTATCATATTATTTATGGGAAGTAAAGGAGTTTTTACGACTTTTTAAAATACAATTTTTAGGTATATTTCCTGTTACATAAGGAGAGCTATGTCATTACTGCTACTTAAGCCGGTTGTCGATAAAGCTATTCAGGATCGCCAGGACAACTTGTATCGGCAGGCCTAACCGGAGGGCTATTTCCTCAGGGGTATGGCCACTATGCAAAAGTTCAGTATCGAAGTTTTGCATATCCCTGAGAATATTTCTGCTTTTTCCACTACATCAACCCCTCTCTTTCAGCATATAAAACCATCCCTTCACGGATCGCAGTCGCGAGGGATTTACCCCTAACCCGGCCATGTTCCCGGATTGTTTCAACCAAAGCAGGCGGCAGCAGCATGGTATACCTTTTCATTTTCTCTGCTGTCGGTTTTGCTTTCATCCGCACGTCCGCATCAACTGCTTTTCTCAAATCGTTTTTTCTTTGTGCCATCGTCTTCTCCTTAGTTTAATATTGCTTCAGTCAAGATTCTGAGCTGTGAAACTACCCTCGCTTTAGGTGCATAGTTCAAAATAGATTCATGCTGCATTTGTGCCTCGGCAAGCTTAGCATCCTGGGAAACCTCGAATAACTCATATCCCAGATTCTGAACTTTCTGTCTATAAATATCATGCCGGCGGAAGGAGGCGTTAATAAGGTTCAACACAACCTTCTCATGCCGCACCAATCCCCGGTATCCCTTCCTGACATCGTTCTGCAGGAAGTCTTGAAATATCTGTACACCGTCAAGCGATAGATACTCCGGAGTAAGGGGAGTAATCACCTCTTCCGATCCAAGCAGGACACACCGCTCCAGTCGAGTAGTGCCCGGATGCGTGTCAAAGATCATAAGCTTAAATCCTAAGCGACCGACCTGTTGACGTAATTCTTGAAATACAAACGGATCCCGCTCCAAACCTTCCTGGCCGTACTGAAGCAGCCCACCACCGATCCCGAAAGTACCAAGCAAATAAAGCTTATCTGATATTTTGACTATGGCATCTTTCAGCTTTGCCTGGCCCTGGAGAACATCGGCAAGTTCCGCCTGGAGCGGCTCTGTCAAAAGCCAGCTTGTAAGTGATCCCTGAGGATCGGCGTCAACCAGCAAGGTCTTGACTTTGCAACCCGCTATGAATCCAACCGATCCGGATAACGTAGTTTTCCCTACTCCACCCTTTTGAATTGAAAAAGCTATTGTTTTCATGTTTTCCCTCACTACCGGCAAACTACCATAAGACCGCTGTTATTGTAAACCCTCTTTGACAGCAATCTGCATAATCTTTGAAAGTACTTAAAAACATGCCTTGAGGATTGCCCTGAAGCGGCTTTCTAAGAGGGGTTGATACTTGAGTACCTGGGGTTTATGTCATCGGAAACACTCTTGAAAGATACCGTGCCACCCGGCACGTTTGCCGTTACATCGCTTACACTATGTCATAAACTGGATTCATGTCAATAAAAACCTCCCGAGTCTTTCGGCCCGGGAGGCCTGTCTTCGCTAAAGTTCCCCTTCAGTTTTATTGCACAGTAAAATCAAACGTGAACCCGATGTCATGCGGAAAGGGTGCATTCGCGGGGAAGTCTGGTGGTCGCGTTGTGGAAACATTCCCGTAGTAAGCAAATCTCGTCTCCCCGATGTCATGGATTCCGTTGACGTTTGTGTCCTGGAAGGCTTTCAAGAACCATGTTCCGATCGGCACATCGGCGATCAAATAATCAAAAGAAGTGTCCACCACCATGACCGAATAATCCGGAGAGGTAGCGAGAACGGTCACTCCATCAGCAGCGAGAGCCACAACGTAATAGTGGCCGCCGAGAGCTGGAATTGTTACGGTCCCTTCAGCATCGAGCTGTCCGCTTCCAAGCTCAACCTTTGTGATCTTCCATTGTGCATTGCCAGCCCGGGCGCCATCGGTCTGAAAAACAACCGCGCTGAGGTAATAAGATGTATTCGTGTTGTAATCATTGCCCGCAGCCGTGAAAGCATTGACGGTCGATATTTCGGTGAGAACCCCGTTCATATACCAACCGTAAACCACACCCTGGCCGGCGTCATGATCAGGTTCAGGAATTGTGATGGTAACGCTCTGGTCGGTATAAACCACCAGGTCGCCTTCTGGAACATCTGGGTTCAGTATCAGCGGAGGACCCGGATCATAGCTGATGTCGATTGTGACGGATCCGTCAAGGGCGCTGACTATCAAATATTCCGTCCAGGTGGTTGTCATGGCTTCTGCGATTCGCACGCTGCGGACTATACCTGCAGAAAGGATGCTGTTATCATAGATTCGAAGCGCTCCCGTGTACCAACCGGAAGGCAGCGAAGCCGTCCCGTCAGCAGAGGTTTGACTGGTAAGAGGCAGAGCGATAGGTACGCTGGTGCCGCCGTAAGGCTTCATTTCTGCTAAAGCAGAAGGTGAAACTACAACATCAGGAAACCAGTCCAGGTCTATTACCAGGTTGCCATTCCCGGAATATGGAAGGCACGTGATGGACACATTCTGAGGCTGTGCGGCCACCACGGTGATAAGAGTGGTAGCTCCCCCCACGGCCACGCTTGGAACATCATCATTCATTACTGTTGTTACGATTGTCCACCCACCCGGCTTAAGGCTCAGGCTTGTGGAAACCGCCGGTGGTACGATGCTCACATCAAAGGTTGACCCCGTGGCCTCTCCACTGGTGCCAGTACCGACAATAAGATACTCCCCGGCGTCAAGGCTGCCATCCGGCATTATAGACTTTGCTACAATGTCATTTATTGAGATTGTGATCTCGCCCGATTCACCGATGATTCCACCGGCAGCAGGAGCGCATCCAGTCAAGCTCACTACTGCCATGATCATAAAGGCGCAGAATACCACGCCCATACCGATTAACATTTTTTTCATCTAGTCCTCCTATTAAAATAGATGATCCTTCCCTTTCAAAACCCCTTCTCTGTATTTCTCCTACCCTTCAGCCCTCCTTCTCTAAGCTGTTGACCTCCTTCTGTCTTAAGATTTCATAGCCGTAAAAGAACACCGGCTCATTATCAATAAGCAGCTCTGACCGCTTCCCCGGCTCTTCCCGGAGCTCGGCAACATGCACCGTGTCGGTCATCAGGTTTCGTGCGAACACTTTCACGCTGACACCGCCCGGACAAATTCCCTTGCCCGATCCAGTGAGTCAGTTTCAAGAATTACGTAATTGGGATAACGCCGGAAGAGCTCTGTCCGGCATGTTCTTAATGCCTCGATCCTCGACTGGCCTGGTGCTGAGTATTTTTTGATTGTTGAGGATCTAGGCCCAATGAGAAAATAGAATGTGTGGGATTGGTTCATATCGTTCCTCCATCAAAGAAACGCCATCAGAACGAATAACCGAGGCAGAAGTGATGAACTCTTTTCGCCCCTAGAAGGCTAGCCTCGGCAAGCCAATATTACGGCTTGTCTTGACTCTTTTCAAGCCCTGAAGTCCTGCCACCTGGTAGTAATTTTTTATACTTAACTACCCAGAAAACATAATCTTTAATGGCCTGATTCATGCTCACCTCTTTCTCAAGACATAGCATCCTGAACTGCTTTCGCAGACCTTCGTCAACATCTCTGATAATTATACTTCCCATACCATCATTATTATTCGTCTTTGCCATACTGTAAATATATCCTAGTCTTTGCAGTGTGTCAATAGCATGATAAGCATAACGAACCCCATTATATAACTTTTGGAATCCATTGCAACCCCTTTTTTAAAAAAACTTCACTGATTGGTAAAAAATACCAACTCCGTCGAATGTGAAGGGGTCTATTTTGAATCTTTGGTGGTTGGGTGGTATCCAATCACCTACCCTTAGGCAGGGCGGCACTTTAAAAATAAAAAAACCCCGGTCATCCAGGCCAGGGTTTTATCCGTTACATAAGAATACCTATGTCATTTTAAAGTATTATGATTCAAGTTTATCCTCTATGAACTCTCTAATTACTTCTCTTCTTTTCACAATCTCATTCTCATAATTCACCCAGGCATCCTGGCCGACATACTTCTCAATGGCATCAACAAGTATTTGCCGCCCCAGCTCCGGCACAATAACAACAGCATTTGCTTCACATTTTCGTTTTCCATAATCTCTAACATATTCCCGCACATGATAGGTGTTTCGCTCCCAGCAAACATGCCGGGGATCAGCCATATCTTTGATTCCTGTCTTTGCTCCCGTTCCTAATCCCTTAATCCAGGACAACCCATTTTCTTGAATGAAGTCATAACTCAATCCAATTCTATCTACTTCCAAATTAACCGGATCCCAGCCAGAAAAGAGAATGCTTTCCTCAAATCTTTTCTTTAATACATCGCTGATACACAGCCCCGGAGGATCAAAATCACCACATACCAGGAGAATGGGCTGCTTCCCTTGCTCTTCCATTTCCTTGAACTTTTTCGCCATTACTGCTCTCTGCTCTATGCTGCCCCAACCTCTTGAATTGGCAATACTGATATGATATTTATTACATACTTTCTGAAATAAAGATTTCAGATCTGACTTCTCGACAAGCAATTGTAGGTAATAATCTTTATCTTCCCAGAAGCTAACTTCATCATATACCGCCCAACTGCTACGAAAAGTTACCTCTGCTTCCTGGTAGGCTTCATATCCGTCGTTGACATATTCATCTGGCAGCACATCATCGTCAAACGCCTCATCAACCTCATGACCCGCCTCTTCCAGGATAAACCCCGGCCGCAAAAACCCTTTAAGCCGTGCTGCATTAATCTGATCTCCAGCCCAGTCAAAATCACTCTTGTTTAATCCATAAGGCTCAAGAACATAGCACCAGCCCCTGGCCGACATATTAAAATCAAGTGTGTCCTGGACGGTTTTCATGTCATTTGCAAAAACCTGTAATGAATGGAGATAAGACTCTATTGCCGCTTTGCTCTGTCCGCCCCTGACCATCTTAGTAGGTAATTGAATGTTCATTAGCTTGCCTGCGCCATGCGCCGTTTTTCCCGGAGCACCCGCAGATCTGTTTGAGAGAAGTGAGAATGAGCGTACAGGTTGATTGTCGTCGCACCGTTGGCATGGCCCAGGTATTCTTGAACGCCCTTGATATCTCCATTGCTGTTTTTTAGGGTAGTCGTCGCCCAGGTGTGTCGAAGTGTATGAGCGGAGATTTCCCGGTTGAGGATTTTCCGCCCCAGGCGCTTAATTCTCATACTGACATATTCTCGCCGGTACGGTTTACCCTGATGCTCAAACAGGTAGAGGTTCCCGGAGAAATGCTTCTGGATCCGGCTTATCATTTCAGCAGGCACGAACACCTCCCTGTCTTTCGATCCCTTCCCCCTGACTGCAATCAAAACATCCTCGCCGGCAGGTCGCAGCTCCTTGACCAGGACCTGCAGCGCTTCGGATATCCTGCATGCTGTTTCATTGAGAAACTCGAAAATCAGGGAGATTGTTTTATCCGGACACTTGACGAGGAACTTTTTTACCTCTTTATCGGACAGCACTTTGTTCTCCAGCACAGCCGGGGAGGGGCGTTTAAGCCTTTTCATCTTCAGGTTTTCTTCGAGGACCATCCGTTCCGCCACGGTAAGGTCGAGGCTGTTCTTTAAAGCATAGCTCAGCCGATCCCGGGCCGCGTCGATGTAGCTGTTTATGGTTGAAGCGCTAAATCTTTTCCCCTTCATCCTGCCTTCGCTGTGAACCCGGTTGAGATGTTTTTCATAGGCCGTCAATCCATCGGGATCGCCAGGCTGGAAATCGCCAGTCTGCATGAACCCGACAAAATCCTGAGCTCTCTTAAGATAGATGGCCGGAACGTCTTTCAACATCCGGGCCCACCCGCCTTTCTCAATAACCGCCAAGTCTTTCATTTGCTTCCCCCTTCCCCCTGCACTTTGTCTCTGATCATCTCAAGTAACAGGGAATTCATGCTTATATCCTGCTGCAGCGCGAGAAGTCGCAGCCCCTTCCTCAAATCATCCGGCACGTTTCTAACCATTATTGTTTTCATGCTTATAGTGTATATCATAGCCTGCATGTTGTCAAACACTATTTCCAGGTATTTCCCGGTTTCCTGAAATCGGTGGAATAAACATCTAAACAGATATGTAGTAGTTTTTCGTTACAAAGCAGATACTATGTTAAGTAATAGAAAGACCGCTGAGCCGGGAGGAGTTCACTGACCCAACGGCCAAATAGAGGTCATAATAAAGGGATACGCTTTATATAACCCCATTTTATTTTTTATCTGGTGGATCCACCGGGGAATCCTTCTTCAGCTCTGCTGTCTGGGCTGCTGCCCTGGCTCGTAAACCGAAGGGATCGTCAATTTCTTCCCGGGTCATTAACAGATGTGAGGAAATAGTGGGCTGCTGCTTCTTCTCGCTATCCGGAGGAACCGGATCGGCTGGAGGAGGGGGTGCAGGTGCTTCCTCGAGGGAGGCGTAGGGATCGATTGCCAACTGTTCTTTCTCTTCTGGAGTCAGGGAAGCGGGTTGAGCTCTTGGCCTATCAGGCTGGATTTTCCAACCGACGCCTCCCCGGGAAGAAGATGTTACTATGCCGTCATGTTGCAATCCCGAATCCGGTTCTTCATATTGCAGGATTGACCAGAAATCCCCGACCTGCGGAGCTGGAAGATCGCCATCCCAGCATTGGCCCTTTCTGTAACGGGTGCCATTATGTACGGTGTCTTTATTACAAACGTAGTGAACCATTTAATTTTACCCCCTGTGCAAAGGATCGTAGTCCTCGCCGTAGTGCAAAGGATCGTCAAAAAGGCTAACCTCTCTGACCGGAGTTTTCTTAACATTCGATTTGCTCACGAAACCGACGAACGACCTGCCGGCAGTGGTCGCCAGACCGGCTCCATATTCCAGTTTCAGCGGCTTTTCAATAACCCTGACTGGTGACGGTTCATCTTTAGCTGAGCAGGCCTCTTCAATTTCCGCATACCCCTGGGGAAGACCAACGCGGCATTTCACAGCAAAGCAGGTCTGTTCCTGCCCCTTTTTCCCAATCACATAGTGAAAAGTCAGGTTCCCGGAGTCAGGATCGTCAACGCCCGTCAGCTTCGGTTGTCCAAACAATCCCTTCAACGGTTCAAACGATGCCCAGGCTCCGCTCGAAGGTCCTTCCCCAGGAACAGCGGTAACGATATCCCCGCGGCTGTGGCTCTCGCCGTGCCAGTCGATGTCAAATAAAGCTATGAAATAGTTCTCCACTTATCTGTTCCTCCTTCGGGTTGGCAGTAACCTGGATACCTTTTCTGCGGGATTATGCAGCTGCCAGCGGTGATCGTTTACTGGTGGTTGCGGACCATCTGGATCGCTCGAATCCCAGATTTGACCGACGCTCCAGTGCCTTCCGTGAAAGAAGTGATCTGCTACGCATCGGTAGCATATCTTTGTTTCGACTGGCGGCTTCATTTCCTGGTCTTTCCGTCCTTGCACCTTCGCCTCACGGTCTAACCTTTCCTGATATCCTTTATTCGGGTGTTCCTCCTCTGGATCAATTCCTAATGTTGCGTTTATAACCTCCAGCATGGCAGGAGAAAGCACTTCATGTTTTGGATCAGAGTCCCCCACTTCAAGCATGTTTTTCTCAATGCTTGATAGCTTTCCGCTGGCGACGCCTTCGGTCATTGCCTTCCTCGCATCTGGATACGATTCCAGTATCTGAAATATTTCCTGCCGGATAGAAACCCAATGCGAATTAATGGCGATGATAATTTCATTTTCCTTTAACTGACCGGCCAGAACTCCCTGGACTTTAATCATATCTATCGCTTTACCGATGGCAGCCAACACGACACTGAGTAAGGGCGGGCCTTCTATTGGATTACTAGCTTGATACAAAACCTTCATCGCCTCATTCTGCATATATTTCAATTTAGCCAGCAAGTCATCGGAGTATGCAATCCCTTTAAGTTCCGTCGCCTTGACCATCGCTTGACTAATATGACCGTTCTCGAAATGCCGGCGGACTGAGGTGTGAGATATTTTGAACTTCTCCGAAATGGAACGGTATGGAACGGAATTAAGGATGTCCTCTTCAATCTCCGCCCGTTTTGAGTGACGACAGGTTCTACAGCGATTCCCCACATTGCTTCCCGGCTACTTCGCATCCATTCTAAGATTTTTGGCGAGCTGCCAGTTCTTGCACCTGGTGAGCTCTTTATAATTGTATTTTGCGCCTTCCAAATTCACACCTTCCAAATCAGTCAGATGATCAGCCACGATATCACGAAGATCAGCTAATCTCAAATCACAGCCAACTAGTGAAGTGCCTCTAAGATCAGCGCCCTTGAGATCAGCGCCCCTGAGACTCCCATGGAAGGCAGACCCAGAAAGATCGGCGCCGGATAGTCGAGCATCCTGCAGGTCCCTACCGGCAAAATCGATATTCGTAAGTGATGCGTTTGTGAGATGCCTGGAATTACTCGAAATCATATCCCTTATATCGCTGTACTTAGCGACGCCTTCCTTGCCGTGGATGATATTTCCCTCAACATCTCTGATGACAGAAGCCTGGGTTCCATCTTCATACACTGTTGCATACCTCGGACTTTGCGGCGGGTAAACCAGCCGAGCGATTTCATCCTCGGTCATGGGTTCATGTACTACACCAGGTTCAGGCTCCACGGCGGGCTCTTCTTTAGGTTTACCACCACCGTATAACAGATGTGCGATATCCGCATCTGTTCTTGTTTTTTCTTCAGGCATTATTCTGCCCTCCTTTATCTTTTATTCCTGCCATAAATTGACTGGGCGATTTCCTCATCCGTCCGGCTACCGGCTCTAAACTCTTCCTTTGCCGGACCTGGTTCAACTTCTGGTTCAACTGCTGGCTGAACGCCGGCTTCTTCCCGGCCCGTTTCTTGATCTGCCGCGATCATGTCGGCGATTTCCTGATCGGTGAGCTCCTTCCCTTCTGGCAGGCTATTGTTCCATCGATCCCATCGGGCCTGGTTCTCAGTCTCAAGGGCTGCGTCCTTCCGGATCCTTGCCTCGAATTCGTCTTTCTCTTCGACACCCCTATCCCCCGAGTGCCGCCGGCCCTGAGCATCAAACCGAAAAGGATATTGAACCTTCTCTTCCACGGTTTCTATGATATCCTCGCTCATGCTAAAACTCTATCCCGGCTTTCTTCTTGGTGGCAGGGCTGCTTACTACTGCTGCAGGATCTAGGGCAGCTTTGACGACTGCTGGACTGCCGCTGCCGATGATTTTCGTGGCCAGGCGACGAGCCTCGGGATCCGTTTTGATCAAGCGGAGGATCGCTGATTTCCCCCGGGCTCCCAGTGCTGCCTCCAGTTGTCCCAGGAGCTCTCCGGTGTCTGCGTTCAGCTGCGCTTCAAAATCAAGTTTTTTTGCCATCACTTTCCCCCTTTCTTCATTTCAACATTTCTGGGACCGAGTTCTCCCGGATCATCGGTGAAGCGGACCGGCTCGAAATACTGCATGCACGGATGGTCAACAGGCAAGCTGTAGCGCTCGCCTCGCTCATACTTCACCTTGTCATCCGCACATTCTTGAAGACAAGCTACCCGTACTACTTTTGCTTTCTCGTCCGTTTTCTTTTCCATATCCATTTTCTCTCCCTGCAGGGCCGAACGTATGCCCGACCCTGGCTTTAATATTTCCTATCTTTGGTTGCCCTTCACCCAAGTTCCAGTTTGCCTTGCATTTGACAGCCGTTCCTCTCTATCAAACCTTTTGGTTGGCCTTCCCTTATGTTCCAGGTCGCCTTTAAACCGATTAACAACCGGTTATTTTCTCTTACTTCACATAGGAGATGCCATGTAACAGTTTTTGCTCTCCTTTTTTTCCGCAAGTGCCAAGCGCTCATGGAAAATACTATGGCACCCTTCACAAAGTACGATTAAATCACCTTGAAGTTCCCGACCTCTGCGATTATACGTGTTATGGTGCACGTTAAGGGAACCGGCTTTTTCTCCGCAGAGCTGGCATTTTCCGCCGGCACGCTTCAGGGCAGCAGCTCTTGTTTTTTGCCAGTGCCTTGTTTTCAAATATTTCCTATATGTCCTCATTCTCCGCCTTGCCTTCTTCCTTCGCCGCCGTCCTTATCTTTCGAGTTATATCGTACGACGTTATCCGTCCCGCATGGTAATTGATCACAATGCTCCCATAGTCGATTTCTTTATCAGCCACCACCAGCCAGGCCATGAGAGAACGGTTACGCTTTACGAAGTCCATCGTCTCCTGATCAATCGCCTTCTCTAGATCCGTATTCATGCGCTTGCCTCCCTGATCCCCTGGTTGACTTCATTACCCCAGCTATCAAAGCCGGGATGCTGTTTTCTGGCAAACATATCAAGCCGCTTGCCTTTTGTTACTCTTTCAACCATTTCATAGAAATATGCTGGTTTTTCGCTGTGCCCTCCCCTCGGTGCATCAAAGCAGGTAGAGAAAGCTTTAGTGTCAATAAACTTTGGCGCTCCTTTGCGTGCATATAACACAAATTCACTGTTGTATTGTGGTAAATTAAACGGCTGGAACCCGCCTGGTTTATGCCATGTAAATATACAGATATGTTTCAATTGCCATGCTTCAAGCAATCTAAAAGCCTCGTGTATTTTTGATTGAACAGTCCACAAAAAAATATGACAATCTTCATTTGCTGGTAATTCTACAGCCGCTATTTCTTCCTCCTCCATAGTAGGATATTGCATACCGAATTGAGATTGAAGCGGCCTAACATCTCTTAATCCAAACTCAACTCCCCAGGGTGGATCAATCACTATAACGTCATAATCTTTTTGAGGTATTGGCGGGATTGATTCTTTACTCGGCTTAGGCGCAGGTAATAACTCGTGAACTATTTTGCGCCAGCTGAATTGTCTGACACCGTCGGAAAGTTCAGGATACTTTTTAGCAAATTGTAGGCAGCTATACAAATCTGCCTTGCTCATTTCCAAATCATTCGCAATGTTCACTATCTGCTTACTGCCATAACCAGGCTTCCCAAACTTATCAAAGTCCAGCAATATCCGCTTTCCTATAGCGTGCTTAGTTAAAACGATCCCGGTAAATTCAAGCTTCTTAATGTCGAGGATAAGTTCTTGATACCAGTTACTGCTTTTTTCTAGATCCAGATTCATGCCGTTTTCCCCTCCCGCTCTTCCTTTTCCGCCTTTAGTAACGTTACGGCCTGGTTCCAGGTGTGGTCCCGGAGTAATGAAAGGAAGCGATCTGCTGTATTGATATACCATTTTACCGGCATCTCTTTCATACCCTTATCCATGTCGGCATGACTGTATTTCCCCTGATTCTCAGTCTTTCCGATACACTGAAAAGTTTCTGGAAAAAACGTTTTTACTGTCATGCCGTCATTTTCTCCTAACAATCGTGTCGGGTTGGGTTTTTTTTTACGCTCAAAATGTCGGGTTAGAGGTAAACCCCCATTGAAACTGGATTTTTGAGCCTCGTGTAATAACCGAGACAACCCGACATACCCGACATACCCGACATATTCATTTGAGTCCTATCCCAATCCAAAATCTTGAGCCCTCTGTCCTCAGTTTTTCAAAACCGCGTTCTTTCATTTCCCGAGCAAGCTTGGTTAAAGTCCAGGGTCTCTTTTCCCCTGCTTCCTCGCAGTATCCTAAATATTGCTCATAGAGAATCGAACTCTGGATTTTCGCTGCTTTATCCTTTACAAGTTTTTCAGAGATAAAATCACCGAGCACATCCATCTCTTGGCGGTACTCTTCAGTGGCCTCCTTAACGACGTCTGGATACCCCAAGCCTTCCTGCCGCCAGGCGAGACATCCGGCCAGAGCCCACAGCAGTATTCCGGGCAACTCTTCTTTTAATTTTTCCTCGAGGTGCTTGTCCTGCTGATCTTCTTTAATCTGCACATTAAAAGGAATCAATCGCACACGCCTCCACATTCCTCTGGTCGTGTCCGTAATAACCGGCTTGTTATTCCCTGCGATCCAGAGCTTCAGCTGCGGCATGAACTCAAAATAT
>SDBS01004238.1_pt1 | contig 14050 bp, 15 predicted proteins | sample 2277091 | NCBI WGS metagenome assembly SDBS01 (sample SAMN10404972, study PRJNA504765) | marine sediment metagenome | isolation source: marine sediment core GS10_PC15, 163 cmbsf | place: Arctic Ocean: Southern Knipovich Ridge | collected 2010
GATCGCTACAAAGCGGCAAGCGCCGGCGCCGGCGCCAACGATCTCATCTCCATGTACTCGCAAACGGATCTTCCCGCGTTCTACCACACCTACCTCGGTCCGAAACCTTGGGAGGATTTCGACCTCTACGAGGAAAGATCCGCATACCGCAATGTGGCCAAAGTCGCGACACCTATTCTCATCCAGGTGGGGGAGAAGGACGAGCGTGTTCCGGCGGAGCAGAGCATCCAGTTCTATGAAGCGGTGAAGAGCATCGGGAAGGTTGAGACCGAGCTCGTCATCTACCCGGGGCAACCCCATGGCGTTCGCGATCCGAGGCTTTCGCGCGATCTCTTGATGCGCAACGTGGAGTGGTTCACCCGGTGGATCCCGCCGGGCGAGGCCGGAACCACGGACGGCGGGTCATGACCGAGCCAAGGGTGAAGGGCAACATCCGGCTGGTCTAAAAGCCGGCGGTCAGATGACGCTGGCGATTCTTCCCCTTGAGGCCATTGGACATTTGCGATGATCTGACTTGTGAAATAACTTCCATCGAGATGCTCAGGCGCTTGGCGGATAGGCCGTCCAGTCCGTGAACTTGAGGCCATCGATCCTTTGGAAGTGCTTCACGTTGTTGGTGACCAGGATTAAATTATGCGATAGGGCTGTGGCGGCAATGACTAAATCGAAATCATCCAGACGAGAACCAGACTTTTCTAATTTTGCCTTGAGGGTTCCGAAGATATCGGCAGATTCCTTCCCGGCCGGGATGACTTCGAGCGCATTCTCCAATGTTCTCAACTTGGCCAAGTTGCCTGTGACTCGATGAGATTTGTAAGCGCCATAGTACAGCTCCATTAATGTCATGACGCTTATTTTCATCGGGTCATTGAGGTGAAGCTGCAGATTTTTTTCTACCGCGACAGAGCCTTTCAGGCTATAGACTATCGTATTTGTATCAAGCAGATACACTAGAATCCCTTGCCAAGTTTTTTCGAGTCTTTTCTGGCGGCCCTAATCTCTTTTATGATTTCCTCTGGTTGTCGAGAGTCATCCCATGAGCCGGAGAGCTCTAGGAGCACCTGCGCGGGGGTTTTTATTTTTAGTAGCTGTTTTCTTCTAGCTAAGTGTGATTTCAATAAGAACAGAACTTGCTGGCTAACCGATCGGTTTTCCGCCGCCGCAAGGGCCTTTATCTGCGCATAGAGGGAATCTGCAATACCTTTGATTTGTAAATTCGCCATCGTCGTCCACTCCATTCTCTTTCATGAAAACGTAAGCTATTTTCATGATGCTGTCAAGAGCGCTCCCTTTTGTCCCGTCGGTTGGCACACGAGGAGCTGCGCAGGTGCTTCACCTGGCCGAATGTTCTTCTTGAGCGGACGTGATGGGCGTGAAAGAGACTCGACGCCGTGTCTGGATCGAGAAGCTGCTTCGGAACGCGAAGCATGAGCCACTCATGGATGCCCCGCCTCGGGTTGCTTTTTTTCTGCCGTCTCAGCCTGCCGGCGTTGCAGCTTCGCCTCGCGTCTGCGTGCCTTCTTCTCTTCGTCGCCGCGGACCTTGTCCTCGATGGACAGTACTACATCTGGTCGTGCCTTGCCGAACCGCTTGAAGTATCTGGTTCGGCTTCTTTTTCTTCTTGGCCATTCGACATACCTCAAAGGTAGCAAGCCTTCAGTGGACGAACTGGTCCTCATCCTCGTCGTCATCGAACTCGTCGTCCGGTGGCCCCTCGGCCATGGCCATCGCCTCGTACACTGCCTCGACGATGTCCTCGTCGTCGGAGTCTGTCAGGTCAACGAGGATCGTCCCTGCCTCCTGTGGGCGGATGCCGGCCACGGCGTCGATGGCAGCTAGCCGCAGAAGCTTTTCGGTTTCCCTCGAAGTGACGAGTGTGGTGATGTGCGACCAGGCCGCAGCTAGCACCCAGTTGCCAGCCGCGCAAACTGCCTGGTAGTGAATCTCAGGGTCTGCATTTTTCAACGCTTCGAGTATCTGGTCGTCGAAACCTCGAACCCAGCGCATCGAGAAGACCGCAGTCAGCTTCCAGGCTTCGTCTTCGCTACAATACGCGGTGTGGATCGCATCCTGGTGCCAGTCCTGCGGAGCGCGTACCGATGCCTCGAGGATCCTCCGACGCACTTCCTTTGGAACGTCGGCGTCCATGTGGAGCTTGCGGAAAGACTCCTGGATCCCAAGGAACGTCGCTTCAGAAATAGGTACGGAGTCGTCATCGAACCCACCTGTGTCCGCGTGATCGAGGACGGGCCCCAGAGAGAGGGCCGCCTTGGCGCGCAGATTCTCTGGCTCCTCGCCATTGCGCAGGATTGACAGCAAGGCATCGACCAGCTCGTCGCTGATCACGGTGAAGTCGCCGGCTAGCTCCGCGGCAAGCAGGCGATCAGATTGCACGGCCTGATCATCACCGAGAATCCCGAGCAACATCTTGCTGGCGCCTGCCGGCCAGTCCCAAGGAGGCGTGTCTTTCAAGGTCTTCAGGTCCATTTTCTCCTCGCTCATGTCATCATCTGTCTCGGGCTTCTTGCCATGATCTTCTCGCCGGCACGTTGCCGTGAGCCGGCGCCTTTCGTTCCCATCTTAGTCGATCTCGATCACGGGCACGGGCGCGCCGATGATGAAGGTGTCGGACGGCAGCTCGACGTTGTCCTCGAAGGCTTGCCGGAGCGTCCAGAGCTGCTCGCCGTCAAGGCCGAGGCTAGGCTATGGGTCGAAAAGCGCTCGCTCAGGTCGGCTCCATCGTCTCACGCCTCAATCCAGTCCACGACCCTGCCGGACATCTTCGAGATCGGTCAAGCGCCCCGCCATGGTTAGATTCGTCAAGCATACTTCCCGCCGCGGTGAAGCCCATCGGTCCACTTCGTTCAAACGTCTTATGGTCCGTTCCACGTTCAAGCCCCAGGTGTTCATTGCGGCGGATTGGGATACGACCGCCGATAGGACCAGCGAGCCCAACAACTGCATTTCAACGCCCTAACCCAAGTGAAGGGTACCGGCTCGGAGGGCAATCATACTACTTGTCTCGGTAGGGTTCGTCGCCAGCTCCGGAAGCCGACAAGCCCGAAAACGACTAGGGAAGTTAACAGGATGGCGAGGGAATGTGGTCAGCGCACGCCACTCGTTTACCTGGCGATCCCTTTTCGTGTCACACAAAGACAGATCTCGAAAACTTCATGCCGTCTTCAGAGCAGCGTCGAGCTCTCCAAACGCTCCAAACGCCGCACGGGTTGACAGGCAAACCGAGCACCGATACCGTGAGGCACAACAGGTGACGGTATTATGCCACTGGTTAACTTGCTGGTCTTGGTTTCGGCGCTGCTCGTATCCACAAGCGACGATGTAAGCTCCTGTGTGGGTTGCCACTGGGCGATCTTCGTGGAGTGGGAGGCGTCACGGCACGCCGTCTCTTGGGTCAATCCCATTTTCCAAAAGAATCTGGAAAGCGCCCCGGATCAAGAGTCATGCGCCCGATGTCATAGCCCGACAAGGCTCCTCGCCAAAGGGCCAACCTCTATCCCCTCGCCGCGATCCGAGGAGCGGGACAGTGGGGTCAATTGCATCACCTGTCACGCAGACTCGAAGGGAGTGATGCACGGCCCATTCGGCGCCATCTCCACCGGTCACGAGACTGCCCAGAACCTTTTGTTTGCCGCGGAAAAAGCGGAAGCTCTTTGCTTGACCTGTCACGGCCAACCGACCGTCCGGGATCATTCCATCCGGTACGGCTACTTCTATCGCAGTGGTTCGCTACGAGAAAAAAACTGCATCGATTGCCACATGCCTGAAGTGACGCGCCGACAGGCTGCCGATCCAACCGACATCCTGGAGATTCCGGAACGACCCGGCCGTAAACACACCTTTCTCGGTTCACACGACCAGGAAACCATTGCCGGGGCGATGACCGTTCAAATTTGCGCCGACGGAAAGGTGATGATTACCAACTCGGGAGCCGGTCACGGCATTCCCGCCGGCAGCACCAAGACGCTCATCATCGAATTGGCGCGTGTAGATGGAGCCGGAACAGTTCTCTGGAAGCAAGAGGCCGAGCTGCGCCAGTCCGAGCAGTTGTTACCCGGGCAGTCTTGGACGACGCCGGTACCGGTTTCGGCAGACGCCGGGAACATCCTGGTTACACTCTGGTACCGCTACGCCGACCACCAAAGACCCGATGAGTACCGCAAAATTGGTGAATATAGACAAGCAATTCAGAATCCGTCTGACAAATGATGAAGTAGCCGCTGTATCGTTCTGAAAAGGAGGTGTCTTGATGCATCGATTCTTTTGGGCAGCGGTCGTGTTTCTGGTGGCCGTGTCGTTTTCGTGCCAACCCGCAGATCGAGAGGAAGAGCTGCGGGCGCGGGCGATGTCGAAACGGTTCACCCAATATGCGGAACACGACCCCGCTGTCGGTACCCAAGCTCCAGACTTCGTCTTATCGACGCTGGAAGGCCAGGAGGTGCGCCTGACCGATTTCCGGGACACGAGCTATGTCGTCCTGGAATTCGGTAGCTACACCTGACCACCGTTTCGCCGCAAGACCAAGACGATGGACGACGTCTACACCAAATACAAGGACAATCCGGAAATCGCCATGTTCGTGGTTTACGTTCGAGAGCCCCATGCTGGAGAAGAAAACTACGAGGACATCGAGCAGCCCGAGTCGATGGATGAGCGGAAAGTCCTGGCCACAAAAACCTGCGCTGAAGATCACCTGGTAATTCCGTTTTTGATTGACGAGATGGACAACGCGGTCAGGGCCGCCTATGGCGACCTTCCCAACAGCGCGGTCATCATCGACAAGAACGGCATCATCCTGGAAAAGCAGGGATGGACCGATGCAGAAAAAATTGATGAGACGTTGGCCAATTTGATCGGGAGTGTTGCCACTGATGAACCCTAATCCTCATCAGAGTGGATCCGTCTTTGGGTCTTGCGCCATCGGGTGAGTTCACCCGACGCGTTGTGGCGAATCTGCCACTAATGTTGAACGTAGGCGGAAGGGCCGCCAATAAGTCTTGCGTGCCCTTCCGCCGCTTCGAAAAACCGCTTGCCGAAATTCCCCCCCTCTTATTTGTTTCGTTCCCATAAGGAATCCTCATCTCTGGACCCTTAGGAGCAAGGAATGAAAAAAAAATCCCTTTAATAGCTTCTCTCATTATTTCTTGTTGCTTATGCGGCGCCACACTCCTTCTAAGTTCCTCTTGTGGCATTTATGTGACCGTAAAGGCTCCCATTTTGTGGTAGACCTGCTGACGGCCAAGTTGACCGGCCGATAGCGGATGGCTTTCGATCTCTTGGGCCACCTTGTCACTCTTCTGTTTGCCGCACTGGTTGTTTGGAGCTCCGCTAAATAAATACATCCCTACCACCATGCTATACAGCACCGACTCGTTTCGATGGCTGCCGATGGGCGTTGTGTACCTCATCATTGCAGTCGGACTCCTGCTGGTGTTCATCGAGCACATTTTTTTGCTTTTTGGAGAGCAGAAAAAGGGCCACAGGGGGAGTGAGTCTTGACCGCGATACTGTTCCTCTTCTTGATCATGTTTGCCTTGATTCTGCTTGCTATTCCTCTCGTCTACAGCATAGGACTGGCAGCCACGGCCGTCCTGGTCGGACAGGGTGATGTGAATCTGACTCTGTTGCCGGCAAGAATGTTCAAAGGTGTCGACTCGTTTATTCTCGCCGCGATCCCATTTTTTCTCTTGGCAGCGGATATTCTTACCCGGGGAGGCCTTGTCAAAAAAACACATCGATTTCAGCAGTTTGCTGATTGGACATATTCGCGGTGGACTGGCGCAGGTCAATATTCTGGTCAGTGTTCTTTTTGCGGGAATACAGGCTTCGGTTACCGCCGACAGTGCGGCAATCGGAGGTCTTATGATTCCGGCGATGATCCAGGAAAAATACGACAAGGATTTCAGTGTGGTAGTTACCGCCACCTCGTCCTGTATCGGGCCGATCATCCCGCCTAGTATTCTGATGATACTTTATGCGTTTCTTACCAATACACCGGTAGCTAGGCTATTTCTGGGCGGCGCGATTCCCGGCCTTCTTCTCGGATTGGCCCTCATGGGAATAACCCACTATTGGGTGGTAAAAAGAGGCTACAAGAGTGAAAGGACAAGAATGGGGTCGGTAAAGGAAATCAGCAAAGAAGCTGTTACAGCAGCTCCCGCTCTTCTTGTTCCCGCGGTGATTATCGTGGGGCTGGTGGGCGGTATCGCGACTCCGACCGAAGCCGGGGTTCTTGCTTGTGTAGCGGCCATTCTTATTTCGGGACTGATCTATCGGGAGATGTTTTTTACCCAATTCACCGCATCCATTAAGAGCGCTGCCTATACCACTACCGTCATCTGGGCGGTTATTGCAGTGTCGAGCGTATTCTCAGAGGTCCTGGTGAGAAGTTTTTTTGCCGCCAAGATTATCAATGCTATATCATTGGTGACTTCTCATCCTACCGGAGTTTTGTTTCTGATTACGATTGTTGTTTTTATCGTGGGAATGGCAATTGATACCACACCCCTGCTGATCATGTTCGCCAGTCCTCTGTACGAAGTGGGAGCGTCGGTCGGCATTGATGCGGTCCACTTTGGCGTTGTCCTGGTCATGGGAGCCCTTATCGGAACCATTAGTCCTCCGGTTTCCTTGATTCTCTGCCTGGATTGCGGAATCGCCCAGATACCCTTGAGGGAAACTTTCGGTATTATCTGGTCGTACCTTTTCGTGATGCTGGGAGTCGTACTACTATGCGTTGTTTTTCCCGGCCTGGTAACCTGGTTGCCCAATTTGTTGATCGAATAGTTGACAACTTTAGAGCTCGGAGCAAATGAAGCCATTTCAACCCTCCCCGGAGGAAACACTAATTTTGAAGGGAATCATCCCACCGATGGTCACGCCATTCAGCGCTTCGGAAGATTTAGACGAAGAGGCGCTGAGGAGAGAGTTGCAGTATTTGTTGCGTCTCGGAATCGACGGCATTAGCTTTGGCGGGAGCACCGGGGAAGGGGCTTTTTTGAGCGATGAGGAGCTCGGCAGAGGAGTGCAAATCGTTCAAGAAGAAAACAAGAAACGGATCCCGGTCGTCTGCGGTATCATCCGCAACTCGACTCGAGCCGCAACTAGAGCGGGGCTAGTAGCAAAGGACGCTGGGGCGGATGCATTGATGGTCGCCCCTACTCACTATTTCGGTGCGCCCGAAGAGGGGAATTACAAGTTTTACGAAACGTTAGCCCATAAAGTGGAGATACCGATCATCATTTACAACGTCATTCAAGACAATCCCATATCACCGCAGCTTGCGGCCAGGTTGAGCGAGATCGATTCAATCGTTGGCATAAAGCAGAGCTACGGCGGAGCCCATGCCCTGACCGATATGGTTTCCGCTTGCGGCGACAAACTATTGGTTTTTAGCGCTCAAGACGATTTGCTCTATGTCTCTTATCTATTAGGAGCGGTAGGGGCGATTGCCGCCATCCTGGTCGTGTTTCCGGAGCGCTGCCTGGAGCAATGGAATGCCGTGAAAAGCGGCGATCTCGAATTGGCAAAAAGGATTCACTATCGCATGTTGCCGGTTTGGAGAAAGATTGAAGGGAAAGCTTTTCCTGGAAGGCTCAAAGCAGCATTGAACCTTCTGGGCCGCAATGTGGGTATTGCCAGAAGTCCGGTCTTAGAACCGCCAGAACATGAACGAGCGGAGATAGAGGCGACCTTGCGCCAAGCCGGGTTTCTAGAGTAAAGCATCGATCAAAGAAAGGCTGTTAGAAGAAATGGGGTCTTTGGGAACCAAGCTCGGACAGGTCGTCATACCGCTCATCACAGCTTTTGACGGGAAAACCGGGGATGTAAATCATGAGGAAGTAGAAAAGCTGGTTGACTTCATTATCACTAAGAGCCACTGTGATTCCATTACCGTCGCGGGCACGACGGGTGAATTCCACAGCTTGACCATCGAGGAACGTATCGCTCTGTTCAAAGTGGTGAAAGAAGCCGCGGACGGCCGAGTACCGCTGGTTGCCGGAACCGGCGCCACCTCTTTAAGGGAATCCGTCTTGCTGACCCGAGAGGCTGAAAAGCTTGGCTACGAGACAGCGATGATCGTGGCCCCCTACTACTGCAAACCCATCCAGCAAGGTATCTACCACTACTTCGAGACGATCGCGCAAAGCGCAAGCATCGACATCATGCTATACAACATCCCGCTTTTCACCGGTGTGAACATGGCGCCGGAGACGGTTGCCCGCTTGTCAGAGCTCGAAAATGTAAAAGGAATCAAGGATGAAGCAGGCGTCAATCCAACCCAGATGACCGAATATGCCAGGGTCACGCCTGACGATTTTACGATATACAACGGCGACGACATTATGGTCCTTTGCAGTTTGGCGCAAGGCGCCGCGGGTGTGGTTAGCGGCGGTTCCCACCTGATCGGCTCCCAGATGAAAAGCATGATCCGTCTTTTTCTCGATGGCCAAGTCGAAAAAGCAAGAGAAATCCATGATGCGCTCGATCCTTTTTTCAAAGCTCTGGCTCCCCACGGGCGAGTCAATCCGATACCGATTTTGAAAGCGGCCTTGGAAATTGCCGGACATACGGTGGGTCCCCCGCGCCTGCCTTTGAGCGAAGCCACGCCGGAAGAAAGAGAGAGCATCAAAAAACATCTCGTTCGCCTGGGGATTACTGTCCCTTCCGGGGATGGTTGATATGGAAGCCGTGAAACGGATCTTGCTCGCCTTTGGTTTCGTCCTTTTATCTCTTCGCCCTCCGCTGGAAGGCTTAACGGATCAAACACCTCCGAAAAGGCCGGCGGAACGATTTACCCTGTACGTATTTTCCGAAGGAAGTTCGCCTGCTGAGAGCGGGTACTCGATGGAGAAGGTCCTCGAAGAAGTGAAAAAAAGGATGAAGAAGCGAGGGAAATGGCTGTCCCTCGCTGAGAATCGGGAACAGGCGGAAATATTAGTCGAGCTTCTGGGGCATCGAGTAAGAGAAGAGCACGTCACCAAATTGAGCACACGAGTGAGATCGCGGCCGCGGTCATCAGATGGGGACATCCCCATCGACTACGTCGACACAAACTACATTTCCGAGCGTCATTACATTGAAGCGAGGGCCGAGATCCTCGGTGTGGATCGCATCCTGGTCGGACACGATGGCCGAGAGAAAGGGGCAAGCCTCAAAGGGGCAGCTTCCGCTCTCGCCCGGCAGCTCGAAGACTTGCTCAAGAACAACTATTGGGATCTGGAGCAAAAGCGCCGAGTCTTGACCCGAACCGAGCCGGCAGCTTCCCGGTCACCGGTTGCGCCGCCACCGGCAGTGCCTGCCCCCAGCGTCTCCAATTTCTTCTTCGAGAACTATCTCCAGTCTGTCGCAAGCTACAGGGAAGGAAATTTTGAATCTTCGGCCCGCGACATGTCGTCTTTTACCCGTGGGGAACTACAAGACCTTGGGGACCTGTTTCTGGCAGGTGATCGAACGGATGCCGAGCTGAAGGCCTCTGCTCTCCTTCACACGGAGTGCGTCATAACCGTCGAGCATCCGTTTCCGGTCCGTCCTTCGGTGGCGCGGCTACAGGCCTATCACCTGAACCTGGCACAACGATATTCCCACGCCATCAGAGACCCGTCGAGCCGTGTCCATTTTCTAAAGCGCTGGCACCTGATGGTGGGATACCGATTCCACACCGACGTCCAACCGACGCGAGCCATATCCCTCTTGTCTTCAGGTTTGCGACTCTATCCTTATGACAGGGAGCTGTCCTACGCGCTCGCTGCCTCCTTCGAATCGTGGGGGGCTTTGAAACAAGATGAAGAGGCCCTTCGAAGCGCGGAGAGCATCTACAGAGAGCTTGCAGATACCGAGACGTCGCCGGACATCCATGTGCGTCTGGCTCACGTGCTTATTCGATTAGGCCGGCTAGATGAAGCGAAGGAGCTTCTCGAACAGGCTATTCGCGGCGGGGCGCTTGGGGATTCGGCCCTTGCCGCATGGATGCTCAAGGGCGAGATAGCCGAAGAGCGAAACAAGTGGGACGATGCACGAAATGCCTTCCGAACCGCCTGGGAGCTCGATCCCGATTGCCAGGCCTGCACGGTGGCTCTCGCCCTCGCCCACGAGCGCGCGGGAGATCCTGATGCCGGACACGCTTTGATCAAGCAATGGTTGGAAGCACCGGCACCCACCGAGCCGGATGGCTGGTGGCGGTTTCTTTTCGGCCGAATGGCCGATTACAGGGAAATTCTCGGCGAGCTTCGAGCCGAGGTTTACTGATGAACCGGTCTCTCGCCCTTGCCGGGCTATTCCTGGTCTTCGCCGGACAGGACCCGTTCCGGTTCCGCGTCGAGGTCAATCAAGTTTATGTCGATGTCTTCGTGTCGCGTGATGGAGCTCCGGTTGCCGACTTGATGGCAGAGAGTTTCGAAGTTTTCGACAACGGCAAGCGACAAAACATCCGACTGATGGACGCGTCATCGGTTCCTCACAGTATCGCGCTTCTCGTCGACAACAGCGCCAGCATAAGCGGCCGGAAGCGGGAGTACTTGCGGCAAGCGCTGGGGGCTTTCGTAAGCGAGTTGAAGGATGACGATGAGTTTGCGGTGCTGACGTTTGCCGAGCGTACGGTGCTGGATCAGCCTTTGCGCTTTGAACGGCCTGGAACCCAAGGAATAAAGCTCGAGGCAACTGAAGGCCGAGCGACGGCCCTCAATGATGCGATCTTTCTCACCCTGGGCTATCTCCGCGGTGCCGCCGGGCGCCCCATGCTCGTCATCTTCACCGACGGGAACGACAACGCGAGCTGGATCCGCGAAGAAAGGCTGCTGGAGTCCGTCCGCCGCTCCGAGGTCGTCGTATACGCCGTGCAGTCGAGAACGAGCGCCGAGCTACAAGGGATACCGGATGCACTGCAAGCCGGCGGCGACTCCGATCCCGGCACACTAATGCTACAGAAAGTAACGAAACTGACCGGCGGCCGATCGATGAGAGCTGCGCGGATGGAAAGCTTGGCAGGGACGTATCACGACATACTTTCGGAAGTAAGTACAAGGTATCTCCTCGTTTTCACGCCTCCGACGCCGGTTCGTCCCGGCTGGCACGATCTTCGGGTCAAGGTGAGAGGCGCGCGAAACGTCGAAGTCCGGGCTCGTGCCGGCTACATCGCCGATCCCTAGCAGCGGCCATCTCACCCTCTGAGGCAACGGCATCAAACGCCACCTCCATCCTTTACCGACTGTCAGTGATCTGTGTCTCGCTGAAAAAAACCTCATATGTTAAAATAGATTACTTCTCCCGGAGGCGTAAAAAAACATGGCGTTTTTCGCTCCCAATCCCCTTCTGGAAACGATGCTCGATGCCGCTCCCAATGTTTCCGATCTGAACCTCTCTGTAGGGAGACCCCCACAGGTAGAAGTCGACGGGAAGCTGAGACCGGTTGTCGACGCCGGGATCGAGCGACTCTTGCCCTACCACACGGAAGTCATTGCCATGCGGCTTCTGCGCAACAAGAGAGATTTAGCCGAGAAGCTGGTGAACAAAGGATCGGCGGACCTTTCCTACTCGTTGATGCAGAGAACCCGCTTCCGAGTCAATATCTTTTCTCAGCGGGGCACCTATTCCGTCGTTTTGCGTGTCATTCCCAACAAGGTTCCCACCATCGAGGATCTGGGCCTGCCAGCAAGAATAAACGAGGTGATCCAGGAGAGGAACGGCATCGTACTCGTTACCGGCCCCACCGGCTCTGGAAAATCGACAAGCCTTGCTGCGATTATCGGCAAAATGAACCGTGAGCTGCCGATTCACATCCTCACCATCGAGGATCCGATCGAGTATCTCCACCTCCACGACAAGGCCACCGTGAACCAACGCGAGATTGGAAGCGACACCGAAAGCTTTGCCGATGCTCTGAGAGCCGCGCTACGCCAGGCGCCGAAAGTCATTTTGGTTGGAGAGATGCGCGATCGCGAGACCGTTTCCACTGCGCTCGAGGCGTCCGAGACCGGCCACCTGGTGCTGTCCACCCTCCATACCATCGATGCCGCCAAAACAATCGACCGCATTATCGGCGTGTTCCCAAGAAACGAAGAAAATCAGGTTCGCACCCGATTTTCCCAGTCCTTCAAGTGGATCATCAGCCAACGGCTGGTTCCCAAAAAAGAAGGGGGGCGGGTGGCAGTCTGCGAGATATTGCGAGCCAACTCGAGAACTCGGGAGTACGTCCGGGAAGGTGAAAGGGAAGGGAAAAGCCTTCTCGACGCCATCAACGACGGGGCTCTGGATGGAATGCAGAGCTTCGACTCCGAGCTCGAGCACCTCATCAAAGAAGGGGTTATCGACACGGAAGTTGGTCTTTCCTATGCCACCAACCGCACCAACCTCCAGCTACGGCTGGGTTTGGAGTCCGCGCAAGAGGCCCAATCGGACTCGGAGTCTGAGCTGGTGACGGCGGAAACAACCGAATCGGATATAGAACGCTTTGTCGAGAGGTGATCGTGAAAACTTCTTGTCCCAGCTGCTCACACTACATCGTCGTCGATGACTCCAAGCTACCCTCGGGCCCGTTCATGCTCCGCTGCCCCAAGTGCAAGGCGATGGCGAAAGTGCCCGGCAAGGTCGACACAAAGCCCGCTACGAGTGCCGGAGTCCAGCAACCTCCCCATCGAGCCGCTTCAGCTCCATCTAACGGAAAGCCTCCCGCGGCAGATAAGCCCGCCGCAGCCCCTGCGACCGAGAAACAAGCTGGAGAGGCTTCGAGAGCCAACCAGAGCGGTACAGAAATCCCTCAGCGAGCCCTGGTTGCACTTCCAGACAGCGTCCAAGCAAAGCATATCGAAGCCATACTCCGACGGCAGGGGTATGCCATCGATCCGCTAGATCAATCGGAGGAGCAGATCGTACAGCTCCAAACCGGCGCCTACTGCATGGTGGTCACTCACCGGAACGGAGCCTCCGCCGAGGGTCAGGTGGATATCTACCGGTTGGTGAATGCGCTGGCGCCGGAAGTGCGCAGGCGTCTTTTTCTCGTTCTGGTGGGGAACGAGTTCAAAACCGGAAACGGAACCCAAGCCTTTGCGGCCATGGCCGACTTCGTTTGCCACTCTCAGGGGACCGAAACGACGGAGACCTTACTCCGAGGCACTATAGCTGAAAAATCAAGGCTCTACCACGCTTTTCTCGACGTCGAACGGGCGTACTAGCTATTCTCCTGGCGAAAGGGCCGCCACTTCAATGAAACCCAGGGCCAGCCAGGGTCCCGGCTCGGCCGACCGGCTTACCCGGTAGAGGAATAGGATGTTGTCGCCCCGGCGAACGAGCCTGCTGGGAATCTCGAGCTCGACGATCTTTCTTCGCCGAAGGGCAAGTTCGGCGATCGTCTCACCATTGGCTCCCAGTTCCACAACCAGCGGCGCGGGGGCATTGCCCGTTTCCGGCAAGGGTATCAGTTCCATCCTCACTTTAAGCCCCGTCGCACCGAAGCAGGGCAGTATCACCTGAGCTCTACGACGATCCGCCAGAGCCTTCGGCCGGGCGCCTTCGGTTTCGAGCTTTGGATCCCACCCGCGAAGCAAATGCCACTTCGCTTCGGGACCGAGACGATAACCGCCGTCCCTTTCGAGCTCCTCGGCCCGCTGTAGGGTCTCGCTGAAATACACTCGACGATCCGGACCGTAACCGCGCAACAGGAGCGGCCTACGATATCGATCCAAGCCGGCGAGGAGCGACAAGAGAACAAGCACACAGGCGATCCAGAATGACGCGTCCCACCACTTCCCGGGCAATCGCATCGCTCTCATCTACGCCCTCGCCGCTCCTCCAGGACCCGGGCCAGAATGATCAAGCCCAGGGCTACCAAAGGGCGGTCGGGTAAGAACAAATAGCAGAAAACGAGGCCGCTGGTCAGCAAAGGGAACCAGCCGGGCAACGCTTCCCGAATACGCTGAAACTCCGCCAGAGCCAGCGGAATGATGACTGGAAAACCAAAGAAAAGCAGCCGGCGAGTATCGGTTGCCACCAGAAGTTGAATCAAAACCAGGGCCAGGTAGGGCGCGTAGCGTCGGGT
>SDBS01004240.1_pt1 | contig 14046 bp, 9 predicted proteins | sample 2277091 | NCBI WGS metagenome assembly SDBS01 (sample SAMN10404972, study PRJNA504765) | marine sediment metagenome | isolation source: marine sediment core GS10_PC15, 163 cmbsf | place: Arctic Ocean: Southern Knipovich Ridge | collected 2010
AAAATGGTTAACAAGATAAAATATAACAAAAAAGGTAAATTTTTCGGCTTAATTGGAATATTAATATTCATTTTTTCTATTTTTACAAGCACCCAAATAATAAATTTGATGAATAACAGTGAAGACAATGAAATAAATCGTGATATTGTATTGGAGGATCTTTTTACCTCTGCTTCTCTAGGGCAGATTAAAATATACCATGATTCAGCATTTATCTTAGCAAACGGAGTAAGGAGTGGTACTGGAACTAAAGGTGATCCTTATATTATTTCGAATTGGAATATTAATTCCCCGGTTTCAGGTTTTTGTATAGAAATTGTAAATACCACAAGTTATTTTGAGATAAGGGATTGTACTTTTTCAAATGGTGTTATTGGCATCATGCTACAAAATGTTACCAATGGAAAAGTCTTCAATAATACCTTTCAAGGTTTTAACAGTACAGGAGTTGGAGTAGTGGAGAGCAAGCAGATCAATATAACTGATAATGTAATTTCAAACATTTATGGTACTAATGGATCTGATGGGGCTGATGGAACTATAGGAGCACCCCCTACTTCAGGAACTATTGGAACTGACGGCGGCGGAGTATCAGGTATTTATACGAGCAATTCTTCCTTCTTCTCTATATCCTACAATAAAATTTCAGATGTCCAAGGAGGATCAGGAGGAAACGGAGGAGGTGGAGGAGATTGGCTTCCAGATAACCCTTGGAAGGCAGCGACTGTCGGGGCCAATGGAGGAATAGGAGGATCTGGAATTGGAATTATCGTCGAAAGTTCAAACCATTCAATTATCTTTAATAATAATATACAAGGAGTTTTCGGGGGTATTGGAGGTTCAGGAGGATCTGGTGGGCTCGGTAGTGAAATGGAAACTATTGAAGAGTGGGGGGGAGATGGTGGTGCAAGTGGAGCGGGAGGAAGAGGCGGAAATGTCATAGGTATTTTTGTAGATCCTTCATACAACATTAGTACTTATTATAATAATATTTCAAATCTTTTTGGTGGATTAGGAGGAGACTCAAAAACCGCTGGTAATGGCGGTTTGGGAAATGGGTGGTGGTGTGGGGGTGGAAGGGGTGCAGATGGTAACGAAGGCGGAGAAGGTGGTTTCGCAAGTGGCATGTTATTTGATAACGTCAAAGGTACTGTCAACAGTCGAAATAAAATTTGGAATATATTTGGAGGTAATGGAGGTAATGGGGGAAACGGAGGAAAAGGTGGAGATGTCACAGATAAGGAGGACACTATGGCTGGTTGGGGAGGATGGGGTGGAATGAGTGGTCCTGGCGGGTATTCCTATGGATTGTATTTTAAGAACAGTCAAGATTTAAATAACAGCTTAAATATTATCGACAATGTAATAGGAGGAAATGGAGGTAATGGGGGGAATGGAGGACAAGGGGGAGCTTGTAATGAAATTTCTGTTTTCACAAATATGGGTGGAGGTGGAGGTTGGGGCAATGAAGGAGGGGATGGAGGATGGGGATTAGGAATTTATTATGATAGCTCGAACAATAGTAATAATGAAAAAAATACTATATCTAATATAATTGGAGGATTTGGAGGTTTAGGAGGAAATAGTTCCGATGGAAAGAATGCTGCTGGAGATGGAATGGGGATGGGCGGTGGAGATGGGGGATGGAGTGGTGCTGGCGGGGATGGAGGCTCAGGCGTAGGAATATTTGCAAGTTTTTCAATTAATATTAATAGTACATTAAATAAGGTTGTGAATATTATGGGTGCTAATGGTAACATGGCAGGCTCAGCAGGTTCAGGAGGTACAGGACTAAGAGATAGCGGAGGACATGGTGGAACAGGCGGAAATGGAGGTAATGGTGGGGATGCATCAGGGTTGCAATTTGCTAATTGTCAATATATAAATAATCAATTGAATGATATTTCATTAATAATAGCTGGTGATGGTGCTTCTGGAAGCAACGGAGGTGATGGAGGTGATGGAGATCTTCAAGATATTGGTCAGGGAAATGGAGGGGGTGGAGGTAATGGGGGAAATGGAGGAAACGGTGGAGCAGCATATGGCCTAAATGTGACATTAACTAATTTTATCTTATGTAATGGTAATTCTTTTGTCAATATTAAAGGTGGTAATGGAGTTGATGGGAGCAACGGAAGAGATGGAGGAAATTCATTCATTCAGTCGGGGGGTGATTCTGGAAGTGGAGGAAACGGAGGAGATAGTAAAGAGGGGATTGCAATGTATTACTCAGGTTCAAATAATATAACCAACATCTTGAATATTCTCTCTAATGCATCTGCAGAGTATGGAGGAATAAAAGGGTCGCCCGGGATACCTGGTACTGGGGGAACTCCCGGAAGTCTCGGTGCTCAAGGTACGACAGGCCAAAATTCCACAGCATATGGTTTCTACTATATAAATTCTGAGAGTAGTGGAAGCTGGCAAAATGAAATTTATATATTAAATAATACAGATATAGATGGTAATTATAATAAGTGGAACAGTTCGAACATTGGAAACTTTTGGAGTTATTACACAGGATTAGATATATTATCTCCTTTTGGAATTGGAGATTTATCATATAATCTCACGGGAACCTCAGAAAGTAAGGATTGGCTACCAATAGTTGATTCTTCAGCACCTAATGTTATATTAAATAAACCTACATCACTTCAAGTTTTTACTGAAAGAAACTCAGTTCTAATCAATGTGACAATCATAGATGATCTATCAATAATATATGCTAAAGCGATGATAAAATCCCAAACGCCCTTCAATCTCACTCTTACTAAGGCAGGTTCCAATAATTGGTTTGCGACTTGGGATAACCTCAATCAATATCCTATAATGAATTATAATATCACTATATATGCTAAAGACTGGAAAAATAACTTAAATAATACAGAATGGGTTGTAATTCAATATGTAGATTTAACACCTCCTCAAGTACTGATTAATACTCCTATTAACGGAAGTAGTTTTGAACCTCCAGGAAATCTTTCTATTTCTTTTTCTGTGAATGTAACTGATACTTATGGGATTACTTCAGTTATTGCTCATATTAATGCGTCAACTCCATTAAACATTAGTCTAACTAGTTTTATCGATTCCAATTATCAATTATCTTGGAATAACTATACTGATCTAACATATCCTCCTGGTGATTACAGAATAAATTTTATTGCTACCGATAATTATGGAAATGTTAACAATACTGAATTTGTGATTATTACAGTTGTTAAGGACTTGGTCGGACCAAATATTGTTCTTAACTCACCTACTAATCAATCAGTTCACAGAACACCTTTAAATATAAGCGTTTTTGTAGATGATCCCGAAGGAAATACTCCCAACGCTGGAGATGTAATTGCCACTATCTACAATGAAACCATGGCGCCATTTAATCTCACATTAACAAACACATTATTGAATCAATGGGATGTGGTATGGTCTAATCTTACCACTACTTATTATCCCGGAAACTACTATATTACTATCACAGCATATGACAGCTCCCATTATCATAATATTAACCAATCAGTAGGTTTTTTAAATATTTCATTTGCCTATGATGAAATGGATGATGAGAATGATGATTCCAAATTGAATTTGTCAAATATTATATCTTTCATAACAAGTACTACGGGGATGATTACTATCGGGGTAGGAGCTGCTCTAGTAGCGGCAGTAATCGTAATAATTAAAATTAGAGGTCATTACAAACCCTCGAGTAAACAAAAAATGAAAACTGAGCAATATAGGATAATTTTTAGGAGATACGAGAATGACTAATCATGGACCCAATAGCATTAATTCTTAGTTTCTATACATTAGCTGCTATTTCAATAGGAATCTAAGAGAATAAAAATAAATTTAATAAGATAAAATTATAAAAATCATCAGTGCAGATCGGTATTATCATTAATCTTCTAAGCCATAAGACTATTATTAGATTTCATTATGCCAACACTTCATCGAGAATATTAAAGGGTATCCAAGCCTTAATAAACTCACTTTCTATAATTTTATCTCTATCTAAAGAAGGAGTTAAAATATATATTTTTAATCTATTTTAAGTGGTCGGGGATAATTTGATGCTTTAAAATGTCATCAAAGGTTTCAGCTTCTCTTATCTTATACATCTGTCCATTATTTAAAAGTATTTCAGCAGATCTCGGGCGCGAGTTATAAACGCTGCTCATAGTAAAACCATATGCGCCAGTATCTAGAATTGCGAGATAATCTCCTTCCCTTAGTTCTGGTAATTTTCTATTTTTTCCAATTATATCTCCTGATTCACAAATAGGTCCAACAATTTCATATGCTAATGTCTTGTCTGTAGTTTTTTCACTGCAGGTAATTATGTGATGATAACTATTATATAACATAGGTCTTATTAATGTATTAAACCCAGTATTTAGACCTGCAAATTTTTTATACCCATTATCTTTAATTGTATTTATTTGAGTTAATATTATACTTGCTTCAGCGGATAAATAACGTCCTGGTTCTATAATAAGTTTAGGCTCTCCATAATCATGGTCAGTGACAAGTTCTTTAAACCTTTTAATAACTAAGTTTTTATATAATTCTAAATCTAATGGATCTTCTTCTGGGCGATAGGGTATGCCTAAACCTCCTCCAAAATCTATAAAATCAAATTTGATATTAAGAGTATCAGCTAAATTTATGATAATTGATACATATTTGTCTATGGCTTTCTCAAAATCGTAAGGATTGATGATTCCAGAACCAATATGAATGTGGGTTCCAAATTTCTTAAATCCGAATTCTTTTGCTTTTGAATATGCTTCGATAACCTGATTATCCAAGATCCCAAATTTAATTGTCTTTCCAGCTGTTATTGTATGAGAATGATGACCAGCTCCGAATTCTGGATTTATTCTAAAAGAAATTATATTCTTTTCTTTTTCTAAATCGTCATAAACTTTAGCTAATCTCCTCAATTGACTGATACTATCTAAATTAACAAGAACATCATTTTCTACAGCAAATTTGAAATCATCATTCGTAAACATATTTCCGGTAAAAATAATTTTTTCTGAAGAAATTCCTACTTTAAAACATGTATAAATTTCTCCTGCAGATGTACAATCAAAACTCGCACCTTCAGAATCTAATATTTTTAAAACAGATAAACTAGAATTCGCTTTTACAGCGAAATGGATTTCATTATTCATGTAATCAGAATTTAAAACTTGTTTCAATTTTCTATATCGGTCTTTTATCAACTCCTCATTAATTATGTAAATCGGAGTACCAAATTTTTCAGCAATTTTTATAGTATCTACATTCCCAAAATATAAAATTCCATCTCTATACTTTAAATCTTTATGATTCAACCACTCAATATACTTCATAATTTTTAAAACCACATTATTGCAAAGATTATTATTTTAGAATTTCAAATATCCTTTTCTTATAATTAAAAATTTTAAATTTCGAAGTTTTCAAGGTTTCCTTCAAATATTTTTTCTATAGGCCCCTCCATAAGAACTCGTCTCCTAATAAAAGTTATTAACAAATCCCCTCCATCATTATGTATCATTATTGGAGTTTTTTCTTTGAAAATTCCAAGTTCTGTCCCGGCTACAACTGAAGCACAAGCTCCTGTCCCGCATGATTTAGTAATTCCTACACCTCTTTCAAATACTCTTACTAAAGCCTCCTCATTTGAAATTACTTTAACGAATTCAACGTTGACTTTATTTGGAAAACTATCATGAGATTCTATTACCGCACCGTACATATTCAATTCCTCATCATTTAACTGTTTCTCAACAAAAATTACAGCATGAGGGTTGCCCATTGAAACTGCTGTAAATCTAAAAATTTTATCTAATATTACCAATGGCTCATTGACACAGCGATCAACTAAACTATCTATAAGTACGGGGATTTCCTCACATTTCAAAATTGGTGTCCCCATATCAATTTCAACACTTTTAACTTTGTGATCAACAATATTCAGTTTAGCTCCTACAATGCTTTTAAAGGTTTCAATTTTAATTTCTTCTTTTTTTACGATATTATTCTCATAAATGTATTTTGAAAAACACCTGATTCCATTCCCACACATTTCAGCTTCTGATCCATCGTTGTTAAATATTCTCATTTTAATATCTACTTTTTCAGATTCACAAACGTAAATTAATCCATCAGCTCCGATGGAAGAATGAATTTCACACAGTTTTAGTGCTAATTCTGCTTTTTTTTCTTCTGGAATTCTCCATTTAAGATCATTAATTATAATATAATCATTACCTAAACCATGGTATTTATCAAATTGTAGATTTTCTAATATCATTTCAAAATCATCCTAAGTATTGATTAAACCTTTAATTTAATAATATTAGTGATAAAATTTAAATGTTATTTGTGTATATATACACATATACACTTATCAGTGAAATTATTAATCATGAGGGAAGATAAATTTATTGAATTGCTTGAAAGTATTGGATTAACTCATAATCAATCATTAATTTATTTCACTTTAATAAAAGCTGGGAAGAAGGGAAGTATAGTACGTGAGTTAGATCATACTACTGATATCAAAAGAACGAATATTTACCCTATTTTGCATGAATTAATTTATCTAGGATGTATTATTGAAGGTGGATATGCCGAAAAATCAAAAAACGCAACAATTTATATTGCTGTAGAACCAATAAATTTTATTAACAATCTCCTTCAAAAGAAAAGAAATGAAATTGACCACTTGCAAAAATTTAAAGAAACAAATACAAAATCATTACAAACTATATTTCAAGAAGGTATGGAAATAACTCTTGATGAAATTGATCCGATTTTAAAAGATTATTTCAAACCATTGATAATGTCAGGTTGGAAGATACATTCCTGTGTAAAAAGAAAAGAGATCCCAATGTTTGATTACGAGGTTTATGATTGTATGCTTTATGCGCCTCATGCTAGTATTTTGAAAGATTGTAGCTTCCATTTATTTACATTTGGCTATGATATACAAAATGATGAAAATGCGCTTGAGTTTTTTTCTCAGAGCTTAAAGAGAAAAACTAAAGAAATGAAATCCTATTTTTTTGATATAAAACAAATTCAGTTACTCAATGAAAAAGTTGAATTTCTTAACAATACATTTCTAAGTTATAAAATGCGGATTAAAACTAAAGACCTTAAGAATTCAAAATATTTTTCAGAGGAATTGAAAGATAATATTAATGTAGAAAATAGTGAAAATTATGAGATTGGAAAGGCAGTTATTATTCCTATTAAGAACAAATTATTTTATTTATGGGCTGAATCTAATCAAATTTTAAGTGAAATTATTGAACCTATAATTAAGATTGAGAAATTATAATTAAAAGGATTAGCATAAAATTCAAGTTTTCTAACGCAATATATTTGTACTTATCTCTACTAATTCATATTAGCGATATTCTCAAGATAAAAGACAGATTAAGCAGTATTTAACTTAAAATTTTCGAATAATAAATAGTTAAATAATCCCTTTATCATAATTGATACAAAAATATATAGAATTATTCTTGGTGAGATCTCCGTATAAGAGAGAATTTATTTAAAGCTACGCTTAATAAAAAAGAAATTTTCAGTACTTCCATTTTTTTATTTTTAGAATTTATAGATAATGGAAAGGGTATAAAAGATACTTCTAAAGAAATACTTTTTCAATAAGTTATAAAGAAATTAAAAGGAGTAAAGGTATGGGATCAGGATTATCTATAGTAAAAAAAATTATAGACTCTTATAATGGAAAAATTTAGATTGAAAATAGAGTTGAAGGAGATTATTCCAAAGGAAGCAATTTTATTATTCTATTACCAAAGGCAATAATGTGAATATAATTGGATACTCTTTTAAATCTTTAATAAAATTGAAAATTGAACGAAAATGTTTAATTAATTAATCTGCAAAAAATGAAAAATTTTAAAATTTAATTTATAATATCTATTTTAAAAGAATTCTGTTTTTAAAAATTCAATGAACTTCAAAAAGATAATTTTTCTGGGCTTATTTATTTTTTTCTTAGTTCCGATTGTTGAAGCAAAAGGTTTTATGTATATTGATCATATAAAGGATGGTAATTACGCCTTTTTCCTAATTGATTTGGGAGAAAACGATAATATCGAGTTAAATGTAACTCATGATGGAAGCGGAGATTTTGCTCTATTTATCTTTAACAAGCGACCTATTGAATCGTATGTAAAAAGTGATAAAACACTTAACCCCGAGGTCTTTAATAATTATACCGTTAACTATTCTTTGGATGACAACCCTTATTTAAATTACAACAGTACAGTAGCCAAAATTTACTATATAGAAATAATCCTTCTTAGTGGTGGACCAGATACTTTTATTTTAACATCTAGAATAACTAATAGTAGCGGTATACCTAGAGATAATCAAGACTTAACAAGATATTATCTACCAATAATTCCAGGTTTTCAACTAGATGTGTTAATCCCTGTACTTATTTTTTCTTTAGGTGTTATATTTATATTTTATAAAAAGAAGAAAATTAAATAAATTAACATTTTTAGCAAATCTTAAATTAACTACTTTTAAGTTATTTTTTTAGAATTCTTCATAATAATGAGAGAATTTTGCAAAGAAAATAAAATTTTAAAACCTAAAAGGTAAAAAAAATGTATAAAAAAAAGCCATGGTTAAAGTTTTATGATGAACATGTTCCCGAACATATTGAATATCCACTAACCACTATGTATAGTGCAGTAGTGAAAACTGCAGAAAAATATTCTCATTCAATTGCTTATGATTTTATGGGAAACGAATCTACATATCAACAATTAATAAAACAAATTGATCAATGTGCAAGAGCTCTTGTTAGTTTAGGATTAAAAAAAGGGGATAGAATGACTATTTCTATGCCGACTTCTCCTCAAGGAGTTATTTGTTTTTATGCAATTAATAAAATCGGAGCCATAGCTAGTATGATCCATCCTTTAAGTCCTCCTAAACAAGTTGAATTCTTTTTAAATCTGAGTGAAAGCACTTTTGCTCTAACAGTTGATAAGTTCTTTACAAATTTCGAAAAGATTATTGAAAATACTAGTCTAAAAGCACTAATTCTTACACAATTTACTCTAGATGAAACTAATATACCTGAAAATCCAAAAATCTTTTGGTGGAAGGAGATTATGGCTAAATCATATCAAGAAATCCCCGAATCAGAAATAAATCCTGATGAATTAGCAGTAATTTTATATTCCGGAGGAACTACTGGTGTTCCCAAGGGAATTATGCTCTCCCATATGAATTTCATTGCAGAAGGAACACAAGTAGCTACGTGGATGGATTTATCAGATAAAGATTCTGCATTAGCTATACTTCCTATCTTTCATGGTTTTGGTTTAGGAGTTTGTGTTAATGCCATATTCATGGGAGGCGGAAAAAGTATTTTAATTCCATCATTCACCCCAGACCAAGTAGCAGATTTAATTAAGAACAAAAAACCAACATTAATATTTGGAGTACCAACCTTGTACGAAGCTCTTAATCGAAATCCAAACTTTCAAAAAACCAACTTAAGTTTCTTAAAGGCAGCATTTTGCGGTGCTGATACCTTACCACGTACTACTAAAGAAAATTTTGAAAAAATATGTAAAAATAATGGATCAAATGTTCAACTTCGGGAAGGATATGGATTAACAGAAGCAGTTACCGGAATTTGTGCAATGCCACTGGGAGAATACAGGAAAGGGAGTATCGGTATTCCAATGTCAGATATGATGATGAAAGTAGTAGAAATTAGTACAATTAAAGAAGCCAATATTGGTCAAGAAGGAGAATTGTGCATTCATGGACCTGCTGTTATGTTGGGATATTTAAATAAACCAGAAGAAACCGCAAAAACACTCAAAAAACATAAAGATGGGAAAATTTGGTTACATACAGGTGATATTGCCACAATGGATGAAGACGGTTTTTTTTATTTTAAATTACGACTTAAAAGAATGATTAAATCTTCAGGTTTCAATGTATATCCAGCTCAGGTTGAAGATATTCTATATAAATATCCTGATGTTCTTGAAGCATGTGTCATTGGTGTACCCGATGAAAAACAAGTGCAAAAAGTAAAGGCATTTGTAGTACTAAAAGATCCTAAGAAAAAAAGTCAAGAGATGGAAAAAAACTTAATTGATTTCTGTAAAGAAAATATAATCAGATGGAGTTGTCCACGAGAAATTGAATTTTGTAATCAATTACCAAAAACTCTCGTCGGAAAAATTAATTTTAAGCAACTAGAGGAACAAGAAAAAGCAAAACTAAGCGCTGCTGGAAAATATTCTGGTGAATAGCTCTTTAATTTGAATATCTTTTTTAATATTGTTTAAATAGCGTATAATTCTCAATGAAAAATAAAAAAAAAACTAATTGATTATTTAAATTTAATAAAATCTCTTCAATTCCCGTCCCAACCAGCTAATCTGGCGAATAAATACCAAGAACCGTAAGCTTTCAAATTAGCATTTAGAGCATGTGAATGAGCTGATCCACATTGATACCAATCTCCACCATTAGGCTCATTATTTTCTGTGTCTGAAGAGCTTATCATCTCAACCTTGCCTGCAATCCACTCCGTTGCCCAATTACCTCCATCATAATCGCAATCGTCCTCAACATTTTGATCCAAAAAGTAGTTATCATCAGGATCATAGCTTTCAATATCACCAAAATCAAATAAGATCTAAATTTTATACAAACATTATCAAATTCGAAAACTGGTCTTTTTAAAGAATTTCTCATTTCGAAAATTACTGATGTCTTTTTCTATCGAAAAAGTTAAATTTCAACATTATTAGGCGATCCTTGATCGATTTTCATCACTTAATTTTAAATTCTATTTAACAATTTCCTATATATAAAAACAATAAAAAAATAATAAAAAGTGATGTAAAAATTTCCTTCGAAGAAATGAGTAAAAAATTAGCAGAATTTATGAAAGATATAGAGGAAATCGAGCTTGTTGACGTTGATTTAGTTGCAGAATATCTTGAGTTTCAAATGTTGCCGAGCATCGTTCAAGCTGCTGCTCAAGCTGTTCTCCCGGGTGTTCCGGGAAAAGCTGAATGGACTCCTGCCAAATTTTCACTTGATATTGATTATCCAGGCAAAATCGAGACAATCGAATTTATTCGATCAAATGGGAAAAAAGCTACAATCGGAGGAGAAGTGGTTCCTCCCTTCTATAATTTCCTTGGATTGGATAAAAAAAATCCTAATCCCCCATTAGTAACCTACGACGTATTTGACATGGGCGCTACAATGGTGCTGCCAAAACCAATCAAACTGGAATATGGTGAAGTATTGGGAGATCCAGCTGAATGGGCCAAACTTGCTGTCGATAAATTTGGTGCGGAATGTATAACATTTCACTCATTATCAATAGATCCTGCTATGGGAGATGCCCCTGTTTCCCAATCCAGAAAATATCTCGAAGATATACTCCAAGCTGTTGATGTTCCTGTCATCATTGGATGTTCCGGCAATAAGAAAAAAGATATAGAACTGTTCGAAGTCACAGCAGCTGCAACAGAAAGTGAAGTTTTAATGCTCTCTGCCGCAGATAAAGCTACTTGGGAAGAAGTAAGTGAATCAAATTTATTGATCGACCTTCAAATCCCATTAGCTGTTAAATACGATCATAACTGCCTGCTTTGGACGAGTTTGGATCTAAACAATCAAATCAAAATGAATAAAGATGCACTTGAATTGGGGCTCCCTCCTAACAGGATCGTCATGGATCCTACCTGCGCAACGGCCAGAGCTTAAATTACATAAATCTCTTACATAAAATTCTTATGTAGCTGCGATTTTAGGTTATGGGATGGAGTACAGTTTTAGTATATATCAGAGGATGCGTATAGCAGGTCTTTTAGGTGAAACAGATTTAGCATATCCTATAAGTGGCGGAACAACAAATGCGTGGGGTGCTAGGGAGGCTTGGATGAGCGAAAAGATAGCCCCTGAATGGGGTTTACGGCAATATAGAGGTCCAATTTGGGAGATTTTGAATGCTCTTTCTTTAACCTTAGTTGGATTAGATCTTGCTATGATGTTCCATCCAGTTGCTGCAAAACACTTGAAAGATATCACAAGTCAATTTTTTGAAGCAGTTCCAAAAGAATTAGATGCAAAAGGCTATTATGATTGGGTTTCCGCGAATCTAAAACGTTAAACAATATCTTTAATTCCTTAATTTTTTCTATTTTTTAATTTCTTTGATTTTCATTTTTAAGTTATATATTTCAGAATAAAGATTTTTAAGAAGTTTAATCAAATTGCCATCATTAACTTCATGAGAAATTGCATCTTGAACAATAATTGATGTGTTTTTTTGAATAATTACCGCTTCATCATTCGGGATAAAATTTGAAACTACAAGATCAATTATTTTGCTCTTATAATTAAAGCTAAATATATCATCTCTTGTAATAATTTTACTTTCTAATTTATTAGAAGGTTTATTTTTATTTTTAGTATTTTTAATAAGTACCAGATTATTATTGTTATTTTCGCATAATAGATCTATGTAGTTATATTCATTTCAAATTTTTTAAGAACTACACAGCTTAAGATAACTTATAGGTAACCAATGTTGACATTTATATTCAGACATTTTTTGAATATTCAGGATAAGTTAAAGTCAGTAAGAATTATGAATCCATAAGATTATAGTAAATATTTTTTTGATATTATTTATTGTTTCATCACTTGTGAATTGTTTAGAAGTATGCATTGTTTCATTTCTTTGTTGACGTAAATCATCTAATAAATCAATAACTTGTTGATTAAAATTCATTTCTTTCATTTTATTAATACATAGTCTAATATTGTGAGGTTCATTAAAATCCATATCATATCTCATAAAAAATTTTAAATTATATTCCAAAATTCTAAAAGCTAATAAATTAGATGCAGTGTATAATTCATTCTTTATACAATCATATAATTCTCCAAGATCATTTTTAAGAGGTTTGCTAAATCCCTTATATATTTCTTTAAATAAATCATTAGGGTGCAATCTACGAAAGTTAGAATATTTCATGATATAATTGTGAATTCCTTCTAAACATATTTCACATAATTTGAATCTACCTTGGGTTTCTCCTCTACAGATTCTACATTTATTTTCATTCATAATGAGAGATAAGATAAGTTTTTATTTATTTTATTATTTTGTAGTAAGTAGCAAGTCTAAAATCCTCTCGTTTTAAAAGATTTAGTAAAAAATATTAGAGTTGATTTTAGATCCATTTTATAAGATATTTCTTCTATAAAGTCATTATAACAAGACTAGAAGCGATTGAAAACCTTATCAAAATACAAGCGAAAAAATTTGAATCATCAGAGGAATTGCTATTTCTTGTTACTTTTTATGGAACCCGTAATTATACGATAGATCTTGATGATGCACTGATGAAATTTCAAAATCCTTACTTAAAGAATTGTAAAATGATGAAATCCAAGTAAAATGTGAACAATTAAAAAAAAGTAAAAAAGTAAAAACTCAATAAAAAAAAAAAAAAATTTAAGATTAGTCTAAAGACCTAATCCTTTTTTAATTCTTTCACCCCAAGTTGCATCAGCTTTAAGAAAATGGGCTAACATTCTCTCTTGAATGAACTTAGGAACTGTTTTAAGACTATTTACAAAATTTTCAACTAAGCGGTCTTGTTCGTCTGAGGGCATTAATCTATATAGATTACCGGGTTGAATGAAATCATCATCGGTTGTGGGTTGATCATATGCATCTGCATTCCCCGAGATTTTCAGAGGGGGTTCTTTAAATGCTGGATCCTGTTTTGGTCCTCCAAAACTATTAGGCTCATAATTTACATTACTTCCGAAATTACCATCGAAGCGCATGACCCCATCACGGTGATAATTATTTACCTCTGCAGCTTTTGGTCTATTAACGGGTAAACTCTGATAATTAACCCCAAGTCGATATCGATGTGCATCCGCATAAGAAAAAGTCCTTGCTTGTAGCATCTTATCGGGTGAAAAAGAAATACCTGG
>SDBS01004241.1_pt1 | contig 14043 bp, 13 predicted proteins | sample 2277091 | NCBI WGS metagenome assembly SDBS01 (sample SAMN10404972, study PRJNA504765) | marine sediment metagenome | isolation source: marine sediment core GS10_PC15, 163 cmbsf | place: Arctic Ocean: Southern Knipovich Ridge | collected 2010
AATAGGCTTTTATATACAGGATAGCACCTGTTCTTTCTTTACGCTCACTTATGCACGAGTTTGACACGGTTTAAAACCGGATTACCTGAATGCGATAATGTTTTCAAAGGGCTAAAATGTTACCAAATATCTTATTTGTGTGCACGGGCAACATATGTCGCAGTCCTTTTGCTCAAGGCCTTTTCACAAAGTCTGTGACTCAAAAAGGGTCCAAAGACCCTACAGCTGAATCGGCAGGATTATTTGCACTACCCGGCAATTCGGCCACTTACATGGCACAACGGGTTGCTGCTGAATATGGTGTGGATCTGTCTGAGCACAAAGCCAAATCTGTATCAAAAGACCTTGTGGCCCGGTCCGATCTGATCCTGGTCATGGAGAAATCCCACGAGGATACGCTCCTGGCAAACTTTCCAGAGGCAACAGGCAAGGCTTTGTTAATCAGGCACTTTGCCCGTTTCGGTTCAAAGAGCAGGGGCATTGCCGACCCGTACGGGCTTGAGTACGATGCATACAGGTTTTGCTTTCTTGATATTGAAGATGCAGTTTCGGGTCTCATCGAGTTCCTATCCGAACGCTCAAGTTCCTTTGCAGAAAAATTGAATATTTAATAATCTCCACATCAGAAAAAAGGAAAGAACTTAGAAGATAATGTGGTATCCCTTATGGAGCTAACGCGGCGGAATTTCATAAAAAGTTTGCTCTTCTTAGGCGGCTCTCTGATCTTTGGCGAGAGTTCTCTTTATGCTGCGAAGGAAAAAAGAGAACGATGGCATCCTGCCTATGGGAAACTGGAGAAAGAGGGTAAACTGGCTCAAAGAATCGAGCAAGCCTACTCGATCTTCGAGCAATGCGAGCTTTGCCCACGGAAGTGTGGGGTGAACCGTCAAAATGGCGAACGAGGATTCTGCCATGCACCGGCCAAGCTCATGGTCCATACCGCGCAGCCCCATTTTGGTGAAGAGATATCGCTGGTTGGAAAGAATGGGTCAGGCACCATCTTCTTCTCCAACTGTAATCTAAGATGTGTTTTCTGCCAGAACTGGCCCATTGCCATTAAGGGACATGGAAAAGAAGTTCCAGACGAGCACCTGGCGGATATAATGATCCATCTCCAAAAGATCGGCTGCCATAACATCAACTTAGTCACACCCACACACGTCATGCCGAATATCCTTAATGCTACTAGGATTGCTTTTAACAAAGGGCTTCGTCTCCCTTTAGTCTATAATACAAGCGGTTACGAGCGCGTTGAGATATTAAAGATTCTGGACGGCATCGTGGATATTTATTTGCCGGATATGAAATATATGGATGCAGATATGGCTGCGAAATATTCATCTGCGTCTTCAGACTATCCTGAAGTAACGCAGAATGCGGTTATCGAAATGCACCGGCAGGTAGGAGAGCATCTGGTCAACAGCCAGGGGATCGCCGTTCGCGGACTGATGATCAGACACTTGGTTATGCCCAACCGTATAGCCGGAACTGAGAAATTCGTCAGGTGGGTGGCTAAAAACCTTCCAAAATCAACCTACGTGAACATCATGCATCAGTATCATCCGGATTACATGGCATTCGACTTTCCTGAAATCTGCCGCAGGATTAACGTGGGGGAATACTTGGAAGCAATGCGTTGGGCTGAAGAATACGGCTTAACTAACCTTGACCCAAGGTCTGTTTCAGTCAAAAAATTCTATGTTCAACAGGAAGCAGAGCTACTTCAATAAAAATGGGGAAACCGCCATTTTTCGATACGATGAGTGAAAATGGGGGTCAGAACGCCTTTTTAGCCTTGGCGATATTGTCCACTTCTCCCATTACGATGAGGGCCATTCCCGCTTTTAATATCATTGATGGGCCCGGATTAAATTCTATTTCCTGGGCCGGAAGTTTTACGCCAAGAACCAGCAGACCGAATTTGTCTTTTATTCCTGACTCCATGATGCTTTTTCCCGCATTGCTTGAGTTTGCCGTAACCACGATCTGGTTGATCCTTAAATTGCCCCTGCTGCTGCGCAGCATGCTGTCAAGGAAATCAACAACCGCAGGCCGGATCATTTCAGATGCCATCCGCAGTCCCCCGATATAATTCGGTGACACAACATTGTTTGCACCTGCTGTTTTGAGCTTCAACTCCAGTTCCTGATCTACCATCTTGCTTATAATACGTATCTTTCTATTCAGCATTCTGGAAGACACCGTGACATAAAGGGTGTCTTTATCGGACGGCAGGCTGATGATGATCCCGGAAGCCCTTTCAATCCCGGCAGCCACCAGATTCTGGTCATCGGTAGCATCACCTTTAATATAGAGCAGGTTTTCTTCCATAACCCTGGCTTTGGCACGCTCGATATTCTCCTCATCATGCTCAATCAGAACAACAGGCTCCCTGTTCTTGACAAGTTCATCCAGGACATGGCGACCTGTCTCACCACCGCCGCAAACAATATAATGATTATTCAGCTTTTGTATCTGTTTATCCATCTTTTTTCTCCTCAATATCCCGGAGAGTTCTCCTTCTACTATTAATGCCGTCAGCGTACTGATGCCGTATAAAATGACCCCCATGCCGAAAGTGATAAGCAGCATGGTAAATATCTGAGCAGGGATGTTGCCGACAATATCAAGAACTTCACCGTAGCCGACGCTGGTTATAGAAATAACCGTCATATATAAACAATCCATATACTTGGGCTTTCCGCCGAACATGATATAGTAGCCGGTGCTTCCTACCATGACCACGATAAAAATAGCTGCCAGCACAAAATAGAGTCTTCTTTTAATACTCATCTGTTAAGAAAAAACCTTTTCAACTCAGGGCTTCCGCAGCAGCGAAACCAAGCTCGAAAGCCTTTAAATTCGATTCAACAAAAGCTTTCCGAGTTCTCTTCATTATTGCTTCTTTAATATTTTCAGCTGACAGGGGGACCGTACCGGTTTGAATAAGAGCGCCTAACAGGACCATATTTACGGACATGACATTCCCGGCTTCTTTTGCCAGGGCCGCAGCATCAAAAGCGATCAGTTTTGCGGTCTTTTTCCGAATCAGAGCCTGCAGGACATTCAGAGAAGGATATTTGCTGCTTCCCATGGTTACCGTAAATGGCGGGAGCGGCGCCATGTTTGTAATAACAACCGAATTTAAATTGCATTTATTCATAGCCCGCAGTGTTTCCGACGGCTCAAATCCTAAAAGCACGTCTGCCTCACCGTCCGAGATGATTGTGCTTTGGGCATCTCCAAATACAATTGCGGATTCCACAACCCCGCCCCTTTGGGCCATGCCATGTATTTCACTCATGCGCACAGGAACGTCTGAAATGAGTGCAGCTTCTCCGATAACCTTGGAGGCCAGAAGATTTCCCTGTCCCCCAACAGCCACAATAATTAATCTGGTTGTATCCATAATCAATTTTTATCTCTTATGGGTAAAATGGCTTGTTCCGGGCAGATCTGGGCGCAGACCGTACAGCCCGTACACATTACAGGATCAATTTTAACCCTGTTATCCTCGATGAAAAAGGCAGGACATGCAAGCTCGCTGATGCAGTCTTTGTGATCTTTGCATTTTTCACTGACAAAAAAGGGTTTTCCCCGGGCTTTTTTGAGACCTTTGGCATATAGCGTACACATCTCCCTGGATATAACAACCGAAACACCTTTAAAATTCAGGGCCTCTTTAATAGCATCAACACTCTTTTTAACCCTGTACGGCCTAATGACAGTAACATGGGATACGCCTACAGCCTTTACGATCTCTTCGATTGACACCCGCCCATAGCCATTAAGGTTTAGCTGTTTCATATCAACCCCGGGATGCGGTTGCTGCCCGGTCATAGCAGTGGTTCCATTGTCAAGAATGACCAGTGTGAAATCATGATTATTAAAAACAGCGTTAATCAAGCCGGGTATCCCGGAATGAAAAAAGGTGGAATCTCCTATAAAGGAAATGATTTTCTTGTCGGTTACCTTTGAAAAACCGCATGATGAACCAACAGAAGATCCCATGCATATCAGAAAATCTCCCATTGCAAGGGGGGGCATGAATCCAAGCGTATAGCATCCGATGTCGGTCGGACAAATCGTCTCCATACCTTCAGATGCCTTTTTAACCGCATAAAAGGTGGCCCGGTGGGAGCATCCGGCACAAAGGTTGGGCGGTCGCTGTGGAATTTCAGGAATATCGGAAAGGTCGGGAACCGTCACCGGTTTATAGGCCACATCAAAATATGTTGCTATGGATTGCCTTACCAGGGCAGGATTAAATTCATAAAGCCGGGAAAAGAGATCTTTACCTTTGCCCATTATGGAAAGAGTCAATTTTTCCTCCTGGGCCAACACCTTGATCGTCTCTTCCATGAAAGGCTCGCCCTCCTCGACAACCAGTACCTTTTGACACCCTTTTAGGAACTCCTTGATCAAAATTTGGGGCATCGGGTGTGAAAAACCGATGCGAAGTATTTTAACGTTATTTCCGATGTCCAGATCTTTTACCGCATCAGAAACATAGTTATAACTTACACCATTGCATATTATTCCCCAAACACCATTACCGCTGATAAAATTGTACTCGGAATCTTCGGAAATCTTTTCAGCTTGGGATAGTCTGTCCAGCAGCCTGATATGCAGATTTCTAGAAACAGCCGGCACGGGCACATAATTGAAAGGGTCCTTTTTAAAATCACCTCTTGTTTTGGGCTCCCTGATCTCACCCAAAACCACGGTCGAGGTCGAATGGTTGATCCTGGTCGTGGTCCTGAAGATAACCGGTTCCTGCAATCTTTCAGAAAGGTCAAATGCATAAGCAACCATATTTTTTGCCTCCCGCACCGAAGAGGGCTCAACCATGGGAAGGCCCGAAAGCTTAGCATAATACCGGTTATCCTGTTCGTTCTGGCTGGAAAACATGTACGGATCATCGGCCGTTAAGACAACAAGACCGCCTTTAACGCCAACATAAGCAAGCGTCATAAGGGCGTCCGCAGCTACATTCATTCCAACATGCTTCATCACACACATACTGCGCATCCCGGAATTGGCTGTAGCGGCCGCCACTTCAAGAGCCACCTTTTCATTGGTGCTGTATTCAAAATAAAGGTCGCTTTCCAAGGATATCTGGAAGAAGTTCATTGAAATTTCTGAAGATGGTGTGCCAGGATATGTGGTTGCAACGGCAACACCCGCCTCAATCGCCCCGCGGGCAATAGCTTCATTGCCCAATAGCAACATCGTTTGGCCGGGATGCTCGGTGAGTAGTTTGTGCATGGTATTTTCTTAAACCTGTGTATTATTTTTGTTTTGCCATACCTGTTTGAGCAATTACTATACCAGCGCTGACTGCTGTGTAAAGAATTTTCTGAATGCCGGCAGGCGATTGAAAAAACTTTACAAAAATTTTACCATGATCTATATTAATATCTTTCACCAACAACAATAAAAGGTTAGCATGCAAAACCCGATTATTCTTGTTATTGCCACTCGAAACAAAGGAAAAAAAGCGGAAATCAAGGATCATTTAAATGATTTTCCCGTTGATATTAAAAATCTGGATGATTTCGGCCCCATTCCCCACCTGGAAGAGGACGGCGACACCTTTGATGAAAATGCTTACAAAAAAGCAAGTTTCGCAGCCAGAATCCTCGGGCTGCCGGCCCTGGCTGATGATTCAGGTCTTTTGGTTGAAGCCTTAGACAATGCTCCCGGCGTCCATTCCGCACGCTATGGAGGCGAAAATGCAACCGATGAGCAAAGATGTTTAAAGCTGCTTGGCGAGATGGAAGGAAAGACCAACCGCAGGGCTGTCTTTGAATGTGTCATCTCCATCGCTGTTCCGGCAGGTCCTGCCCTGACATATAAAGCACGCTGCAAAGGCCTGATCGCTGAACAACCTTCCGGCTCGAATGGATTCGGATACGATCCTGTCTTCTATTATCCCCCTAATAAAAAGACTTTTGCACAATTAACCCGCGAAGAAAAGAGTCTTGTAAGCCACAGGGGAAAGGCTCTTGCCGAACTTAAAAGTGAATTTGACAAAGTAGTAATATGGATACGTCAAAATATACCTCGCCAGGAAATAAAATGTTGTTAACAATCTTTTATTCTTTCGTGATTTCGTGATTAATTTAGGAGACGCAAAGTTTTATGATTGCAGATTTAATCAAAAAAAACAGAAGCTGCCGCAGGTTTTACCAGGATCATGCCGTGGATCTGGAGACCTTAAAAGGGTTGGTCGATCTGGCAAGACTTTCCGCGTCGGCAGGGAATTTGCAGCCTTTAAACTATATCCTTTCCTGCAATCTACAACAAAATGCCCGGATATTTTCTTGTCTTGGTTGGGCAGGATATTTAAAGGATTGGCCGGGTCCTCAAGAAGGAGAAAGGCCTGCCGCATATATTATTGTCCTTGGGGATACCACCAAATCCAATGATTTTGGATGCGACCATGGTATTGCCGGCCAGAGCATTCTTCTTGGTGCAATGGAAATAGGCCTTGCCGGCTGCATGATCGGATCAATAAAACGTGAAAAACTTAGAGAAATTCTCAAAATTCCTTCAAAGTTCAAAATTCTTCTGGTTCTTGCCATTGGCAAACCTAAGGAAAAATTTGTGATAGAATCTGTCGGCCCTGATGATAACATCCGATACTGGCGCGACAGCAAAGGGGTTCATCATGTGCCCAAAAGAAATTTAAACGATATTATTGTCGATTACTATAAATAATAAAGGGAGAATAAGATATGTTACAAAAAAAGAAGGGGATAGATATCGTAATTGAAATAGGGGGCATCACAACTTACGAAGCAGCGATGCAACTTTTTGAAAACAAATTGGATAAAACAAATCTATCCAGGATACAAAAAATAAAACACCCGGAAGTCGTTATCAAGATCGCAAATGCAATAGCCATGTGTGAGCCGGAAGCAGTTTTTGTCAATACCGGATCAGAAGCAGATAGGCAGTATATCAGGGAAATGTCTTTACAAAATGGAGAGGAGGCTAAACTCCCCATGGAGGGACATACCATCCATTATGATTTAAAAGAAGAACAGGGACGGATTGTTGATCGCACCTTTTATATAGCCAATGAAGACGAAGAGGTCAGTTCTCTTGCCAATAAAATATATAGAGCCGAAGCGCTTATAGACGTGCGGGATAAGATGTCGGGTATTATGCATGGTAAAACCATGATCATCGGGTTTTATATGCGTGGTCCCATCGGCGCACCTGCATCGAACCCTGCTTTGGAGATTACCAGCTCAGCGTATGTGTCGCACAGCGCGGAAATACTTTACAGAAATGCTTTTAACGATTTTGACAAAGAAATCGATCGTCTGGGCCATTTCTACACCAATATACATAGTGAAGGTCAAAACAGACCCGAAGATTTGCCTAACGCGCGGGTATATATGGATCGAAGCTTTCAAACAACATACAGTGTTAATTGCACTTACGCCGGCAATACATTGCTGCTGAAAAAAGGCAATCACAGATTTTGCGTCGATAAAGCCGTATATGAAAACAGGGGGAATGAGCTTTCGGAACATATGTTTATTACCGGTATTGACGGGCCCGGAGGCCGTACTACGTGGTGCGCCGGGGCGGCGCCCAGTGGATGCGGGAAAACGACCACGGCCATGGCCGGAAATCACTTTGTGGGTGATGACCTTGCGCAAATGTGGATAGATGAAAACGGCAGCATCCGGTCGATTAATCCTGAATGCGGCATTTTCGGTATTGTCGAAGATGTAAACTGGGAGGGTGATCCATATCTTATGGAGCTGTTAAGGAATCCCGGAACAGAAGTGATATGGTCTAATGTCCTGATTGATGAAAACGGAGTGCCCCACTGGACAGGAAACGAAGAAGACCCACCGCTTAAAGGCAGAAATTTTCAAGGCCATTGGGAACAAGGTATGACCGACGAAAATGGAAAAGAGATACCAATATCCCATCCTAACTCAAGGTGTACCTTAACCTCATCAGCCCTCCCAAATTATTCAGAAAAATCAGAGGACCCCAATGGTGTTGAAACCAGAATGATTACGTACAGCGGCAGAGATAGTGACACCATGCCGCCTGTCTGGGCAGCCAAAAACTCGGACCACGGTGTCGTCATCGGTGCCGGTATTGTATCAGCAGCCACAGCAACAGAAGTAGGTGCAACAGGTGTTAAGCGGGCGCCCTGGGCCAATGCCCCTTTTATTCCAGGCGCATTATCCGATTATATGGATGCTCAATTTGCATTCTTTGAAAATAAAAAAATTGCCGAAGACAAAAAACCTGTAATGGCGGGATTGAATTATTTTCTGACTGAAGAAGCCAGAGGCGGCACCTCAAAGAAACTGCTCGGAGAGAAGAAAGACGTAAAAGTCTGGCTGGCCTGGCTGGAAAGACATACACACAATGAAGTAGATTATATTAAAACCCCCATTGGAAATCTTCCAAAGTTTGATGATCTTAAAGATTTGTTTCAATCGATAATCAACAAGGAATATACAGCCGAACTGTATGTAAAGCAGTTTTCTTTGTATATCGACAATATCGTTGCCAGAATAGACTTGCAAATGGAGGCATATGGAAAAGAATCTAATATTCCCGGCAAACTGTTTGAAGTTTTAAAAGAACAAAGGGAAGGTCTTATGGCGCTGAGAGATAAATATGGCCCTATTGTTAAGCCGTCAGAGCTTGAAAAATCGTAACAGTTTAGTTCTTTGAAACAAATCGATTTCAAACCAGCGGTAATATTTTCAAAAAGCTAAGGTGTTATGAAAAATCTTAATCCGGGGATTCTGTGGAACTGCCTGTATTAGACTGGCTTATAATTATAGGGTACATGATTTTCAGTGTCCTGGTTGGGATCTACTTCTCCAAAAAAGCACTGAGAAGTGTAAACGATTACTTTGTTTCAGGCCGTACGCTACCATGGTGGCTTGCAGGTATGTCCATGATAGCTTCGGCCTTTGCTATTGATACGCCTCTAGGCATAACCGGGCTTGTGGCAAAAGACGGGATACCGGGAGTCTGGTATGCATGGTCTTTTGTGCTTGGTGGTGCAGGTGCCCTTGGTGCATTTATTTTTGCTCCTCTTCTGCGACGATCACAAATCATAACCACCGCAGAGCTTATAGAACTCCGCTATGACGGAAAGTCAGCAGCTTTTCTCAGAGGATTTAAGGGTATATATTTCGGTGTTTTTACAAACGCCATTACTTTGGGTTGGATAATTAAAGCTGTCTGGACAGTCGCCGGAGTCGTGGTCCCGGGCTTCGATCCGGATCTTTTACTTTTTGTAATTCTTCTCTTTACTCTTGTCTACACAACCATGTCAGGTTTATGGGGTATTGCCGCCACAGATTTTTTTCAGTTTATTATCGGCTCCGCAGGTTCATTGGTGCTTGCTGTTTTTACCTGGAAACATATCGGCGGAATCGAAAATTTGGTTTCCGGATTTATAAATAGATATGGTGCTGATCTTGCGTCAGAGCGCCTTAGTTTCTTTCCGACCATAGGCACACCTTTTTTTGTTACATTCATCGTTTTTATCACATTGAAATGGTGGGGTAATCCGCCGCCGGCAATCACCCAGCGGATATTATCGTCAAAAGATGAAAAACATGCATCTTTTGCAACCATGTTCTTTGCTGTAATTGCCTTTGGGTTCAATTACTGGCCTATGATTTTTGTCGCCATGGCTTCACTTGTACTGTATCCTGATCTGAAGATGGTTGAAGCAGGATATGTAATGCTGATTGTAGAACTTTTGCCGACCGGTTTCTTAGGCCTTATGTTAGCTTCTCTCATGGCGGCATTCATGTCAACTGTGGATACCCATATCAATTTCGGTGCATCTTACATGTTAAATGATATTTATCGTAGGTTTATCCATAAAAAAGGCTCTGAAAAACATTATGTCAGGGCATCGCAGATAAGTACTGTCCTTATGCTGCTATTTGCCGTTATTATTGCTTATAACCTTGATTCTGTTAGTGACGCCTGGTACTATATGTCTATGCTGACTGCCGGTTACGGAATTGTAATTGTTATCAGATGGTTTTGGTGGAGGGTTAATGCCTGGGCTGAGATAACCGCTCTTGCCATATCCGGAACTTTTAGCACACTCTTATCCCCGAAATTCTGTAAAGCGATGGGATACTGGGATAAAATACCCCACCTCGACTGGCAATACAGATTTTTGATTGTGGTATCACTTTGTACCGTATCATGGATTATTGTCTGTTTTTGCACTCCTCCGACATCAGAAGAACACCTGAAAAAATTTTGTGCAAAAGTAAAACCATTCCCCACCTTTTGGGGCCCTATACATAAGAGATATCCTGATATCGGATGGAATCCGAATTTTACCAGGTCATGTATGCACTGGGCACTTTGTGCCTTTGGCATATATTCTTTTTGCTTCGGTGTTGGAAATCTATTGTTTTTAAATTTCATATCAGGATTTTCATTAATTTTTGCAGCCATTGTAACTGGAACAATAATTTTTATCACCTGGAAGAAATAATGGTAGAAATTTCTAAGATCCAAACACACATAAAGCGGCTTACAAAACTCTTTGAAGAAAGAAAAAAAATACTCTCTCTTACCCCTGAAAAAGCTTTGAATGCTATTCTCGATTCGCCCCAACCTGCGGCCCTGGTTCATTCATTTCCCGAAGAAGACTTTTATTTTTTGATCCATGACATCGGGCTTGAAGATTCTCATCTGCTGTTATCCCTGGCATCTGACAAGCAATGGGAATATATAGTCGACTTGGAAGTATGGGAAAAGGATAAAATTGAAATACAATCTATTACAAAATGGCTTGATCTGCTCTTTAAAGTCGACCCGAATCGCTTTATTAAATGGTTTCTCGACCAGAAGACCGAATTTATGGAATTCTATTTGTTCAAAAACATTGAGGTCAGGGTCAGGGAAACCGATCAGGATCCATCTGAATTTAGTGATGAGTTTTTCACCTATGACGATACTTTTTATGTAAGGTTTCTCGACGACCCCTTTGACCTTGAACCCGGTGAAAGTAAATCAGACAAGACCATTAAAGAACAGCGCAACGCCTTTCTTTCAAAATTTTTCGAGACCCTTGCAGCTTTTGATCACGTCACATATCAGAATGTCCTCATGGAGGCTTCCAGCGTTATCCCGGCAGAATCAGAAGAAGAAGCCTATCGACAGCGAAATGTAAGACTGGCGGAAAAAGGATTTTTGCCGTATGAAGAAGCCATCGGCATATACCAGCCGCTAAAAGCACGGGATTTTGAAAAACAGAGCCCAAAATTTACTACAACAGACCCTGACCGGAAGCTGTTTCTACCTGTTCCGCTTTATCCTGCCGGAATGCTGGAAGAAGAGAATCTTTTTGCCGGTGCTTTGAAAAGGATAGAAATAGATGATGTTTTAGAGCAGGTTCAGACCGAGTTTGCGGGTCTGTGCAATCAGATTATCACTGCTGATCAAAAGACCATCAGAGAAAGGGATGAATTAAAAGGTATCGTTAAAAAAGTCTGCGGCTACATTAGTGTCGGACTTGAGCGGTTAACCGAAGACGACAGGGAGCTTGATGCCAACCGCAACGCGGCATTGATACAGAGATATCCGCTTTCCAGTATTTTTAAGGTGGGATACGGACTTGCACTGGAGCTGAAATGGCGGGTAGAAAGGTGGCGGGAAAAAAGCTGGTTTGAAAAAGAAGGGCTGCTGCTGAGCTTCTGGGGCGAAGACTGGCTGGGTGTGCTGGGGGGACTTTTGATTAAAAAACCGCTGTTTTATGACAACTACAAAACAGGTGTTCTTTACAGGGAATTTATTTCCATGGAAGACATCAAGGAGACTGAAAACGTATTAAATGAAATTATCGCATTTGACGATCTTTTTTCCCGGATGACAATAAAGCCTGAACCTGTTGCAGATGGTTTCATAACCTACAAAAATCTTGTGCTGACCCTCTGGGTCAGGTATTATCTCGGCCTGCCTGATGAACCTCTTCCCCTTACCCTTGATGAGTTCAAACTCTTCTTTGATGATCTATGGGCCGGCAAAGACAAGCCGCGCAAAACAAGCCTGTCTATGAAAAAATTGTTTTTAAACTGGCTTTCAGACCGAACCGGCCTAACCCCTCATGAAATCTCTCAAAGTCTGGGACAAACACTGGAAAATCTTTTCAATGAGCTGGAAAGCGAATACGGGGAAGTATCAAGAAAAGATCTGGATCAAAGATATATCCGTCTTTTTCTGATGAAGAAAAGTTAAAATTCTTTCCGCTTAGAAAATAACAGAAAATTAAAGATTTCGGAAGATTTTTCGATAAACCTCTTTTTGTTCAAAACTCGATATTACACCGGATATGCTTATAATATTTAGCAAAAAGCCATATTCAAAAAAGAATGTCATTTGAAATGGTTACAACGGATAATAAATAATAGCTAATTAAATCAGCAACATATATTTTGTTAATAACATGTTTATAACTATGAGCTAATCCGTTTTCATTCGGGTTGACATTATAGAACCGGCACCTTAATATAATAAGTCATAATTTTTTTTGTGATTAAAATATATTATGATTTCATTATAAGTTCTTCATTTCCATTCTAATTTGAAAATAATACAAATATATGTGGTGGTAAAAAAATAAGTCATGCACCAAATTTTAGTCATTGATGACGAAAAACCTATTCTGGATATTGTTCGGGAGGTATTAACGGTGTATGGTTATGAGGTCGAAATTGCCGCAGACGGACAAGAAGGAATTCAAAAGTTTGATGACGGAAGCTTTGACCTGGTTATCACCGATATGCAGATGCCGGGAATAGATGGCAATAAGGTTGTTAAGCACATACGCAATTCCGATAGGCAATTTACCCCGGTCATAGGCTTTTCCGGAACCCCCTGGCTCCTTAAAAAAAGCGACTTCGATATTGTTTTCGCAAAACCTTTCTCACTTAAAGATCTGGTTAATGCTATCCAGAACCTTCCCGCAAAATCCTCAAAAGCAGTCGACCATATATAGAGCTCACACAAAAGAATAGGTTGCTTTCCATCTGGAAATGGGTCGTTTTCCGCGTCTCAGCTCCAGGTTATGTCAAAAAAATTAGTTGACAGTCAATCCGACTTGTCTTACCATAGAGTAAGAAACGTAATATAAGTAAGGAGAAAAACTCATATGGCATTAGCTACACTCACAAGCAAGGGGCAGATAACGATTCCAAAAACAGTGCGAGATTCCCTGCGGCTGCATGCAGGAGACAAGGTTGAATTTGTCATCACCGAAAGCAGAGAAGCGCTTCTTAGGCCCGTCACCAAGAAGGTAGATGATGTATTCGGCAGATTACACAAGCTGGGAAGAAAGCCCATTTCTGTTGAGAAAATGGACGCCGGGATAAGGCAGAAGATGCAGGCGAATTTCAAATGAGGGCCTTGGACACTAACGTGCTGGTTCGCTTCCTCGTGAGGGATGACGAGCGACAAGCCGAAACCATTTACAGGATATTCAAACAGGCGGAGTCCGATAAGGAGGTATTGTTTGTGCCTCTGCTTGTTGTCCTTGAGACAGTCTGGGTTCTGGATTCTGTTTATGTGATTCCAAGACAAGAGATAATAGATTCCATTAATGAGCTTCTACTAATGCCCATTCTGGAGTTTGAGAAACAACCGGCAATTCAGAGCTTTATTTCTTCGGCACGAGAAACCAAAATGGATCTTTCGGATCTTTTAATCGCACACTCTGCGAAATTTTCGGGATTTGAATGTGTGCTTACATTTGATAAGAGGGCCTCAAACTTCGGTCTTTTCGAGTTACTCAGATAGCGTGACATAACAATGGGTTCAAACTGACTGCCAACAGCGCGGCGATTTTTCAAAGCCTCTGCCGTAAAGTCTTTTGATGGTAATAGTTCTTGAAAGAGGATCATCTCCCGATTAGTTGTAGTAAATTAAGGCAAGTCAAGTGAACAATCTTCAAGTGAGGTGATGTAGTCCCAGAGGGTTCAAGGGGTCAAGGATTGAAGCGTCCCGCCTTTAAGGGCG
>SDBS01004242.1_pt1 | contig 14040 bp, 5 predicted proteins | sample 2277091 | NCBI WGS metagenome assembly SDBS01 (sample SAMN10404972, study PRJNA504765) | marine sediment metagenome | isolation source: marine sediment core GS10_PC15, 163 cmbsf | place: Arctic Ocean: Southern Knipovich Ridge | collected 2010
TGAATTCTATCGCTGCCGAGATCGCGACCATCAGAGAAGACAGACTTACAACTCGAATCACCGCTGAGCATGTTCCTACAGAAGTAGTTCAGATCAAGAACCGGCTCAATGAGCTGTTATCCCGGCTGGAGGCCTCGTTCAATAGAGAACGACAGTTCAATGCCGATGTCACCCACGAATTACGAACGCCCCTGGCGGGATTACGTTCTACGATTGAGGTAACGCTCACTCGAACTCGTGACAACGACGAGTATAAAAGAGTCCTTTTCGATTGTCAGGCCATCGTAGAAAACATGCAGACAATGGTCAGCAATCTACTGATGCTTGCCAGGTTGGATGCTCAACAAATTAGCTTCCACACCGAGCAGATTCAACTCGCCGAACTCGTTAATACCTGCTGGCAGCCATTTTCAGACAAGGCGCTCCAACGCCAAATCACATTTGACAACAGCATTGAGCACGAGCTTACGTGTGAATCAGATCGCCAGAACCTTTCTATCGTTCTGTCGAACATTTTGGACAACGCTGTAGAATACACCGACGAAGGCGGTCAAATCCGGACAACAGCTTACCGGAAAGATGATTCTGTGGAAATCGCAATCTCAAATACAGGTTGCCAACTGACCACCGAGCAAGTCTCACAAGTATTTGACTGCTTCTGGCGGGGTGACTTGTCACGCTCAGATACAGGCACTCACTGTGGTTTGGGCCTGGCTTTGGTTCAAAGGCTCGTAAAAGCATTAGGCGGTCACGCTACTGCTGAACTGCAGCCCGGCGGAATATTTATCGTTCGTCTGATTTTGCCGGTCAGGCTGTAGATATCACAACACAGCGAACCAAATGAAATCCGGAATATCCTCAGACTCTGGGGTAACCGCCCAGATATTCTGTCTTTGGCAGGTCGCCTATCAGCGGCATTGCGTATTCGATAAAGGCGTCGGTTACGCCATTGCCTTCGGCGTTGATAAATTCGTCGGGCATCGGTTTGGTCTTTTCGGCCACGTTGCTAAGCTCGGTGCGGAATAATTCGATTTTATAATCGGCACCGTTGCCGAGGCGTTTTATTGCCACTGAGCCGCTATCTTCTTTCATAGCGTACTGAACCGCATGACGGCCGCACCAGCGTGCCTCATTAACATCGACAGGAGACTGGATGCCGGGAAAGCTCCTCTGCAGGTAGCCGAAGGTATCAGCGCGGACGCGCTTTACACCAAGATTGTCTTTTACCTGCCCTGCCAAAAAATCAGCCAAAGCGCCTGTGCCGGACAGTTGTATATTCCCATGCGCATCGGTTTCCGCCTGCTCTGCAAGTTTCTTCGCCCAGGTAACGCCGTCGGCATCGCAGATTCCCTCGCTTACCGTGATGACACATCGGTTGAGTTTCTTACAAACGGCCTCCACATCAGCAAGGAACTTGTCCATCGAAACGGGCCTTTCGGGAACATAGACCAGATGAGGGCCGTCGTCATCCCTTTGTTTGCCTAAGACGGTGGCGGCGGTCAAAAAGCCGGCGTGCCTGCCCATAATCACATCGATTTTTACGCCCGGTAAGGCACGGTTGTCCAGATCGTCACCCATCAGGGCACATGCCTCGAATTTTGCCGCGGTCCCATAGCCGGGACAATGGTCGGTAACAAGTAAATCGTTATCTACGGTTTTGGGGATGTGAAACGCCCGAATATCGAAGTTCTCCTCGTCGGCCACCGTGTTAAGAATATGAGCGGTATTGGCTGAGTCGTTGCCGCCAATGTAGAAAAAGTATCTGATATTGCGCTTTTTGAAGACCTCAAGAATCTTCGCACAATATTCTTCGTCGGGCTTTTCCCTGCTGGTGGCGATAGCCGAAGACGGTGAAGCTGCTACTAATTCAAGCGTATCGGCTGAGAGCTTTGTCAAATCGATGAAGTCATCTTTTACCATACCGGTTACGGCGTGAATAGCACCGTAGAGGTTCTGTATTTCAGGATGTTTATTCGCCTCTTCGATAACGCCGACCAGAGAGGCATTTATAACGCCGGTCGGCCCGCCTGATTGTCCGACTACCGCATTGGCTTTCGGTGCATCCGTCATTTCGTAAACTCTCCATTAAAAAATGCTACTTGATTATATCTTTATTGTTACTTCAATCGCTCCGCAAGCTCACGGGCCTTGTGAACGGCTCTCAGGGCAACAATTCGAGAATATTCAGTCAGATAGTCCTGCGCAGCCGACTTATCGCTGCGGTACAGTTTTAGTGCCCTGTTCTCAACCGCCGATTGGTCTGCGAATATGTTATCTTCGAACTCGCCCCATACCGCTCGGACAATTCCGAGACGGTTCTCATAATCGTCTCTTACTTTATCCTGTAACTCCTTGAAAATCCACCAGGCGTGTCTGTTGTCTGGTTTGAATTTTTCAGATGATTCGGAAAAATGAAATTTCAGCGTCAGGTTTTCCTTCACATCCACAGGCTTATAGTACTCTTTGGGCGTCTCGGTGATACCACAGTACCAGGGGGTCAAGACACCGGTGCACGGCTCAGCCGAGCTGCGCCAGTAGATACAGCCGATATCCACCGGCATCTTGCTCCGCAGTTGGAACACAGCCGACTCCTGTGTAGCTTCTTTACATACTCCACCTTTACCGTGACATCGCAGGATTGTAATCACGGCCCTGACGGAAAGTTTATGGGCGGGCTTGACAGAGAAAGGTAATCTCCGGTCGGGTTCCTGTTTGATTTCCTTCCCCTTCACCAAACATTGGCCTCGCCACTGGCGTTCATCCATTAAGCGTTTTTGCTGTTGACCGTAAGCCCGGGAAAAGCTAAACCGCTCACCGGCCGACGGGTCGTACCATCCTTTTTTGATTGCATATTCGACAAGGTCCGGCGAGCCAAGAAAGTTGGCTGTGTCTTCCAGATTTACCTCGCCGATTATATAGACGTTGGGCAGCAGTGCGACCGCATCATCAGGCACCCGCTGAGCCACCCAGTGTTTGCCCCTGCTCATCGAAAGCAGCCAGGCCTCCTTTGAATCAGCAATAATCAGCGTTCGCGAACTCGGGTAGCCGAGACGTTCGATGAGTGCACCTCCAATTTGCACTGCCTCTCTGGCTGTCTTAGCCCGCTCTGCGATAAGCCGGCGGAGCATATACGCAATACCACCTTTGACCAGTTGGCCCTCTGCTTCGAGCTTTCGCAATTCATCTGCCCTGTCCGGGCAGCCATCAGTGACAACGGCCACGCCCCATTCGTTGAGGTAGCCGTCGCTGAAACTAATACCCGGATTCTCCGACCAGAGAAAAGCGTAACTTTCTTTTACCTGCGGTATTTGGGCCCCTCCTCGAAGTTTTATCATCTCTCCGTATTTATGTTTAATTCGGGGAATTTTTCGAAAATTGAGAAACCGTTGTCCGACATTCTGTTCATTGTGTCCCAACAGGACGGCCCCGTCGGTCGAAGCCTCCTTACCCACTATAACGGCGTAGCAACCATTCGCCGAGGACGCGAACAATCCCAAAGCTAACATGGCCGTTAAGAAAACGCATACAACTTTACTTTTATCCATGGTTTTTACCTCTAAATTTGCAATACGCCTTAAGTCTTCTAAAATCGCCCCTGTTTATAATTATCGAATTGCCATTATACAAACAGATTACCAACAAACAAGGATAATCGGAAATTGGCTTTGGTTGGGTTTGTTAGGCATTGAAATTGGCTTTAATTGGCTTTGATTGGGTTTGTTTTGACCAAGTGTCCAATTGGATTTATTTTCATAGTCCGTTGTATTATAGGGATTTACGTTCATTTGACTTTTCGGAAAATTGGGTTTGTTTTGCATAAAAAGTAGCTGATTTGTAGAGGATTCTCGACAGATGTAGAGGGCAAGTTAGTGAAGAGTGAGCTAAAGTGCCTAAAGTGAGCTAAAGTTGGATTCTCGATGCTCATGATTGGTAATTCCCCCTGATTTACTCCCGATGGATCGGGATCTTCGATATTTACTATTTACTATTGACGAATCACGAATCTGGGCTGGCTGGCTCTAAGTCCTTGCTGCGCTGCAGCTTACGACATGCAAACTGAAATGTCATCTTCGCCTACTGGCGGTTTATGTTAGCCTGTTGGCTAACATATAGGTATTTTAATGTATTTCCAAACAATGTCAACAAGAAAATAACCAAAAAAGCACTTTTTTTAACCGCCTGCCCTGAGCCCGTTCGCCTACACCTTCGGCTAACTCAGGATAGACTCCGTTGAAGGAGGGCACAGAGTAATTTAGCCACGAAAAGGCACAAAAAAAGAAAAAAACTAACTACAAATTACGCAGATGAAAAAACCGCCACGAATTAACGCGAATGAGCACGAATATTAGGACGGGATTCGTGGTTAAAAATTCAGTGCCTTGATGCCTTTTTGGCAGAGCTTAGAAATAATCAATAATCCTTAATCATTTGAAAGTGGCGTAGGCGGACACCTTTAATTCTTCCCTATTTCCTTTTGTCTCTTTTTTCATCCTCTTGCATCTTTCGGATGGGGCGTGATATATTCCAATAATTATATTCATCAATCGCTTTAGCGAATGTCCTTGTATTGTCTTGGTGATTTAGATGTCCAAACAAGCTCTGCATGTCTTTAAGGAACTGAAAGTAGTCTTTTGCTTCATTCCCATATCTTTTCGGGCACCAATATCCCATTTTGACAATATTGAGTTTTTGATAATATTTTTTAGATTTTTGACCTCGAATGTAATTGTCCCACATAACGAAAACATTAGGATTCATTAGATGCATTACTTTCGAAGCGCCTGTATACTTGATAGCGTTAATTTGGGCGAGCGTTGTGTATATTTTTTCTATCTCGTCTTTATAATTATCAAAATTTATATCTTGAATTTTTTCGTTCTTCATCCGATCAATAAAAGTTTGAAGTTTTTTGATTTCCCTCTCAAACTCATTAATACCAAAATCTCTTAGTTTGTATCTAAAACGGCCAAAATTCCAAGTTGCAAGAATAATTATGTAGGCTTCGGTACTGAAACAATTATTGATAAGGTTAATGGCCATATCGTAAAAACTTCCTCTTTTCTCTGTGGCCCTAAGTTTTTGTATTGATTTTATGAAGTCATTTCTACTTATCTTCTTTGTACTCATAATTCCTCATCCTCAATCATCAAATATATTATCATAATAAGTTTTATATTGCAGAAAGCCTTTGATATTCTTTAAGGTGGGGTAAACCCCACTCTACTTTTGTTTATCTACAGCTTAGGCCACCTTGACGAGATACACTTCACGAAATACGAGATACGAGTTAATTTGCAGCTTCGGCCTCGTTTTTCTTCTTCGCAAGGGCTAATGGTAAAGAACAAAGCCTTAAATAATAAATGGCCACGATTATTAGTCCTGAATATTTCCTAATCTCTCATAGTTCACTCATAAATGTGCATGGTGTCCCGTGACTTAGTAAGACTCATTTCTTGAGCTGCCGTTTAGGTACAGATGTTCTGAGCGATTCTGATGTCTTGTCGAGAACGTATAGTTCTTCAAGTAGATGATCCACAATATTCATCACAACTTGCAGGTTTTTGTCTGTCGGAAAATGACCCCGATGAATAGATGCGTGGCCGACCTTAAGAAGATTCTCGATTATCTTTCTCTTCTTCGGGGTGATGAGCCTCTTTTCTTCAAGCTTGTGCAACTTCTTTGCAAAGCTGCCAATGTCTCCCACCTGATCATTGCAGACCATGTCAATGACTGAACGCAGGCCCATGGAAGGCAGCGCACTCAATTGCTTTTGACGTGCGTAGCGAACTTCCAATAGCATCTCTTGAATGTTCGTTGGTAAACTTGCATACCACTGCGGGATATCACTTGGTTTGAGTAGATGCTCGCCGTTCATCTCCCTGAGAAACAGTGGTTTCGGAGATTGGCCTCTGGACGTCAAAGAGCCCCCATGCGAGGGATGACTCGCCCAGTCACGGAGTTGCTGGATGATATCATCGAAAGTCTTGTATCTAAGAATACTCTCGCCTGGACTAACGTGGACTTCGTGCGAACCTAGCAGATCCGAGGTGTGACTGCCCCAAATCGGTGCGTCCGCTAAATAGGTGAGCACCAAGCGAAGCTGGAATTCCGGTATGTGTGTCTTTTGAACCATTTCTGCAAGCGTTACGGGAGCGTCGAGGCAGTCCTTGTAGCTAGCCCGCAAGAGGCGAAACACCTGATCGCATTGACGAAGGAGCGTTTCAATCCTAGCATCCTCGCCCTTCAACTCGGCTAAGGCGAGCAACTTGATACGGTAGAGATTATCCTTTTTCTCGATATATGGGCCTCGCTCAAGTTGGTTCAGTGCATCAAGATGATCCTCATGCCTTGCCCTGAACTCTTTTGCATTGATCCCGGATTGGGAATCCAAAGCTATGCCTAGCAACTCTCTAATAAGAGGCCTATCTAGCGGATCCATCGCCTTGCCCTGAATACATGCTGACCAATGACTCGCCCGTTCGTTCAGCAAAATAGGTTCTGTACGTATCGCGAGTGATTATTCACGACAGCCACCGTTTTCTATGCACTTTTCCACAGCCATTATTAAGACTCATAAATCCAAGATGTCTCGCTTCGTTGGTCGCCTACGCGGAATCTACATTAGTGCAGCGGGATTTGCAAGAGATTTTTAGCGAATTAGAGAATTAGTGGATTAGAGAATTCGTTACTACCCCTGATCAAGCATTCACCAGTACTCATTTGATCTCAAATTCGGTAGCCGGAGTCAGGAAATAGAGCCACCTGGCGATGGATTCGGATTTGAGGATGGCTGAGGCGGCGCGGCTGTAAAGGTCTAACTGTCGGCGATAAAGCTCGGCACGTTCGGCAGCCTGATTGGCGGTTATATTATCGGTTTTGAAATCTATAATTATCAGGCCCTGCGGGGTTTGAATCAGCATATCAATTATGCCCTGAACTATGATCGTATCTCGTATGTCGGATGTCGTATGTCGAGGAAGGTACGAATTATTCCATTCACAAGCCGGTAGAGCGAAGGTGAAGGGCCATTCACGGAAGATGGTATTTTCAGGATCAAGGATCATTTGGCCGAGGTCGCTGTGGAAAAATGTTAGTATCGATTCTGTATCGATTTGGCCGGCGAGAGAAGCAGTTATGGCATTGCCGGCTAAAAGCTTGTCTTTCGTCTTTTCGATAACTCCCTGAGTTACAGGTCCGGCCAAATCAAGCTGAGAGATTATAAGGTGTGCGGCTGTGCCGAGCAGTCGCGGTTCAATGGTTTCAGTCAAAGCAGGCTCGGCGGATACAAGTGCATTAGGTTGACGGTCCAATGCCCGGGAATAATCGAATTTTATGTATTCATCGCTACGATGAGTCAATTGCGTTACCGAAGTTTTGGCAGGCAAGATGTATGCGTCGCCAAAACGATATCGCCAGGCCAATGTTTTTTTTACCTGCGCAAGTCTTCCGCCCGCGGCCGCAGGGGCGAGGGCGGTTCGCGAACCGCCCCTACTTCTTTTTTCCTTTAATTTAAGGACGTACTCTGAGAGTTGTTTTACTTTGGCCTGGTCATAAAGTTCGAAGCTAAATAAATCGCCATCGAGGGCCTTCCTGGCCAGGCCGGTTTCAAAAGCGACATGTAAACTTTTCTGATTGGAAAGCGCATAGAGGACCCATTCCAGAGAATTCTGACAGGAACGAAGCTGCCAGTCGGGGATGGGTTCGGTACCGAAGAAAAAGCCGTTTGAGATAATCTGGCGACAATGGTTTTGCTTTTGTGAAGCGGTCAGAACGAGCCGTTCCCTGGCCCGCGTCGTCGCAACGTAAAGGATACGTATTTCTTCAGCCAACGCTGTCGATAATTTTTGCTCTGCGATGACCTCGTGTGCAAGTGAACACAGCTTGCTGTTCGATTGGCGGTCGATGATTTGCAGGCCTAATGTATCATTGGCATCAGTAAGAATATCCGCCTGGACATCTTTTTTGTTGAATGGACTTTCCAGCTCAGCCAAAAAGACGACCGGAAATTCAAGTCCTTTGCTTTTATGAACGCTTAAAATGCGAACGGCATTACCCGCTGAGGTCTGCGGTTCGGCAGGCGCCCAATCCTGGCCTGCTTCCTGAAGCTTTTCAATAAAGTCAACAAAGCGAGTCAGTGAAGGTATGCCGGCACTACTAACAAAGCCCTCAAACTGGATTGCCCTGTCGTGGAGTTTTAGAAGATTGGCCCTGCGTGCCTGGCCGTTGGGCAGAGCCGAAACAAATGACAAAAAGCCGGTTTCGCGATAGACCTGCCAGACCAAATCAGCGAGATTACCCCGCCGGGCGATTGTCCGCCACTGCTCAATCTGAGCGATTATTCCTTTGAGCTTAGCCGCAAGTTTTGCATCCGCGCCAGAGGTACAGTACCGGAGCAGGCAGTCATAATAATTTCCGTGCTGCTGAGCCGCTCGGTTGTGTATTTTTATCTTTGCCAGCTCGGTGTCACTGACTTTGAAAAACGGGCTTCGCAATACGGCGGCCAATTCGATATCGCGCTGCGGATTGTCAAGGACCTTCAGCAGGCATAAAACATCGCTGATTTCAGTTGCCTGGAAATATCCCGCTGTGGCCTGGCAACTTACGGGCACGCCGACCAACCGGAGCACTTCGACGTAATCATTGGCCTTTTTAGCCAACGAACGCATCAGTATGACAATGTCACTATATTGAACATCCCGGAAGGTGTCCTGTTGTTTGTCGTATATTTGAAACTCGGGCTTGCCCGTATCTGCGCCGACCATTTGCCTGATACGCTGTGCAATCATCGCGGCCTGACGCTGGCGGGAAGTTACGACTCGTCCCTCGTCTTTCGTCTCTCGTCCCTCGTCTTCGTCAAGTATATGGAACTCAACATCAATAGTTTTGAGTTTTGAGTTTTGAATTTTGAATTTATTTTGTGACTCATCTGTAAGTGCCGGCTTCAATTGGGCCGACTCGTCATAGTCAATCTTCGTAAAAGAGGGCGTCATTATGCGTGAAAATATCCTGTTGACAAAATCGAGGATTCCTTTGGCTGAGCGGAAATTAACGTTGAGGTCAACACGTAAGGCATTCTGCGCATTTTCAGGCTCAGCCGATGCCAGCTTCAACTGTTCGAGGAAAATATCGGGCTGCGCTCCTCGAAAGGCATAAATACTTTGCTTGACATCGCCGACTTCGAGGATATTTCCGCCGGGACTGAGCATCCGGAGTATCCGCTGCTGGACGGAATTGATGTCCTGATATTCATCGACAAATATGTATTTGTATCTTTGCCGAAGCGCCAAAGCCGTTTCCGATGGTAACGGCTCGTCCTCTGTGGAATCTTCGTCGGTCAATAGTCTCAAGGCGTAATGCTCAAGGTCGGCAAAATCCAGGCAGTTGAGTGTCCGCTTGGCATGACTGTACAACCCGTCAAATTTCTTAACAAGCTCAACGAGCACTCTCGTCTGCAATCCAACCGAACCGCTGAATCTGTCGAGGTAATCTGGATTTAAAATCGCAAAGTCAAAAAGTTTGTCAAAAGATTTTTTTGCTCTTTCGGCAGTACTTCTAATAATCTCAGCAATCGGACCTGACAACCCTCTTGGTTTGTACTCAAACCTCGACGGTCTTTGATAGTTTCTTATATCTTCGCTGAACTTTTCCCAACAACCCGATTTTATAAGTTTGATATATTTAGTAACAGGTTCGACAAAGGTCTTTTTCCATTTTGTCGCCCAGTTACCGCCGATATTCTCACTTTCGTAAAGCTGTATTGCGTACTGAATCTGAGCAAGTATATGCTGCAACCTGTCTGTAATAAGTTGTTTTTGTTTTTCGCCGAGGGCGGTTGTAAAGGGATTAACGGCTCCAGCAAGGTGAGCCGCCCTTTCGCACCAGTTTTGTCGTGACACTACGCCGTCCAGAAAATCGCTAAGGTGTATTATCTTTGAAAGGAAACCGTCGACTGTGCGAAGGTCCCGCCGATACAAAAGCTGTTCGAGAGCAGTTCGCAGGTTGTTCTGCTGCCAGGCCCAGTCGATGGTTTTTTCGAGGACCTCTGCTTTGAGCAGCTTCTGTTCGTCGCTGTCAATCACACTGAAGGTCGGGTCCAGGGCGAGTTTGTAAAAATACTCCGTGATAAGCCGTTTGCAAAACGAATGTATCGTACTGATATCGGCGCCCTGGAGCAGCATAAGCTGGTAGCGAAGATGGCTGTCCGGCTTTGCTTCAAATGCGTCTTTTAATTGCTCAGCGATTCGCGAACGCATCTGCTCGGCAGCGGCTTCGGTAAAAGTCAATACGAGTATGTTCCGAACATCAGCTTTATCAGAGATTATCTCGACACATCGGCCTGAGAGAACGGCGGTCTTCCCGGTACCGGCTGAAGCGGTTACGAGAATGTCACTGCCGCGAGCTTTAATTGCCCGTTTTTGCTGGTCGGTCCATTTAATCTTTTTTTCAGCCATCAATCACGTCCATCTTTTCAAGGACTTCGGTTTTCCCAAGCGAAACCAGAGGGTTGTAGTCATTTATCTGCCAATCGAATCGGCAGACAGAGCTATATTTGCAATAGCTACATGGTGATTGGTTACTCAAACGATACGGCTTGATACTAATTTCGCCGCAGAGAATTTCTTCGGCCAATTGCAGTATCTTTCTCTCGGTAAATTTAAGCACCCTTTCAAAATCGACCGGTCTTAGTGCCGCACTTACGCCGTAGTTTCCATACTGCTCGTCTTTGGATGTAATACGAAAGCTATAGAATTTGCTCCAACCGGAACTTGCTGCGATGTCTAATTGCCGGAAAAGATTCCCATTGAATATCCCTTTTGCTTTATAATTGAATGTATCCGTTTTCTTCGATATTTCATCGAGAGTTGCTTTTTGGGGGCCCACTTCGACCGGCATATAAAACGCACCCGCGGCATTTTTTGTTTTTGAGCCGGCTGAATTGCGAACAGCTAATATATAGAGCGGCAATTGTATATCCAGGCCATAGTAAAACTTTGACCAGCTAAACGGCATATCTCTACGCTTGTAATCGAAAAGAACCACAACCTTTTCATCATCAACATCCGCGATATCAAGCCGGTCGATTTTGCCATTCAATAACAGCAGGCGGTTATCCGGAAGTGAAAGCTCATATTTACCAAGTGTATCACGAGATTCCTTGCTGCGCTCGGAATGACGGAGTTGGCCAAATGAGACTTCCGAGAAGCTCGGCCTAAAACTTCCCGCCCGTACCATTTGCCCAATCGCCAATACACAATCACCAAGAACTTCAGCAGCGGAACTTATAATATAGGCATTATGAAGTGAGTGGCGCCTGAAGTTTGATAAAAAGGAATGCATTTGAATAACCTGCTCTATTTGCTCGTTGAGAATATTCAACAGCTCTTCATTTTCAATCGTTGCAAAATCCTTCTTTTGCTCATTAAGCTTCTTTAACAAAGCATCCAGAACATTATGATAAAAGTTTCCTAAGTCTAACGGCTCAAATTTAAATTCCTTTCGTTCTTCCAGCTCCAATATGTATCGGGCGAAATACCGATACGGACAGGCTGCAAAAGTGCTCAGCCTTGTCGCTGAGGTTTGTATCTGCCGACCGAAAAGCTCCCCAACTACGTCACCGTCCAATCGTGCACAATTGTCATAATTTATCGCAGAAAGAACATTCGAGCCTAATTCCGCAAGCTGTTCATCTGAACAAATATCATTTAATAAACCATCAAGCCGGCTATTATCATCGGCATTTGTCAGGAAAGCATCTTTTCCGAGACGGGCGCAGAGTAAATCCGCAAGCTCAGTTTCGCTGTGAACTTTCTCGATGTCGATTTTCTCACCTGCGATTGATTTTTCGTTGAGATTTTCAAACAGCGATTCGAGATTGTCTATGAACTGCGAACGAGGCACGGCACCACCCTTATCGTCAACAGAAGGATACGTAACACACAGGAATTCGGACGGACGTGTAAATGCAATGTAGGCCAAATACTGGCGTTCGGTGAGCATCTGAGTTACCGGCGGGGCCAGTTGGAAATCCGCCGACTCAGCAGCGCTGCGGTCGTCATCGGTTAATATGCTGTCGGATCTGAGCGGTACTGGAAATTGTCTTTGCGTGGCACCAATTAAAAAAACCGCTTTTAAATCGGGATGCCGGCTGCGCTCAATTGAGCCGACAAGAACCTGGTCCAAAGTCGGTGGAATGAAGGCCAGAGTCAACTGCGAAAAAGCGGAATTGATAATCGCAAAGAAATCGGCAGCCGTCATAGTCCGGCCGGCAAAGACCTCGACAAGCTCGTCGAATATATCCACAAGTTTATTATAAAATTGCTGATGTTCATTAGCAGCAGCACTATCTTGGTTCTTGTTGGCTTCTTCAATCCAGATGCCAATTGTCTCCTTAACCTTAAGCTCATCAAGAAAATTGAAAATGGTTTGCGTGAACTGCTCAGCAGTGAGCATTTCTGCCGGATTGCCAACCGGACAAAGCCTGTCTCGAAGCTCAAGCAAAGAGCCGACAGCTTTTAGCCGGATTTGATTTATTCGCTGTTCGTCAAAGTCGTCGTCATCATTGCCTGCAAAGTTCCACTGCTTAGCTTCAAGCCAGTCGTTAGCCGTTATGCCAAAAGCAAGGTAGTAATTTTCCAGGAGATCGATATCGTACCGCTGTATCGGCACAAGGTCGGTTTTAAGATAGGCGAAAATATCGCCGTGGGCAAAGCCGCCGGTAATCGTCCGCAGGGCTGAACATATTAGCTGAACAACAGGATGCTGATTCAATGGTTTTCGCTTATCAAGAAAAAACGGGATGCCATAGTCGTCAAAATACGCCCTTATATAGTGTTGATAACTATCAATATCCGAAGCGATAACCGCAATGTCACGATATCGGTAGTCTTCTTCCCTGACCAATTCGAGTATCTGCCTTGCGACGAACCGGACTTCAGCTCGTTCGTTCGGCGCCGATATGACGTGAATATTATCCGATGAGTCAAGTTTCGATGGTTCAAGCTCGAATATATTACGCTCGATATGAGCAAGCTGAGGGCAGCCTGAGAATCTAACCGCTCGTTCAAGAATTATTGGCTTGATCAATTGAAGTTTACATTTTTTCACTCTGCCGATAAGCTCGGTGTATGTTCTCTGTGTCGGATTAAACAAACCGACCGGGTCAACGTTCTTGGCCGCAGGATTCGCTAAATCAATCTCCGAGGGGTCCAGGCAAAAGGCAATTTGTGCTTCTGCAACCACCTTTAGCAGCTCGGTAAGGATTGCAAGCTCGGCATCAGTAAAGCCGGCAAAACCATCAACCCATAACTTCGCACCTTTGGCCAAAGTTGACGCTGATACTGCCTGGCAGGCACGGGTCAATTGAACATCGGGGTCAAGAAAATCGGCCTCAATGAACTTTAAGTATTCTTCCAAAATCAGGCCAATATCAGTGAACTTCAGGATTGCTAAATTATTACGCTCATCTTTAGCCAGCTCGCTCAGCAATTGGTCAATATCATCCGTACTCTTTGCATACTGGTGCAGCTCGGCGATAGTTTGTGCCATTTGGCAGGCCAGTCCGGACGAGGATGCCGATGAGTCGAAGATTTTCAATTTGTCCTTGTTGTCCCGCAAGAGCCTGTGGACTATCATTTGCCGGCCGATGCGTGAAAGGGCCGGCCTGGCTGTGTTTTTACCTAACAACAAGAATTGAAGACGGTCGAACGAAAGCACATTTAATCTATTGTAGCCGGCTATTCCTTCGTCAGTCAGAAGGGCACGCTCAGCCTGATAGGTGGCCTGCTCGGGAACCAGCAGAATCAACCGCTGTTCGTTCGGCTCGGCCAGTGCATTGACGATAGCCTTTATACAATAGCTGGTCTTGCCGGTACCACTTCTGCCAAGAATAAACTGAACCGCCATAAGTACAATCCCTGATCTAAGGACTTGTAAATAAATTATCTTCCATTTTTGGCTGGCTGCGGCTTCGGCTGGCGGTGTCAGCAAAACTCGGACTACCAACCAGTAGGCCTGCGTTTTGCTTCCTTGCCAGCCTTGTCC
>SDBS01004244.1_pt1 | contig 14033 bp, 14 predicted proteins | sample 2277091 | NCBI WGS metagenome assembly SDBS01 (sample SAMN10404972, study PRJNA504765) | marine sediment metagenome | isolation source: marine sediment core GS10_PC15, 163 cmbsf | place: Arctic Ocean: Southern Knipovich Ridge | collected 2010
CGCTCACTGGAACTTCTAACACGGGCTTCTGAATACGTGCCACACATGGTTACCAAGTCAGGCCTGATGTTAGGCCTGGGGGAAACAAAGGAAGAACTTCTCAAAGCAATGGATGATCTCCGTAGCGCGGGCTGCGGCCTGCTTACCCTGGGCCAGTACCTGGCGCCTTCTCCGCAACACTATCCAGTCGCCCGTTATGTGCCCCCCGAGGAATTCGAGGAATACGAGGCCGAGGCGCTGGACCGTGGTTTCGTTGGCGCGGCCAGCGCCCCGCTGGTCAGGAGCTCCTACAATGCGGAGCAGCTCTACCTCTATGCTCGCGATCGGAACAAAAATGCAAGCGACCTAAAATGATCCTGCCTCAAAATAGCAAAAGAGACCCAAAAATCGTCGAGGAATCTGATTGCTCAGGCGTTTTATGCTTGACCTGGAAGGCGTGATGTTGTTACAGTGTTAGTCCGTTTTTAGAAGAGATATTACCCCTCATGTTTTGATGGCGTGTTCAACCCTTGATGGTCTCGAAAAAAGTCAAAAAATCAGGATTTAGAGAGATGTTCTTAGGGCTAACTGCTTAGAACAATTCGCAATTCTTGAATCCCTAAATCCATGTAAAAAGGACTTTTTACATGGGTATCAACCCTTAATCACGCCCAAAGGTCTTAATCGGGCGACCTTGCGGGCCAGACCAGCCCCATGGACTACGTCAACAACCTGGGTTACGTCTTTATAGGCCTCTGGCATCTCCTCCTTAAGAGTTCTTTTGCCTCTGGATTGAACAAAGATACCTTTATCCTCTAATTCGCGGTGTATTGCACGTCCCTTTGCTTTTTTTACGGCCTTGGTTCGGCTCAGAAGGCGGCCGGCCCCATGGCAACAGGACCCAAAGCTGTGCTCCATTGCCCCTTCGGCCCCCGCCAGGATGTAGGAGTTAGTGCCCATGTCTCCGGGGATCAAGACGGGTTGGCCAACAGTGCGATAAACTTCGGGAAGTAGGGGATGACCGGGTGGCAGTGCCCTGGTAGCTCCCTTTCGATGAACACAGAGCATGACCTGCTCTCCATCTATGAGGTGTTGCTCTTTCTTTGCGATATTGTGACACACATCATAAAGGAGTTTCATCCCTAACTCCTCCGGCCTTATTGAAAGTGTCTTCAAGAGGGTCTCAAAGGTCAAGTGCATGAGGACCTGGCGATTTGCCCAGGCGTAATTGGCAGCACAAGCCATCCCAGCCAAGTAGCGCCGAGCCAAGTCTGATTCCAAAGGGGCACAGGCTAACTGCCTGTCAGGAAGGAGAAACGATTCTTGCCCATCAGCACCGGATTTGATCATCTCCTTCAAGAAGTCATCGCAAATTTGATGACCAAAACCCCGGGAGCCTGAATGGATGAGAATAGTGACTTGGCCTTCAAACAGGTTAAAATGGGAGGCTTTTTCCTTGTCATAAATCTGGTCGACAACCTGGATTTCGAGGAAATGATTTCCTGATCCAAGGGTTCCTAACTGGTTCTGCCCCCTTTTGATGGCCCGTTCGCTAAGAACTGATGGATCGGCCCCCTCCATGGTGCCACGATCTTCTGTTCTTTCCAAATCCGCGGCAGTGCCAAAGCCCATTTTGACGGCCCAGGCAGCCCCCTTAACAGCTACCTCGGTTTCTTTTGATTTAGACAGATGAACAGTCCCGGTTGACCCTACCCCGCTTGGGATGTTCTTGAACAGGGCCGAAACCATCTCTTTAATAAGGGGCCTGATTTCATCGGCCCGGAGCACGGTCGTCATAAGCCTGCATCCGCAGTTAATATCGTAACCAACTCCTCCGGGAGACACGATACCTTTATCGAGATCAAAGGCTGCAACGCCACCTATTGGAAAACCATAGCCCCAGTGAATGTCAGGCATGGCCAATGAGTGCCCAACGATACCCGGCAATGTTGCAACGTTTGCGACCTGGATGAGACTCTGATCCTCCTGGATAGATTTCATTAGATCTCTGTCTGCAAAAACAAGCCCGGGTACACGCATAGCGCCGGTCTGGGGGATCAACCATCTGTAATCATCTACTTGTTCCAATTTTATTTTCATGACAAGGTCCTCAATACCCTAAACCGGCAAAGTGCCTAAAGTGATCTAAAGTGTCTCAAATTATGAAGCCACCAACACATATTGGTTCCAAATATCAAATATGATGATCTCGTAAAAATTCGCTAAGTTCGGCATTAAGATTAATGATCTTAGGCCTAACTGATTATAATAATTCGTAATTCCTGAATCCCTCAATCCCTAAATTCATGTAAAAAGGACTTTTTACATGGGCGTCAATACTATAAGTCAAAAATTATCGTTGCCTTCCAGCGATCGTTTTCGCTGACCACCTCGATCCGATGATATGTTACTGCCTTGATTTCGGTTAAGACTTCATGCTGTTTTGGGTTGAAGGGGACGGTTTGCAGGGTCGCATTAATATCGGTTTGGGTGATGGAACTAATTTCAGTGCAGGTTACAACCTTGCCTTCACCTTGCAAAAGATAAAGGATTTCTCCCAACCAGCGTACCATAAGATCGGCATAGTCTTCTCCGCTGACCGAAAGTTGAAGTGAGCTGGTTTTTCCGGCCGGCCGCTCTTCGATCATTATCTGCATCATCGAATGAGCGGCCTTCTCAAATAGATTTCTCAGATCTAAGCCGGTCACCATGATGCCCAGATCAGCCGTATGATCCAGAAAAGTGAAGGTTGTGCTACTTGTACTTGAATCCATAAATAAACATTAGTTTCAAACGACTGAATTGTCAAAACTTTGTTTAGGAGGAAAAAAACTATGAATTGTGCCTTCTGTGGGAACAAACTTATAATCGGAAAGAAGGTGATGAAGAATGATGTATGCCCTCACTGTTCGAGAGATCTCAGATGCTGCAGGCAGTGCAAGTTCTACGATCTTCATGCCTATAATGATTGCAAGGAGGTTATGGCGGATAGGGTTGTAGATAAGGAGCGCTCCAATTCTTGCGAGTATTTTGTCCCGCGAGGTTCGTCGCTGGAAAAAGCCAGCAAGGAACAGGACGCAAAAAAAGCGCTTGAAGCCCTCTTCAAGAAATAATCATACCCACGGAAATCCTTCCTTTCTCTACCCTAACGTTGCATAAAATTTGAGTTCAAAACGCTTTAGATTAGGTCAGCAAGGGACGTTGGGCCGTTTTCAAGGATGAAAGCGTATTGAACATACGGTGAGGTCTTGAAAATGGACCAGCGTTTCTTGATGGCCTGATATAGAGCGAGCGTAGCGTTTTTGGACCGAAGGCTTATGCAACGTTAGGGTCTACTAATGGGCGATAGCCTTTTTTACACAATTGATCGCAGCATTCATATCAGAATTGCGCCGGTTAAAAAAAACAACAAAGTAGTATGGCCCCTGGGGATATCCTCCTATATATCCAACCTCAGTCCTGATTCCCTTGAGCGAACCGGTCTTGTAAAGCACGTTATCTTTTCTCTTGAGGAGATGCCTATACGGTTTAAATCGTTTCAATATGGTCAGCATCCCAATGGCGGAAATACGGTTTTGCCTCGATATCCCTGATCCCTCGACAATTTTGATGTTTTGTAACAGGAGTTCGTTCTTTGCGTAGTCAGTGACAGCTCTGACACCCTTGGCCAAGGTCCCCGGCGGTCCGCAAACTGAGGCGCCTAAGGCAATAAGAATCTGATTGGCCATGAAATTACTTGATGACTTCAGCATCTTTTGAACAACTGTTTCTAATGTAAAGATGGATTCGTAGGTATAAATCAACGTGTCGCCGGGTCCAACAGGGCCAAACCGGATATTGCCCTGGCTTTTCACTCCCCTTTTTCTTAGAAAGTGCAAGAGGAGTTCTCCTGCATAGCGGGCCGCATCTCGAGGATCATGCAAAAAAGTGTTACGCCCTCCCTTCAAACCTAACGATTGGATCCGATCCCTGGCAAAGGGGATCATAGGCGTTTGTCTCTCTAAAGATATGATTCTCCCTTTTCCGTCACGGCGAAAAACCACCGTGTTGAAATTTGCGCAGAGTGCCCCAACAGGCGCATCGTAGGGGTTGGTTGAATTCCCGCACCCAGGGATTCTTATATGGGAGGAAAAATAGGTATTATCCAATATGAGATCTTGAAAGCGCAAGATTTTTGTTGACAGATAATCTGCTAATTCCTGCAAAATCTCAGAGGTCAGAAGGGGATCGCCATATCCCTTTACCTTGAGGTTTTGAAAGGTATCCGTATAAAACTCTGTCCGGAATCTGTAAGACGGGCCGAAGTGACTGAGCGCTGTTAGGGCGGTTAGCACCTTTATTGTTGAGGCCGGAATACGTCTTTTTGTTTCGTTTTTCTTATATAGAATCCTGCCATCGGGGTCTGCCACCAAAAGAGCATCTTTAGATGTAATGTTAATCAGGCAGGGGAGGTCCTGTCCTGCATACGAAATAGATGACTGCAACATAAAGAACCCGGAGAGTATGGTCGCAAGCCATATCATCCACTCTGCTTTTCTGCTAATCCTGGCAGCCGGGTCGGTGGTGGGAGTGGGATGAAGATTCGAGACCTTTGAAAAATGTTCAATTTTAGTCAAGGTCAAGGAAGGCGAAAATTTCAACCACAGGAATATATTCAATATTTCGAGGATTGAAATTTTAGCCTGACGCCGAGATTGGCTAAAAGGGGGCGTTTTGCAAAGGTCTCGATTCGATGAGAGGGCGAAAACAGAAGTCATTTGGCCTTGGAATTATATGTTTCATAATAATCCATCACCCTCTTTACAAAGGCTTTGGTCTCTGGAAAAGGGGGCACCCCTTTATATGACTCCACCGCCTCCGGACCAGCGTTGTAGGCGGCTAAGGCTAAGATTTTATCATTCTTGAAACGCTTCAACAGGAGACTGAAGTACCGGGTGCCGCCGAAGATATTTTCTTCCGGATCAAAGGGATCCTCAACAGCCATATCATTCGCTGTTCCGGGCATTAACTGCATCAAACCCTGAGCTCCCTTGCTGGAAGTCGCCTTGTGATCAAAGCCTGATTCGGCCTTTATTATCGCCCTTATAAAGTGTGCATCAATACCGAACCGTTTCGATGCCTGGTTGATAATACTACCGTACTCCTTAATATATTCTGCCGGTGTCTTCCGGGCGCTCCTGATAAATATGGTGTATCGCCTGTCTGTTTTTATATTGGTAAAATGCCATACCCCGTTTTTGTCCACGTAGCGATAGATATCCGCCCACGCGGTGATGCTCATAAATAGCGAGAGGACCAGGATCAATGCGGCTCCCCAGGATATCCTCGAAAAAATCATCTTCAACCTAACTTCTTCCAGTCTGAAAGGAATTTGTCTACGCCGATATCAGTCAAAGGATGCTTAATCAACTGTTGGATAACCTTAAAGGGGATCGTTGCAATATCTGCGCCCATGAGAGCCGCATCCAGAACATGGATGGGATTTCGTATGCTTGCAACAATCACCTCTGTGTCAAAGGCATAATTTTCATATATAGTAATAATCTGTTCTACCAGATCCATTCCAATGTGACTTATGTCGTCCAATCTGCCCACAAACGGGCTGATATATGCCGCCCCAGCCTTAGCGGCCATCAATGCCTGGACAGGCGAAAAGCAAAGGGTCACATTGGTCTTGATCCCTTCCTGCGCCAAGGACCTGACTGCCTTTAGACCCTCTTCTACCAAGGGTATTTTTATCACCATGTTATCAGCCATCCCGGCCAGATCCTTGGCCTCTCGCACCATCCCCTCTGCATCGAGGCTCACCACCTCTGCGCTTACCGGGCCGTCAACGATGTCAGCTATTTCCCTTATAAGCTCCTTAAACTCCCTCCCCTCTTTGGCCACCAGGCTCGGATTGGTGGTAACACCATCCACCATGCCCAACTCCTTTGCCCTCATAATTTCTTCCACATTTGCCGTGTCAATGAAAAATTTCATATAACCCCCCGTTCTGATTTTAGATTGTGGATTGTGGATTCGCTTATCTTTGAAATCCACCAAGAAGAATCCTACCCATCGCCAACATTCAATCTTCAATATTCAATTCCTACCGTTGCGCCCTCATCTCCTTTTCAAACTTCTCAGCACACTCCTTGCTGCAGAAAAAGAATTCCTTTCCGCCCACGACCTTTCTCTGAGCGCTCCTCAGCGGAATATAGGTCATGCAGGAAGGGTCCTGAACCATCTCGTCAACAGGCCCGTCACCTGCGCTCTGTTCCGTTTTTTGACCGAGAGGCATATACTTCCGCACCACACGATATAGGAGAAATGCAAGGAGAATGAAAATCAAAAACCGCATCTATGCCCTCCCTATAGGCATAATACCCTGCCCTTCTTCAGCAAGATCATCAAGGAGCTCAGACATGGTCCTGCCAAGAATAGGATGAACTAAATCAGGATCCAATTGAACCATCGGCATAAGGACAAATTTTCTTATATGCATGAGCGGGTGAGGAATAGTCAAGTTTTTTTCGTCAATCACATGATGTTCATAGAGAAGAATATCAAGGTCAATAATACGCGATTCCCATCTCTGCTTTCTCACTCTTCCCATACCGGTTTCGATAGAAAGAAGGGATCTTAGCAAATCTTGCGCAGAAAGCCCTGTTTCAACACGAATCACCCCGTTCACATACCAGTCCTGGGATGCCACACCCACCGGTTCGGTCCGGTAAAAGGGGGATTGCTTCATTACCGTACAGTTTTCTATATTATCAACTAATTCAATGGCTTTACAGCAATTTTGTAATTTATCTCCAAGATTCGAGCCAACCCCGATATAAACTGTGTTCATCTCTGCTAAAGGCACTTTCGCTACCTAGTGTCCATCCAGAAATGAGATAGTTTTTGCAAGATCAAGGAAGACGAAAATTTTAACCACAGGAATACATTGGAGTATTTCGAGGGTTAAAATTTGAGTCTGACGCTGAGATTGCGGAAAATAGCCATTTATGGATCGACACTACCTAAAAACTCATTTTCCTCAGCCTATCCAATGCCTCACCGAGCCTTTCCCTGTTCTGGGTCAGTGCTATACGGAAATACCCTTCTCCCGGTTTTCCAAAGCCATTGCCGGGGGTCACCACTAAACCTGCATCCTCTAAGAGCCTTGTCGTAATTTGGGTTGAAGTGTAACCTTCAGGGACCTTCACCCAAAGATAAAAGGTCGCCTTAGGTGGGTCCACCTCAAAACCTGAATCCCTGAGGCCCCTAACCATTACGTCCCTCCGTCTCTCATAAACCTGAATCATCTCCCTGACACAGGACTGGTCACCCTGAATTGCCTCAATACCGGCCCTCTGAACCGCCTGAAAAACACCGGAGTCAATATTGCTCTTCACAGCCCCAAGGCCCTCTATCCCCCTTGGGTTTCCCACTGCAAACCCGATCCGCCATCCGGTCATGTTATATGTCTTGGATAGAGAATGAAACTCCATGCCCACCTCTTTAGCTCCCTCGGCCTCCAGAAAACTGGGAGGACGATAACCATCGAACGCCATTTCGGTGTAGGCTGCGTCGTGACAAACCAAGATATTATGTTTGGTCGCAAATTCCACCACCTGTTCAAAAAATTTGAGGTCAGCGACAGCAGCAGTAGGATTATTCGGATAGTTGATGAATATGAGCCTGGCTCTCGATGCCACCTCATCAGGGACGCTGTTCAGATCAGGGAGAAAGTTGTTCTCACTCAACAGGGGCATGAAATAGGATTCTCCCCCAGCAAAAATCGTAGCAATATTGTATACAGGATATGCTGGACTGGGAACTAAAGCGAGATCTCCAGGATTAATAAAGGCTAAGGGAAGATGCGCGATCCCCTCCTTGCTCCCGATCAGGGACACCACCTCTGTACCCGGATCAAGATCGACACCAAACCTCTCCTGGTACCACCCGGCAACAGCTTCCTTGAAATCGTTCATACCCGAATATGACGGGTACCTGTGATTTGCAGGGTCGTCTACGGCCCTTTTCATCTCCCCAATAATATGTTGGGGAGTGGAAAGGTCAGGATCACCCACGCCGAGATCAATGATATCAACACCCCTGGCCATAACCTCGGCCTTTTTTCGATCAATCTCCTTAAAAAGATAGGGAGGAAGCTGTTTCAGTCGTTCTGCATGGTCAAATAATTTCATATTATCCTTTCTGCGTACCTCAACTTTAGGCACTTTAGGCACTTAACTTACTTTAACCCTAACACATCCTGCATGTCGTACAGACCTTCCGGCTGCTTTGTCACCCATAATGCAGCCCGCACGGCCCCCCTGGCAAAGTTGTCGCGATTATGGGCCCTGTGTATTAATTCAAGCCTCTCACCTATGCCTCCGAACATCACCGTATGCTCGCCGGTAATATCACCTGCCCGCCATGTCTGAATGCCGATCTCCTCATCGGTCCTTTCACCGATCATCCCTTTCCGCTCGTATACTCCTACCTTTTCCAGGTCCCTATCCGAGGCATCAGCCAGTATCTGGGCCAGGCGCATAGCTGTCCCGCTCGGGGCATCCTTTTTGAGCCGGTGATGCACCTCCAAAATTTCCATATCATAATCGGCCCCTAAGATCCGGGCCATCTCCCCGGCAATCTTGAACATAACATTGACACCAACGCTCATGTTGGGGGCCAGGACACACCTGATCTTCTTGGCAAGGGTCTCAACCTCATCCAACATCTCACCTTTGATCCCGGTGGTGCCAATCACCATTGCCGTTTTTCCCCGTAAAGCAACGGCCTTAACATTTTTTAACGTGGCCTCGGGTGCAGTAAAATCGATTAACACATCTCCCCTGTCGATCACCTCTTCCAGAATACCGGCTATCTTCACTCCCAAATCTCCCACACCGGCCTCAAGGCCCGCGTCTTTGCCGACGCTCGAGTGCCCGGGTAGTTCAAATGCGCCTGCAAGTTTTGTTTCGGGGTTCTGATGAATCATGTGAACGATCCGTTGCCCCATCCGGCCGGCAGCGCCGGCAACAATAGCATTAATCATAATCGCACCCCCATATCAATAAATCTGCGCCAAATCACTACCCTTACACCGAGACCTTTGAAAAATGTTCAATTTCGAAGTCTGCGCTTATCTGGTCAAGGTCAAGGAAGGCGAAAATTTTAACCACAGGAATATGTTGAATATTTCGAGGATTGAAATTTGAGCCTGACGCCGAGATTGGCCAAAAGGGCGCGTTTTTCAAAGGTCTCACACCCTGTTGAGGCAAGGCCTGCCAAGAGACGCAGTATTGTGACAGCATCTCAAAATCGTTCAGGGCCATACCTCCTTGACTTTTGTACCCGAGTTTTATAGGTTTTTCAACCTATTTTTGTGAATTTTGCCTGCCCAGTTAAATCGTGGTTTCTCTATATTTAACCGGGGCGGCCTTATCAACGGCTGTATCATCGAAATGAAAGTAGGAGGGCAATCCTATGGGGGAAGAGATCACCATTGAGATTTTGCGGGAGGTTACGGAACGTTTTATAGTGGCCGAGCCAGGACGGTTGGGCAGTGAAGGGTGGTGGCAGCGGCCTCTTGTGGTGACTGCCTTAATTGATCAGCGATTTGATCAACTTCCCGATATCGCATATCACGAGCACCTCTATCCGCGAGATCTCCTGCCTACTGCCAGGTCAGTGGTTGTCTTCTTCATCCCTTTCAAAAAAGAATTGGTCAAAGAAAACAGAGAGGGTAACAGGCCTTGCCGAAACTGGGGCTCAGCCTATGTTCAGACGAATGATCTTATTGGTCGGTTAACCAGTGCCTTGGGTGACCTTTTAGGCGAGCATGGCTTCAAATCAGGTCTCATACCAGCTACACACAATTTTGATGAAGTCGCACTAATGGCGCGCTGGTCTCATAAGCACCTTGGTTATTTGGCTGGCCTGGGTCGATTCGGTGTTCACCGTATGTTAATCACGCCGGCGGGCTGCGCGGGTCGGTTCGGAAGTCTCGTGACAGAGGCTGAACTGGGAAACCATCCCCTGATAGAAACCGAGGAGGCCTGCCTTCTCAAGGCCAGACAGGAATGCGGAAAGTGTATTGAGGCTTGCCCTGTTCAGGCCCTGAAGGAAGATGGTTTTGATCGTCGGCGTTGTTGGGATCGGCTGAATGAGAACCGGCGTTCCCTGAGTTACTTCTCAGATCTGCCGGAGACGACCCATGTCTGCGCCAAGTGCGCCGCCATTATGCCTTGCAGCTTCAAGAATCCGGTCGCTGAGCTGTAACGCAAGCAATCCATCCCGTTATTTTACCATGGTGTGGGTGCCATAGCTTGAACTGCAAATAATGGCACGATTGCTGATTCCATCTGGACAGTATCACAGCTTTTAGAAATGCTGAGATATGAGCTCATACATGAAGTGGGTTTTTTTGCATTACCTTCATTTACCTTGAGGCCTATGGGATCTTGATGAATGGTATTTGACAGGTCGGAGAGAGGTTTCAGAAAAGGAAAAGGCAGAGCCCGAGAGGGGAAATTAACAGATCACCCTCCCCCACCAACTCTAACGCGAGGGAGGGAACCTATGCTATAATTTTAACCGTATCAGATTAGGCCGTATTCCGAAAGCGCCTTTTTCAGCTTTTCAAGATTGGCCGGCGCCATGGGATAAAGCGGTAGCCGCATCTCATCCTGGATCTTCCCCATCAGTCCTAAGGAGGTCTTTACCGGAATCGGATTTGTCTCAAAGAACATGGCCTGACAAAGGGGGAGGAGTTTGTAAAAAAGCTCTTTTGCCTCATCAATTCTCCCCTCTTCCCACGCCTTGACCAGATCTGCCGTATCCCGGGGAACGATATTGGCCACCACGGAGACCACTCCTGCCCCCCCAATGGAAAGAACCGGAAGAGTCAGGTTGTCATCGCCTGATAAAAGGGTGATCTTATCCCCGGCCAACCTCACAATATCAGCCATCTGGCCAATATTCCCCGAGGCCTCTTTTATGGCCACCACCTCCGGGAGTTCTGCTAAACGGACCACTGTTTCTGGAAGCATGTTAACGCTAGTCCGACCCGGCACGTTATAGAGGACCTGAGGGAGAGGCACCGCCTTCGCAATGGCCTTGAAATGCTGGTACAGACCCTCCTGAGTCGGTTTGTTGTAATATGGAGTTACCTGCAGGGTGGCGTCCGCCCCCACCTTCTTGGCGTGTTCCGTCAGTTCGATCGCCTCACTTGTGCTGTTCCCGCCTGTCCCCGCGATAACCGGGACCCTCTTATTGACGGCCTCCACGGCAATATCGATAACCCGGGCGTGTTCCTTTACATTTAGGGTTGCAGACTCGCCGGTTGTCCCGCAGGGTACAATTGCACTGGTGCCGTTTTCGATCTGAAACTCTATCAATTGACGATATGATTCTTCATCCACCTTCCCATCTTTAAACGGGGTTACTATTGCGACAATAGATCCTTTAAACATGATAACCTCCCTTCACAATTATCATTTATCTTTTACCATTGGTCAATATTCAATAGTCAATAGTCAATATTCAATCCTAAATGGCCTCTTGGTTCAGTCGTCCCTCGTAGATGATAGAGGTGTTTCCCTCGAGCCACACCTCGTCAAAGGAATCGCCCTCCCTCTGAAAATAAATGGCCAATTCCTCCCCCCCCCTGGTCTTTACCTTCACGGGAGATGCCACCATCCCCCTGATCGAAGCCACTAAGGCAGAGGCGATTGCCCCTGTTCCACAGGCCAAAGTCTCGTCCTCGACCCCTCTTTCATAAGTCCTCACCGCTAACCTGTCGGGGCCGATTTTCGTCATGAAGTTGGTATTGGTCCCTTCCGGAGAAAACCGGTTGTGGTAGCGAACAGCCCGGCCCTGATCCCTTACCGGATAATCCGCCAAGTCTTCAACATCAACCACAACGTGCGGCACCCCTGTATTGATAAAATCGCAACTCCTCCAGCCCTGCTGGAACTCCAGGTCTATGTCCATGGAAGCAATGCTGGGTTCAGGCATAAGGACCTTTACCACACGTCCATTGACTTCAGCCGACACCGGTCCGGCTAAGGTCTCAAAGGTCATTTTGGGACCTGCCATCTCCTTTAAAAAGGCGAAACGGGAGACACAACGGCCTCCGTTACCGCACATTTCCACCTCCCCGCCATCGGCGTTAAAATAACGCCATCCAAAGTCATATTTGGCCGATTTAATGACAAAGATCAGGCCATCAGCTCCCACAGATTCCCTCCGTCTACAGGCCCTTTCAACCAATCGGCCCATCTCTGCTTCCTTTATGCCTTCATCCCTGTTGTCAATCAGGATAAAATCATTGCCGCTGCCGCTCATCTTCCAGAATTCGATAGGTTTCATCTTCAACCCTCAGCCCTCTTGCACTCTGTTCTGGTCTTCCATCAAGAAATCGGGAATCGATTCACCTCTGATGAGGTCCTTAAAGCTCTCTCTCTCTCTTATGGTGAAATAGCGATCTCCCTTGACCATAACCTCGCAAATCTTAGGCCTCGAATTATATGTAGAGGACATGCTGAAGCCATAGGCCCCGGCGCTCATGACCGCTATCAAATCACCCGGGTCAAGCATCTCCACGTCCCGCCCCTTGGCCAAAAAATCCCCGGATTCGCAAATAGGGCCAACTATATCGGCCTTCACTTTATCCCGACCGTAGACCTTTACGGGCTGAATGCCATGGTATGAATTGTAGAGGCTCGGCCTCATAAGATCATTCATCGCCGCATCCACTACAAAGAACATCTTCTCTTTGGTTGGCTTGGTATAGAGAACTTTGGTTATAAGTATCCCCGCATTTCCAACGATCACACGGCCCGGTTCAAAAATTAGGGTCAGGTCCGATGCCCCAAGCTCGGTCTGAATCGCTCGGGCATATTCTTTAGGATGGGGAGGCGCCTCACTTTCATAGGTAATTCCCAGGCCCCCTCCCAAATCCAGATAATCTACCCGGATATTGATATCCCTTAGACGCCCAATCAATTTCTTAAGCTTCCTAAGGGCATCCACGAATGGCCCCACCTCAGTGAGCTGGGATCCGATGTGGCAGGAAACCCCGACCACATCCAGGCCGTTCAGGGCTGAGGCGACTGAATACTGATCAAAGGCATCATTGATATCGATGCCGAACTTATTCTCTTTAAGACCAGTGGAAATATAGGGATGGGTCTTTGGATCCACATCAGGATTGACCCGGATAGCCAGCCTCGCCCTTTTACCGATCCTTTCGGCCACTTCGTTCAGCTTAAGTATTTCCTGTGCAGACTCCACATTAAACATGAGGATTCCGGTCTTAAGGGCATATTCAAGATCTGCGACCTCTTTGCCCACCCCTGAATAGACAATCTTAGCCGGTTCCACCCCTGCCTTCAACGCCCTGTAGAGCTCACCTCCAGAGACGATGTCCACACCGCCTCCCAACAGAGCAAAAAGCCTGAGGATGGCCATGTTGGAATTTGACTTCATGGAAAAACAGGTCAGGTGTTTCACGCCGTAAAAGGCACCGTCAAAGGCCTTGAAGTGTTGCTTAAGGGTGGCGTGAGAATAGAGATAGAGAGGTGTGCCAAGTTCCTGTGCTATCGTAGCTATAGGGACTTCTTCACAAAATAATTCGTCTCTTATGTAATGAAAATGATGCATTTTTTGGATTGAATATTGAACATTGAATATTAATAGCTGAAGCCTGACGCTCTTTTCCTTTAAGAGAAGAGGTATTCTCTTAATTCCGGTTGATAAGGTCAAGACGTCTGCCGGTAGGACTTGAGATTGAAAATTCAATATTGGGGGAAGTGCATTCAGAAAGTAAGTCGGTCTCATGACCAATCTTCAATCTTCAATTTTCAATATTCAATTTAATCCTCTCCGACGGGGGGCCGACAGCGCCATTTCTGCCAATTAGTCGAACTTCAAAAAACCATATCCCTTTCTTTTTCACCCCGGGAATCTCACAGGTGAACCGGGCGCCTGAGATTTCCATTTCCTTTATATCTCTAAAATCTGCCATCTCAATGGGGCATCCATCACAGGGCGGGTTATCCACAGGATACCAC
>SDBS01004245.1_pt1 | contig 14032 bp, 9 predicted proteins | sample 2277091 | NCBI WGS metagenome assembly SDBS01 (sample SAMN10404972, study PRJNA504765) | marine sediment metagenome | isolation source: marine sediment core GS10_PC15, 163 cmbsf | place: Arctic Ocean: Southern Knipovich Ridge | collected 2010
TGGTACTGGACAAGTGACACCGAAATCAACTCTGTTGTAGCCGCTAACGTGGATTACGACGTTGATGTGGAAATTGTTACTGGAGGCTACTACAATGACAACAGCCGTGATGTCGCTCAACTGGTGATCTGGAGCAGTAACCTTCAAACAGTGGAAAACCTCGCTACCTGGTACTGGACAAGCGACACCAGAATAAACTCAATCACTATTAATGATGCCAACACTTACGGGTCAGCTGAAATTATCACGGCTGGATATTTTAATGATCTAACTCGCGATAACGCTCAACTAGTTATTTGGGATGCAACAACACTAAACGTAGATCATTTCACATCATGGTACTGGACAAGCAACACCTGCATCAACTCGGTCGCAATAGGTAACGTCGACGAAGACTATAGATCAGAGATTATCACCGGAGGATACTTCCATGACAGCACCCGAAACTGCGCTCAAACAACAATATGGGAAATGTATGAAGCTGAATACGTTCAGATGGGAATCTATCCCTCTGGTGGCGTAAACATTTGGGATTATGAGTCTGAGCTGAACTTAGAATTCAACCACATTTTACATTATCAGAAAGTAAAAAGTTTAGATTACACGAAAGTAGTGCAGTTTTTGGACTTAGATTATGAGGTTATTTTTATCCTTGTATTTGAGGATACGTATGCAAACCTGCAAGCCATAACCAACGGAGCATACGACTCGTATCTGATTAGTCTAGCAGAAGACATTCGAAACGATGGACGAATGATCTGGTTGCGACCAATGCACGAGTTTAATGGAGACTGGTACAACTGGGGTACCCTATATCCTGGGAATAATATTACCGATTTTATTCCAGCCTGGAAACATGTTGTCCAACTTTTCAGAGATCTTAATGTTCCAGTCAGATTCCAGCTAAATTACAACAGGTATAATGGTTTAGGCGACACTACACCCTTCAGTGCATTCTGGCCAGGGGATGACTATGTGGATATGGCTGTAATAACAACTTATAATCGTGCCTATACTGATGAGTGGCATCAATATTGGCGTACCTTCGCGGAAGAGTTTGATAACGCGTATGATCAAGTGACGTCATTAACGGAAAAGCCGATCGGCATAGCTGAGGTGAGTTCGACAAGTTATGGTGGAGACAAGCCTCAATGGATAATTGACGCTTTCAACTCAATAGCATATGATTATCCGAGAGTTCAGCAGGTTTCATGGTTTTTGACAAATAAACTCGTTTCGGGTGTGTTATGGGATTGGGATCTCAACACGCAACAGGAAAAAGACGCCTTCGTTCAAGGAATGCAACTTATCAACACTATAAGAAGGTAAAATCTTCCTTTTTTCATTAGAGATTATAACCGGAGGACACTTCCAGGGCAGCACCCAAAACTGTGCACAAACAACAATGGCAAATCAGTTAAAACCATGCAACTGTTAAAAAAAAGCAAAAGTGAAAACAAGCTCCTCTAACTCACTAATTGAAACATTACGAAGAGTCTCCCTAGAATCTTCCATAGTTAACTTCCAGAAATTTTGATTCAACCACACTAATAACATCAAAACAGAACAACCAATCATAAACTCCCAGTAGACTCTTCGTAAACAAAACTACATTACAAGCCTAGTTAACAAAATGAAACCTCTTCGTAAAATTCATGCCATTCCATCTTAAAAACTACCCAAAAAATTGTTTAACAAAACATCCTCTAGAAATGCGCGTGTATTCCTCGCCAATTATCAATTCTTGAATTTGCTAACACACAATTTTGGCGCTAACCTCCATTTATACCAGCACCAGAGTCAGCGTCATTTTTGTTCACCGTTGCATGAAAGTTCTAATCTGTAATCTAGACTTGCTCTGAATTCTTTTTCCAATTTAATCGACAGACAAAATTTTCTTTTTTAGTGCTATTACCAGTAATGGCATAATTAGAAAAATGGCCAAGATGATTGGGGCTGGAAATTCTGGTATAGTTATGTAAACGTATTCGAGGACGTTATTTTCCACTTTCTTGTTTCCAGTGTTATCGTAGGCTTCAATTTTATATCTTACCAAAGTGCCTTCCTGTTGGGGTGGAATCGAGGCTTCATATAGACCCGATGTAGAGTTAAATGCCATTGGCAAATATAACCAATTAGATTGATTATTTATGTCGTATAAAAGAGTGACACTCTCCAGCCCGCTTAGATAATCAGTAGCATTCACTGAAATCTCTACTTCCTGATTCGGGTTAACTTGAATATCTGTTACGTTTGAAATCATTTCGATAGTTGGAGTGGTCTTGTCCATTTTAATTCCAGTAAGGAGTTTATGGGTCTCCTCATTTCCCTGAATGTCAACGCTCCAATATTCCAAAACATTATTGAAGCTTTCTGTAATAATCCGAGGTTGCCCATCATTCGTTAAAGTCTTGGTTGAACCTCCATTAACCCTATAATATGTGTCCATTACTCCACTCTGATAATCTTGAGCTGATAGAAAAATAGTAAAATCGCTACTGTGCCACAATCCATCGTAAGAATAGCTGGTTATGGGCGGCACAGAATCAACAATATTTGAAGAACTCTCTTGACTCAAAACAACTGCAATAACCCTAAATTTGGGAAAGATCACATTTTCAATATCCCACGGATTATGTGGATCATGTAATTCGATTATGAAGCTCATTATACCTAGATTGGCAGCATCACTTATCGCTAATCCTGAACCCCCAAATTCTCCTTGATAATAGTACGGATGAACACCAAGTTCATCACTTAAATCCTTCACCTTATCAACAAGTTCTCTATAGTATGGTCGATTTCCATAGGTACTACCAGCATAGTAAGTACCACCTTCATGTAGATTCACATAAAATTTCGGTTTATACTTCTCAAAAACTCCAATAAGAGCCTGCGATTCTGGCTCACTAATTGGAAAAGGGCCTCGATAATATTCGCTATTAGGATTACTGCTTCCAGCATATTCCCAGCGTGAAGCAAAATTCCTGTTTAAATCTACTCCATTGCTATTTTTCCTAGTATCATTATAACTATCAATGTTTAATGCGGGAATCAACAGAGTATAAGTACTTCCAAGGATTTCATCAGCCATTGATTCTCCACTTGTCAAAAGCCATCGTGCATAACGATAAATAATTTCTGAACCCACGTTCTCCCAAGCGTGGATTGCACCATCAAAAAGAACTTTTTCGCCAAAAGGATTCCCGATCTTAAACATTATAATCTCCCGTTCCTCAACTGTCATTCCAATTGTTTCATAGGACATTAATTCTGGATAATCACTCGCTAAGTTCATGAAAGCTTCTACTAACTGATCATAACTCCGATTTGACCGCGCGTCAACTACAAGAATCTGACAGATCATCAAATTAGATATGATTAAAAGAAAAAGAACTAGCACGATGTTTCTCATTGTCAATTTATAACTCGCATCATTCTAAATAAGCTTTTAGAAATCCTAATGAATGTTCAATGTGTAGAAGGCGAACTATAGTGTATTACAGTTATTTCATCTAATAATACCATCCTATTAGATTCAATATCGATAACCGGTTAAATGAAAAATTGATACAATAACATGGAAACAAAAAGCCGAGAATGTGATTTTAGAAATGTTACTTCTTTCGAAATATTTAATTTCTACAGTTATTAAGTTGTCTGAAATGTTGCTTATAACACTTCATGCCAAACGTATGGAAAGGGATAACATGTTGATGCCAAGAGACAATAAAACATTAGTAATCATCGCTGCATTAAACGAAGAGAACGGTATAGGACCTACTTTAACTGAGGTAAATCATTTTCTGAATAAGCCTCCTTGTTTGGTTGTTGATGGTCGAAGCATCGATCAAACAGTTAACATTGCTGAATTAAATGGGGCAGAAGTCATCTTCCAGAAAGGCTTAGGAAAAGGCGATGCAATAGCAACTGCAATCGAACATACAAAAGGACTAGATGCAAAGTATGTCGCATTTATCGACGCTGATTACACATATCCCGCTAAGTATCTCTCAATGATGACCAAAATATTAGAAAAGCATCCGGAAATCGGGATGGTTTGCGGAAATAGATTCAATACTAACATGGAATCTGAAGCCATGGCCAACCAATTTTACCTTGGAAACAGATTATTAACCTTTACCCACAAATTTTTAAACGGTGTTCAATTACAAGACCCGCTTACAGGTTTGAGGATTCTCCGCAGAGAAATCGTGAATAACTGGGCACCCAAGTCAAAAGGATTCGACATTGAGGTAGAACTAAATCATCTAGTAGAAAACAAAGGATTCAGCATAGTTGAGATACCTATAAAGTACAGACGCAGAATCGGCGAAAAGAAACTGAAGCCCATACACGGCTTCACAATCTTCAAGAGGATAATACTGGAAAGTATCCCAAATTTATGACATTAAAGACCTACATCTAATTAGCATCCGGTTTCGGAAAAGCTCGAAAATAAATACTCATTTATGTACAAACTTTATTAATAGATCATGAACTTGAATCCTTTGTTACTCTACCCGTTTTTTGTGTCCGATGGAAGTATCCTTTTCTCGAAAACAACCCTTTCAACGCTGCAAAAGCTATAACTGGCGTCACAACAAAGTTTAGCAGCCAAGCATACCCGACTTTCTTAAAATCTTTTCTAGCCCCCTCCAAATAAAGAGCCACTAGAGAAGCAGAAACTCCAGCAGGCATACTTGCTAATAACAATAATAGGCTTATTTGGACAATGGGAAGCGGCATATAAACTGTGGGAAATAGCAGAGTAATCAACCCAGCCAAAGTCAACAAAACGACTAAGGTAACGTTCAAAAAAGAGGCGCCAATAAAAACGAAATCAATCTTTTCCCTCAACTTAAGAAATTTACATCTCCAAATCTTCAGGAAATGACTCCTAAATGTGCGTGTGTGGCCCTCAGCCCACCTAGCCTGTTGCTTAAAAAAACGCCTCAAAGTGCTAGGGCATTCTCCAGACGCAACTAACGTTGGATCATATATGATTTTATGTCCATTCTCGTAGAGACGCATAGTCAAATTCCAATCTTCATCAGTTACCTCTTCAAACTTCAATTTCCTCAACAAATCCGTGCGAATCATGAAAACACATCCCGTTAACGGTGAAAAAAGCCCTACCCTCTGCTGCCCATTTAACTCAACCATATTATACAAGCTCGTCCAAACCCTCACACCTTTAGTTATCCAATTTTCATCAGCATTAAGATCATGCCTCTGATAACCCTGAACTACAGCCACACCCTCATCATCAAACCTAGCAACAAATCGGCTGGCTAAATCTTCTGGCGGAACAAAATCCGCATCAAAGATCAAAACATGCGTACTCCGTGGATCTAAATGATCCAAACCAACGTTCAAAGCTCCCCCCTTCCACCCCTTACGTGAACTCCGATGAATAACCTTGACCTTTGGATGATCACGCCAAACTTCTAACTTTTCAGGTGTCACACCATCATTAGAATCATCAACCACCACAACCTCGTAAGGTGGCGAATTAAAAGAGGTGCAAGCCTTCAGCAACCGGTCAACGACAAATGGCTCATTATAAATCGGAAGCAAAACACTCACAAAACAAGAATTCGGATTACACCTATGTTGACCTAACTTGTCTAACAGTTTAGACTTTAACGAAACGAACACAAAAATATACCATCGAATAGCATACAAAAAAAGAATTACCGATTCCACAAAGCTGACAATAAAAATCAACTCAACAAGATTCAACGGTTGACTCTCCTCTTTTGTTCCCACCGAACCCTGTTCCCACACACATAATTATTATTCAGCCTCAATAGATTTTAACACAACAACTGAGAGTTACATACTAAAAAGTCTTCTCCCACACAATATCCACACATTCCTCAATCTAAAGGTGTAAGCGCATAGTATATAATACAAAGATGGTAAATTAGACCCTAAGAGGAATATGCTGTCAATATGCGCGATCCAACTCAAGTACCATCTGCTATATTTATTCACCCAAAATTAGAAAAACTTGTATGAACTTAGGAAAACGTTGAAATGAGAACAAGCAAATAGAAAAGAGGAATGTAGGATGCAAAGCCTTCAACAGGAATACAGAGACAAAGAAAGAAAAACAAGAAATAAATATCAAATTCGCTTGACAACTACAATATGCTGGACTCTAATCGTCCTGGGTGTAGCATCCTTAATAATATCCATCATTTCTATATCGCAAATACTCGCCTTCATAGGACTAGGTCTAGTTTTCTGGGGCGCCATTCTCCTCTTCATCCAACCCGAAGAGTACACAAAAAAGGTTCTCCTAGACGCAGCAATCCCTCCATCACTTGAAACATTGAACCAAATAATAAAAGAACTAGGCTATAGAGGCAAAGCAATATACCTCCCACCCAAATACTTCAAAAATCCAGAAACAACCAAAGCATACCTCCCAAAACGACAAAAAGAAAAAGCTCCAGAACCAAACCTAATATTAAAACAAGAAAACAAACTTTTCCTCAACGATCAGGAAGGCATTCTGTTCACACCACCCGGCGCCCAATTAACAAAACTCTTCGAAAAAAGACTTGGTACACACTTTACACACGCAGACCTAGATTATTTAAAACAAAACTTGCCAAAACTATTCATAGACGATCTTGAGATCGCAGAAAATGTTGAAATAGATATAAAAACCAACGAATCATCCACCAAAAAATTTGGTCCAAATTATGGAACAATCCACGTAAAAATAACTGATTCAATATTCAAAGACACGTATAAAGAAAACAACAACCTGTCGGAGATTTACAGCACAATTGGCTCTCCAATCTCTAGCGCCATCGCGTGCGCACTAACAAAAGTTACAGGAAAACCGCTAATAATAAGAGATACCCAGTCATCCGAAAACGGCAAAATCATCAAAATTACCTACCAAATTGAAAAACTTGAATACAACGAACAACCTGAAACACCATTGATAAAACCTATTGAATCGTTTATCAGTCAGCCTCTCTTCCCAAATCTACCTAGCTTAATCCTCATAATTTTAGGCTTCCTGACCCTAGTTTGGATTGGTCAACTGACTTGGACTGATATTACTGCATGGACCAAAAGCCTCGGTGAAACCTTATTCCAATATAGACCAGCCGAAGCAATCAGTTTGGGAATAGGGATGAAAATAATACACTACTATATGCTAGGTTTAGCGCTGTTGTTTTCAGGCATAATAACATATCTGAAAAGAAGCAAAAAAGTTATTGAATGGCTCGTCCGGCCCCCTATCTTTTGGAAGCTGCTCAGTTTATCCCTAATAATTTTTGGCTCCATTATCTTAATTTGGATTAGCGAGTTGGCATTGTATGAAATGACTCTGGAGCCAATAGGCAAGAGCCTCGATTTCATCCTATTCACCACGAGAACAGGCGAAAACATAAGTTTAGGAATAGGTATGAAAATGATATACTATTTTGTAATAGGTTCTGTCCTACTGTTCTTAGGCATACTCACTCTACGATTCTCAAACAGGTTCTCAGACCGGTTCGGTTACCTCTTCGGCTGATTGAGATGTTTCTCGTAGGTGTTACCTTTCGGTTGCTGGATAAGGCTGCAAAAATTCCTTTGATGACTCAATGGAGAAAGGCACATCAACTTTGAATCTCTATGGATAAATATGTGAGAGATAATGCTAGTAAAAGACGATGGTAATTGGAATAGGATTATTCAAAGAGGGAATGGTTCATTTACAATGATTTTGGTACTCAATTTAGGTGGAATCTACCTGATGTTAACAAACTGCGTAAAGCCTCTTGTCGATGGGTTAGGACAATGACATATGTTAGTGAAGGAAAACTTGTCAAATATTTTTTCAAGACTACAGAAGAAGCCATTGATTGGCTTGAGAAGAACAGAATGGGAGATGGTTACATTCTATGTAATACTTGCTGTCCCTAATCGGAGCTAGCATTTTGAATTAGTTTGAGTCACTTGTTTTTTTCCTTCTATCTTTATTCCACATGCTTCGGCTGGGGTCTTTCCGTTTAAGCCTTCATGTTCTCGTATGTAGTTGTGATAGATTTGGTAGCCTCTAAGTATGGGAGTGTCTTTTCATTTGAGTCCTTTCATGGTTTTTTCTCGTTGTCTGATTTCTCCGTTTAGGCGTTCCATTTTGTTATTATTCATATCACCTTTCAGTTTTATATGTCGAATATTTTCTGTTCCTGGTTTACGAAGAGTCCTTAACTCTTTCTTGTAAACGTCATTGTAAACGGGGAGACCGTCAGTTATTATTGTCATAGGCTTTTTTCCAGTAACATTCTTAGCCATCTGAAAGATTCGTCTTGCATCATGCTTGCTTGGATTCAGCTACTTCTTGGGCAATCCAATAACGAGTTTCATCATCCATTATGGCGAACACATTTCATTTCGCCTTTGAATTTCATCCAAGGCTCGTCCGCACGCCAAGTATCCGACACTGTCGGTCTAAGCTTCTCTATGTAATGTTCCAGTAGTCCGATGTATTTTTTTATCCACATATAGACCATCATATGGGAAACTTCTACTCCTAACAACCTGAGAGATTTTAAGAATCTTGAAAAAAACTAATTTTGACTCCTAATGGTATAACTCTGGAAGAATTCACGAAACTAGAAAAAGGAGAAAAATAAACTAAAAACCCTAAAGGCTTAATCAAGTAAACCCTCCAGCAGACCCAACCGCCTAAACATCTGAAACACCAAAAAACATATGCCAAATTCGTTATATTTTAATTATGGAAACATCCATTAAGAACAGGAACTCTAAAAGTTGGAACGGCACCAAACATGGAAAAAATTCAGCTAAAACATCCACACACTTCTACTATAAATCAAACCAATCTATGGCTGACCCTAAAAATTACCGCAATAACTTTTGCAACGCTGACCCTATTCAATAAAGACCTGACAATAATCTTTTCTGACGCCATACAAAGCGAAACAACAAGCCACATCCTCGTAGTTCCATTTATCCTCGTCTACCTGCTTATCCGCAAACGAAAAATACTGCGAGCAGTGATGCCTCTTGATAGTACAGACCAACCAAAACAACTAAAACATTTGCCCCCAATAGCTGGAGCACTACTAATCCTAATCTCAATCCTGCTATACTGGTACGGCTCATACACATTCACTCCATTAGAACATCACCTGCTAGCCCTCCCACTTTTCACAACCGGTTCAGTATTGCTCCTGTTTAACCCACAAACACTACACCAACTAGCATTCCCCATCGCATTCCTCTTTTTCATAGTACCCCCTCCATCAGAAATCCTGTACACCTTAGGCGGCATCCTGTCCACCCTAAGCTCACAAATTTCCAGCAGCCTCGTAAACCTAGCTGGTATACCATCCACCCTAATCAGTGAATACGGCAACCCACTAATCCTCATCACAAGACCCGACGGCACAACAATAAACTTCACCGTAGACATCGCATGCTCAGGCATCTACAGCCTCATAGGCTTCCTCATATTCGTCACACTAATAGCATACATAATACGAGACAAAACATGGAAAAAAATCGCCCTAATCCTAACAGGAATCCCCATAATCTACCTCTTCAACATCATCCGCATAACAACAATTCTCCTAATCGGCTACCACTACGGCGAAAACCTAGCATTACAAGCCTTCCATCTACTAGGCGGCTGGGTAAACATCTTCCTAGGGACACTACTATTATTCGTCATCTCAGAAAGAATATTCAAAACACAAATATTCACAACCAAAACCGAAAAATGCACACAATGCAACCAAAAACCACAACATAACAAAAACTTCTGCCACAAATGCGGACAAATACTCAAATCCGCAAAAGTCACAATCCACAAAACAGACATAATCAAAATCGCCACAATAATAATCATAGTAACCGCATTACTAACCATCCAAGCACCAGTTTTCGCCTTAATAGAAGGCCCCGCCGTCGTACTAATAAGCACCCCAGCAGGACAACAAACATCAACAGAAATTCTCCCCAACATTCCAGGATACACACTAAAATTTGAATACCGCGACACCATATTTGAGGAAAAAGCCAAAATTGATATGGCATTAGCATACAGTTATGCCCCACACAATGAAACAAAAAAACCAATATGGGTCGCTCTTGAAATCGCCTCAACACGATCAGCTCTTCACAAATGGGAAAGTTGCCTAGTTGCATACCCACTCTCACAAGGCTGGAAACCAAAGGTAACTCAAATCGAACTACGCGACATCCAATTAGCTGAAAACCCCCCACTAATAACCCGCTTCTTCACATTCCAATACACACAAACAAACCGAATACAAACAGTACTCTACTGGGTCGAATCAGCAACATTCAACGTAAACTCAACCCTACAACAAAAACACGTCAAAATAAGCCTCATAGCATACCCCGACAACACGGAAGAACTACCCCAAATCGAAAACCAATTAACAACCATAGCAACCCCAATCATAAACTATTGGCAACCAATCAAAATATGGTCCCCAATAGCCCTAATCCTCTCCGAAAACGGCGCACAACTCGCAGCAACAACAAGCACACTTCTTTTAGCAACAATCCTCATATACGGCTATGAAACCAGAAAACAGAAAAAACTCAACAAAACCGCCATTAACAAACTATCTGAACCAAACAAACAACTAATAACAATTATCCAAAAAACAGAAAAAACAACCACACCAACACTAGACAACATAACAAACACATACCATGAGACAACAGGACAACCCATCGACAAAAACCAACTCCTACAAAAACTCACCGAACTAGAAAAAACAGGCATAATAAAAAGCCACATAACAAGCAAACAAGACGAACCGCTCCAAACCTGGAAAACATAAATCTAACCCTTAAACCCAAAAATAGACACATGAACCTTTCACTAAATATAAATCGCCCCAAAGGGGATAAACCATGAAAACACAAATTCCATCCAAACTAAAACTCACCCCACCCCTGCTAATCCACCTTAGCACACAAAAGAAGATCAGAACAGAAAAAGCCAAAATAAAAAAGGTTAGAACAAAAACGACTAAAATACACCCTAAAAAACCAGTCTCTTACATCCTAATCACAACCGGAACCGCAGCACTCCTCTCGTTAATATTTTACGTTTCATCCATCCTCTCCTTCATATGCTTAGGACTAACCTTCTGGGGAATACTATTCACCTACATCCGCACAGACGAATACACCAAAAAAGTTCTACTAGATGCAACAGCCTACCCACAACAGGCAACACTAAACAAAATAATACAAGAACTAAACTACGAATGCAACCCAATATATCTACCACCAAAATACTTCAAAAACCCAGAAACACACAAAACATACATACCAAAACAAAACAAAACAACCATTCCAACACCAGAACAGATACAAAAACAAAAACCACAAATATTCACCAAAAAACCCCTAGGAATGCTGTTAACGCCACCCTGTGCAGGACTCACAAAACTCTTTGAAAAAACCTTAGACACAAACTTCACTAGAGTCAACCTCCAATACCTCCAACAGAACATGCCCAAACTCTTAATCGAAAACCTAGAAATAGCCCAAAACTTCGAAATAGAAACCGAAAACAACAAAATCCGCGTTAAAATAGAACACTCCACATACAAACTAAACAACAAAAACAAACAACAACTATACCCAACTTCTCCACTCAGCAGCATCATCGCATGCACCCTAGCAAAAACAACAGGCAAACCCATAATAATAGAAAAACAACAAACCAGCCAAGACGGCAAAAACGAAACCATAGAATACCACATAATAGAAGAAGAGGAACCAAACAAACCATGAAATTCCCTCTAAACTTCTGGGACATAAGCCTCCTACTCGCCATAATAGCCATAATACTCATCGTAACCTCAGAAATGCTATCATCATACTACGGCAAAGTAAACATACTCATTAACAAGAAAAAACTAAAAAACGCCGCAATAACAGTTTCAATACTTTTTCTAATCACCCTAGCCATAAGAATAATCAACATGATCCTAGCACCTTAGAAACCACAGAATACGCGACCTCCAAAAAATAGCAAACAAATACACTTCTATAATCATAGTCCCCATAACATTCCTCGTAATAATATTCTCACACCAAATAATCCAAATAATATACGGCTCAACCTACGAGCCCGCCTCACTGTTTCTATCCACCTATTGCCTCCTATACCTTCTTGCTGGAATAGGCTACTTAACCCTCCCAAGTCTATACAATGGACTAGGTAAAACAAAAATAACGCTAAAAATAAGCATAACATCATTCTTCACACTGGCTCTCTTATCCTTACCACTAACACAGATTTATAACGTTCAAGGTATAATCGTCGCATCTTTAATTGCAAACACCGTAGGCACACTCTACGGAGCACATTATGCAAGAAAAAACCTGCAAGTTGAATTCGACATCATAAATGTAGTTAAAGTTTACGTGATCTCTGCCGGCTCTAGTGTCGCACCCTTTCTCATAATCAACTTCGCAAACATGTCTAACCTTCTCACTATCTCTCTCGGCACCATCCTGTACATCTTTAGCTACACTACACTATTGCCCCTAACAAACGTGGTCACCCCTTCGGAACTTCAAAAAACCATTCTTGTAACACAAAACATTCGATTTCTAACCCTAATCGCTACACCCATACTGAAATATCAACAAAGAATACTACAACTCAAACTAAACTACAAAAAATTGCGCTAATTTCTATAGATATATTATATCCCATTATTGAATATATGCTTATATGCTAGAATTTCACTCCTTGTACTGATTGAAATGTCTAGAACTAAACTACTACTCATAATTGCTGTAGCATGCACTGTTCTCATATTAACTGTCACGTTGAGCCTGTCAAACACAACCTCGAACGCTCAAGAGAATAGTCAACCCACAACTACAGAAATACCTGAAGAATCGATGTTTGTTATCCCTGAAAATCCTGTAGGAACCTTAGGTATCATCAGTGCCTTGACAGCGGCATTCGTAATTTTCGCATTAATAAATAAAAGAAAATAACCCTTGAAAGCCCTGTGGAACTCTGCAATCTCTATAGCTGGCTACTTCCATTCTGACTTGCCATCAAACTAACTCCACTTACAAAACTAGCTACAGTCCAACCGCTTGTTTTAGAAATAATGACCGCAGCAGAATATTGATATTCTCCATTTATACTCAAATCCCTGAAAAGTCAAGACTTCCAACTATTAAGGCAATCCTTCCCAAAAACCCCTAACAAAACACTTCAACATTATCGAATGTATACTTGTTAGATAGAGACGCAATAACCAGAAATAGCAAAAGCGCTTACTTAGTATACGTTTTTACTTAACTAAAAAGTATCGCTTATCCTTCTGTCGCTAACAAAAAAGAAGCGACAACCAGCGATATCTACTGCAAAATTTGCGTTATCTGCTTCCAATTATCATATGATGTCGAATTTGAATCCTATTCTTCCACTATTGTTTGGGAGATAGCTAAGCTTAAGGTAACCTGAATAACCTATTTCATTAAGGGATGTTCGTCATACTCCTATGTGAGAGTAATGTATGTTGCAGCTACAGAAAACTCCAGTTCGACATCTGCTGTGAGCGTCGAGGACGGGTTTCCTTAATTCTGAATGCAACAAATAATATTCTTACCTGTCCGCACATCTGAAATATACGTTAAAACAATTGGACATTTATGGAGGTTGTTTTCTTAACAAAATTTGGTACAAATAACTATTTAGTGTGCGTTTTCAACTACAAAAAATATTAAGAGGGAGGTTCCAGATGTGGAACTCTTTTGCTAGCTGCTTCCTACAATCGTGATATCAAAGCTGAATGTTGTTACTCCTTCAATGTTTGGATCTACACTTAGCGTCAACGTAATTTGTACCACTGCGTCTGGCCCAATTAGGGTTCCATAATAGTTCCAGCTGAGATCAAGATAAGTTTCTGCTGCTGTGGAGCTCCAACTCGAAGTTTCCAGAGATAGTATTGTTGGCGAGCTTCCCTCGTTTTTGATG
>SDBS01004246.1_pt1 | contig 14032 bp, 5 predicted proteins | sample 2277091 | NCBI WGS metagenome assembly SDBS01 (sample SAMN10404972, study PRJNA504765) | marine sediment metagenome | isolation source: marine sediment core GS10_PC15, 163 cmbsf | place: Arctic Ocean: Southern Knipovich Ridge | collected 2010
GGATTGGAAGAGATCAAAGATTTGATCGCAAAGGCGCGATCATTTGGCGCAGTTTCAGAGGACAACGCGCTAGAGGCAGCCAAGCTTGTAGCAGAGGCTGATGATTCTGAAGGGATCGGAACGCTGCGAGCGACTAAGAAATAAGTAAGAGGGGGGAATATGGCGGCAAAAGAATGGAAGCCTGGTTGCCCGACATGGGAGGAGGGTCCGGACACTCCGCGAGCCAGAATTCAACGCCAACAAGTTCTGGCTCAAATAGTAAAAATCGACCACAGAAAGCTTCCCAGCATGAAGCTCGTCCAGGGTTGGCACAGGGATCTCTTTCGAGGAATAGCTCCACACGAAGACTACTTGGGGAACTTCCGCGATTTGGAAAAGGTCCCCCCATGTCTTCAAGATATGTGTGTCCACGTGGATGGAATTGATGCTCTTCCCCCTGAAGAGGTGCTGGACGCGGTACGCGGATTCATGAAGGAGTTCAAAGAACGAATCAAGTATTTGGACCGAATGTGGAGAGCTTTAAAGCGCGCAAAGACTCCCTTCGCTGTGGACCAGATTGTAAAAACGGCTGCCTGGTCTCACGGTGAATGGGTAAGAATTCATCCGTTTGCGAATGGGAACGGACGAACATCCAGGTTATGGTTGAACTATGTCATGAGCAGATATGGTTTTGCACCGCTTCCGATTCGACCCCGCCCGGATTCACCCTACAGTGACGCGGCAGAAGCATCGATGAGACACAGAGATCACACATTAATGGAATCGGTTATATGGAACATTTTATGGGAGAGCCTGAGAGATAAGATAGAGGAGCTCTTCCTGTAGGAAGATCCCATTAGAGTATGTCCAAGCACATTTTCCAGAACGGATATCCTTTTTCGGCCATTACAGGCTACTTATGATGAAGAAAAAGACCGTTACCAAGGTCTAACTGCTGGCAGCATCCCCAGGGTGATCCTGGATGGTTCGAGCGTGCTCGTCAAGCCGGATATTGCACAGGCGCAGCTCACAGCAGACGCTGAGGAAGCAGGAATTGCGGTTCCGGAAGGTATTCCCGGCATACCTGGCGAAGACGGTGATATGCTAGAACCCCGAGAGGTAGGAGAAGCCGTAAAAATCACTCGCTTTCATGGTTCAGTACTTCTTGACTCCAAACGCCTTACGCCAGATGCGGGCAAGGTCGCCGAAGAAGTATTAAGCCATCTCTCTGGGCTTGTCGGGGCGAAGGTGGATATCTCTTTGGAGATACAGGTAGATGTATCTGAAGGGATTCCCGAAGATGTCGTCCGCATCGTGCAGGAAAATTGCAATACATTGAAGTTCACGTCGCATGGGTTTGAGGAGGGAAATGATTACCTCCTGTGAACCGCAGAGCGGAAGCCTACAGGAAAACACCTAATCGCATATGCAAAGCTAATGCGTGAAGCATGAGTTTCGTGAGATGAGTAAGTTGAACCAGCTTGAAGGTCAATTTCATCGGGCAATGATCGATGTCTACGAGCATGCGAAGGAGTTCGATTACTTTGCGAACTACTTCAAACAGATGCTTGATCGGTACGGTAGCGTCGAAACCGCTAAGAGATTGCTCGGGGAATCCCAAGCCCAAGAAGGATTATTCAAGCTGTGGGAGCTTAAGGCATTGGAAATATCCGTAGAAGCCACAGTCCTTCGGGAAGAGTTCAGGGCACTCTTTGATGAACGCGAATTGGATGAGGCCAAGCGGCGTTTGGATGATCTTGACTTCAATACGTAGGGGAGTTAAACCTTCTGAGTGATATTTCACAGCATCGGGGAGAATAGATTATGAAAATCAGTGAACTCATAGATAGCATCCGAAAGCGAGACTTGGTTCTGCCCGAGTTCCAGAGGGAATTCGTATGGAGTCGAGAGCAAGCAAAGCAGCTCATGGTATCTCTCTTGAGGGAATACCCGGTTGGAAGCCTTCTGTTCTGGAAAACAGAGTCTCCTCCTGAACTTAAGAACATCGATCAGATGCCAGAAAAGCTTGGCATGGTTCAGGTGATTCTTGATGGTCAACAGCGTCTTACCACACTCCATATGCTTATCGGAGGCGATATCCCACCATACTACAAAGAAGTAGATATTATGCATGATCCCCGTGATCTGTATTTCAACCTTGAAAATGGTGAGTTCCAGTATTACCAATCTACAAGGATGAAGGGCAATCCTGCATGGAGGAGGGTGGTTGAGTGTTTTCAGGACCATAAGTTGAGCGTATTCGAAATTGCACGGCAAGCTGCTTCAAGTGAAGAGGAGATGGTTGAACTTGCAGAAGAATTTAACAACAACCTAAATCGACTTAGGAATACAATGGCCGTAGATCTCCCTGTCCAGAATGTTCCCTCAAACGCTAGCCTTGAAGATGCCATTGATATCTTTGACAGAGTTAATAGTCAAGGAACCAAGTTGACGGATGCTGATCTTGCTCTGACACACATAACTGGTAAATGGGCGCAAGCTCGCCGTGTTATGAAAAGTAAGATCGCAGACCTCGACGAGAAGAATTTCTCCTTTGATCTGACATTCATGACGCGTGCGCTTAATGGGGTTGTTACAAAACGAGCTCTTTTTGAGACGATTCATGGAGTACCTAAAGAGAAGCTGGAACCGGGATGGATGGAACTTTCAAAAATCCTGGATTACCTTGTCACGGTTCTACCCTCAAAAGCCTACGTAGATTCTACAGAAGATCTTAACTCAACTAATGTACTAGTCCCTCTAATTGTCTATCTATCACTAAATGACGGCAAATTCCCCGGGGATAAATCTATGAAGAACTCTGTACATTGGCTCTATGCTGCACACACGTGGTCGAGGTATACATCGCAAACAGATCAGAGATTAGAATTAGACCTTTCCTTGGTAGTAAGGCATCCAAGTCCATGGGATGAGCTTCGAGAACAGATCATCGATCAGAGGGGGCGTATCAAGGTAAAGCCGGATGATCTTGAAGGGCGAGACATCCCACACCCTTTATTCAGGACAATGTATATCATAGCGAAAGCTAAAGACGCGGTGGATTGGTTTAACGGTGTGCCATTGGGAACAACGCATGGAAAATCCTATAAGATCCACAACCATCACATTTTTCCCAGCTCAGTTCTGTACAAGCACCATTACGATCCTGACAATCACCTTCATAGAAAAATCGTAAATGAAATAGGTAATCGGGCAGTTCTCACAGCTGAGACTAACCTGGATCTTTCGGATCGATTGCCGGAGGATTACCTGCCAGAAGTTGAGGAAAAGTTTCCAGGAGCATTAACCCGCCAATTTGTCCCGATGGATCCTCACTTATGGAAGGTTGATAAATATCCTGATTTCCTGGATGCGCGCCGAATTATTATTGCCCGAAACATTAATGAATTTATGGAAGGGCTGATCGCTGAACCTGAAATCGTGCATGATAGACCGATCAAGGAACTCATTCAATTGGGGGAAACAGCGACCCTAGAGTTCAAATCAACCTTCCAGTGGGACATGGTTCATAATCAGGTGAATAAACACCTGAGGCACTCTGTTCTGAAGACTCTCGCAGCGTTCCTCAATTCAGCTGGTGGAACACTTGTCATTGGTGTTGAGGATGATGGAAATGTCCTCGGCCTTCAAAAGGATCTACAAACCCTTGAAGGATCCATTGATAAATTCGGTCAACTTCTTTCTTCGCAGGTTTCTGATTTTCTCGGTGCTCGCTTCTGGCCCTTCATTAAACCCAGATATGAGGAATTGAACGGAGCGACGCTGTGTGTAATTGAGATCGATCGCTCCCCTGAACCAGTATTTTTACGCAGCAAGAGAGGTAATGAGTTCTTTGTGCGTATGGGTCCGACAAGTCGGATGCTGGACGTAGAAGAAACCGTACGGTATACCCAAAATAATTGGGAGTAGCCAATTAGTAGTTTGCCTGGATCCTCAACCAAGGTGCAATTCTTGGTCATGCATAGCAACTATTCACACATGTGATGGGGAAGAAGCGTTTAGTGGTGAATTACAGAGCAGAAAATGGGTAAATCCAACTTGCGCACAGCATGGGAAGGGGTGAAATCATGAAACGTTATCTATCCCAAGGGCAAATCGAGCGCGTATCGAAAGATTTCAGGTTCCTTGTCAAAAAGAGCCGCAAGTCATTTGGCGAACTCGATCTCAGGCTTCGCGATGGGTATTTTAATCTTTACTACAAAGGCAATAGCCCGGCCAAGGTGACCGTTAAAAGGGATGGATATGTCGCTTCTATCCATAAAAAGTTTGCCACGGAGAAAGTGTTCCGGGGAGACAGTCGTTTTGACGGGAAAGGGTTGGCGAGACGGGATAATTCCTTCGTTTAAATCGACCTGGAGGTTTCCAGGTGGCAAACCCCTTCAGGGAGTAATTGACCCCTATCCGGGCGCCGCAACTTTTTCTTTTTACGGCTTGATAATAATTATAATCCTTATTAGAATTTATCAGCAGGCTTGAGAAACGGTCTCATGGAGGAGGGTATGCAAAAACACCATTAAGGTCGATTCCTCCATGAGGAAGTAATGCAACTTAATATCTCTTAAGTTGCACTAGTTCCTCTTATTTAGCGCCGGTTTATTCGGTAGTGTGGGCAAAGGTCCTGGTCAACACTCAAACGAAAAGCCCGTCTCCCAATTCTTTAAATTAAGGCATCCCTGGCTCTTAAATGGCGCAAACCGCCAGAGTTGCGCTTCTGATAGCACAACGATATCACCAGGCGGCTTGCTATCTAATATTATCAGATTCATCAGTAGTGTATTCATACGTTTTCATTACGATCAACCTGCGAAAGTGCAGAAAACCACACAGATTGAATATTCTATTTCTGCTTATCCCCATAAGGGGAAGCAAGAGTTGTACTAGAGCCTAGAGACACCTCGTAGGTGAAGAGTCTGCGTTGGTGACGCGGTAGATCTTTCTTTTTCCTGATTTGCGTTTGGATTAGGAATCCTGTAAAGTATATCCAACTAACAAGTACAGTCCTTGTCCCGCCTAAAGGGAGCAAGGGGCAGCCTCGATGGAGGGGGTAAATCCACGAGAAGGCTAGCCCCCGACCATCACGAGGTCGGGCGTTTTTATTAAGGGGAAGTTGGATTAAGTAGCGACTTAGATGAGGGATCATGGCACCTGTCGTTTCTCGTATCGCATCAGTTTGGGCTTGGAGTATTTGCAGAGAGTCTCCTCCTATTTAGATTACAGCTAACGGTTTCCTGGAGAATGCAATTAATTAATGAGTGAAGGTATGACCGAAGGAGATATCACACAACGGAGTGGAACCCGATTTCGGGTAAAGACAAATTGATGCCTGATGTACCGGTTGGGCAATGAGCGATTAACTGGAGGGGTGTAATGGATCTGTCTATTATGGCAAGCGGCGATGTCTTTCCGTCTTATCTTTATTCCTTGAGAAAAAAATTAAACCTGAGAAAGAACTCGACCAGGGTGCTCCATGCCCTGGTCGTTTTGTCTATGCTGATTCCTGCCTCCGCTGCACCTATTACCGCAAGCGCCTATTTGGATTCCGCAGAAGCCATGCAGACCGAGCACAACCTGGTCCCAGTCGAGGACGAGAAATATCAACCACCCATCTTTACACATCAAGAACCAAGAGTGGTTAGACCGATATCTTTTTCAGAGTCGAGGGATGCCTCGCCTATACTTCTTGACCCAACGCCGACTCCTACTCCCGATCCCGACAACCCCCTGCTGCCATCCAAGCTGCCTCCTCTTGGGGAATCCGTGGAACCCATGGAGATGACGATGCAGACCTTCGGTGCAGAGGGATCGGGTGATGGATCTGAGCCTGGGCTATGGGATCGTCTCATCAGCGGAGGCATCTCGGATCAAACTTTCCCCATTGCGGCATACAACTCGAGTAATGAAGAATACCTGCTAGTGTGGATGGATGACGATGACCCGGACAACTTGCATGCGTATATCATGAATCGCACCGGCGTTGAAGTGCAACCCGAGTACACCATACCAACAGGAGGAATTGGAGCACCGAAGCGCCCCGAGCTCGCCTACAACTCCACAGACAACACCTACATGCTTCTATGGTCGGAACCCACGGGTACATACATCGATAATTGGGGACTTATTCAGGAATATCATCATCTTTATGCACTTCAGCTCTCAAGCAGCGGAGAACCTCTTGATCCACCAGCAACGTTAATCACGGATCAACTAACAATCTGGGATATCCGCATGGCATACGACCTCATATATAACAGCACAGCTGACGAGTACCTGGTTGTATGGGAGAAGCCGCCTGGGGTAGTTCGCTGGTACATCTACCAACCCCACACGCTGTTCGCACAGCGGATGAGCGCCGAAGGCACACTTCAGGACTCCCCTGTTGCGGTGTTCTCCGGTGTAGTGAGCTCCATCCGGGCGGCATACAGCACCGTCAGTGACGAGTACATCGTCACCTGGGATTTGCAAGCTTATGAGCCATATGGATATGAACTTTTCGCTCAGCGACTCGATCCAAGCGACCTGTCACTCCGAGGATCTTTGATCTATATCTCCAATATAGTTTATGGCTGGCAGGCAAATGCCAGAATTGCTTACGCTGAAACAACAGATCAATACATTGTCACTTTTGAGGATACTTATCCAGAAATTCCTGGGCCATATATTCCTGATCTTCGCGGGAGGTCAATCAAGGCTGGCACTGGAGCTCTTATCGGTGGTTGGGTATCGATACTGGAATCCGAGGATCCAGTCGGCCAAGGCGATGTTGAATATATTCCAAGCACAGATCAATTCCTCGTTATTGGTCTGCCCGAGACCAACCACCTAACAATACGATATCTAACATCGGGTGGTGATATTGATTCGCCCCCCGGAGAAATTACTGATCTGTTTGGCATATCACCACGCCTGGCAGCACGGACCAGTGAGGATGGCGAGTTCTACAAATGGCTGGTCACCTGGAATACAGATGGCGATATCTACGCGCAGATTCCCATCAAATATGTTGTTTCTGAAGATGCGTGTCTTGTCTCAATTGATGAGTGTATGATAGAGGCTTTGACACAGAACTATGAAGAAGGTCCAATAAACACACGAACCGGCGCATACGACTATAGTGTTGAGGACATCTCGATCCAGACCTCTGCAGGCCCCCTCTCATTCCGCCGTACTTACGCCTCTTTTGGGACGGATCTCTATACGGATGTTCTGGGCTATGGCTGGACACACAACCATGAATCGCGCCTCTACTTCCCAGACGATCCCGAGGGGAAAGAAGGGGTCATCCTCTTCAAAGCCGGCACTTCTAACCGCTATGAATTCATCGATAACGGAGATGGAACGTATACAACCGCTCCCGGTGTCTGTGGTGAGCTGACCCTGGACGATGGCCCACCCATCCGCTACACCGTGACGGACAACGCGCAGAATACGTATGTCTTCGACGAGAACGGCGTCCTTCTCAGCCGATCGGATTCAGAAGAACACACGTGGACCTATTCGTATTGGCCGGAAGGATGGTTGGAGCAGATCACCGACGACACAGGTTTGCGCTACCTGTTCTTCGAATACGACACGCAGGGCAGGCTCGAATACGTCGAAGACCACACATTCCGCACGATGGGCTTCAATTACGACCCCAACGGGGATCTGGTCTCATCGATGGATCTTTTGGGGGAGCTCTGGTCCTACACCTACGATGTGGATCACAATCTGACGGAGATTATCGATCCCCGTGGGATCACGGTAGAGCGGACCGAGTTTGATGCCGAGGGACGCGCCGTCCGCCAATACGACGGCGAGGACGAGCTCCTGGTGGAGATCACCTACAACCCTGATGGCACGAGCACGATCACGGACGGGCTGGGGAACGTAAGTACGGACGTATACGATTACAGGAAAACTTTCACGGATGCTGCGGATGCCCTGGGCGGAACGACAAGCAAGGAATATGACGCCAACTTCCGCCCCACGACGCTCACTGACGAGGCCGGAGCAACAACAGAACTGACCTGGAGTGACGAGGGGGCCAACCTCACGCAGGTGGTCGATGCCGATGGCAACCTGACCGACCTGACCTATGACGAACTCAACAACCTCACAGATGTGGTGGACCCCCGCGGTTATCTCACGACCTATGCGTACGATGGTACGCTGCTCACGGGCTCGACCGATGCCTTGAACAACACGACGACCTACACCTATACGCCTGAGGGATATCTCGAGTCGGTCACGGATGCACGTAGCCATACGACGAGCTACACGTACGACTCTTACGGGCAGCGCACGTCGATGACCGACGCGCTGGGCAACACGTGGACCTATACCTACGACGACCTCGGCCGGCTGATCGACACGACCGATCCGCTGGGCCACGTCACACATAATGAGTACGACGCCGCCAACCGCCTGGCGAAGGTGACGCGCAACTATAATCCTATGTTCCCGCAGAATTTCGACGGCATGTACAACATCGTCACGGAGTATGTGTACGACGAGGTTGGTAATCAGGTCGAGGTCATCGACACGTACGGCAACATCACCCAGAACGTATACGACAATACGAACCGCCTGATTCGCACCATTGATGCGCAGGGAAACATCACAGAGAACATCTACGATGTGGAAGGCAACCTCGTCTCCACGATAGACGCGCTCGGACGGAATACGGCGTATGTCTACGATGAATTGAATCGCCTGACCAGGACGATCGACACGCTGGGGAACAATACGATCACAGCTTACAATCCCGACGGCACCGTGGCCAGCACGACGGATGCGCTGGGACGGACGACGAGCTACACCTACGACGATCTCAAGCGTGTGGTCGCCACGACCGATCCGCCCGGGAACACGACCTCAACGGTATACGACGAAGCCGGCAATGTGGTCTCGAGCACGGATACCGAAGGACGCACGACGACGTATGAATATGATGCGCTGGGCAGGCTGATCACCCAGACCGACCCGTTTGGGGGCGAGACCGAGCACTTCTACGACTCGGTGGGAAACCGCGTGCAGACGATCGATCCCAAGAACCACGCCACGACGTATGTATTTGATGAACTGAACCGATTGGAGTCCGTCACGGATGCGCTGGGGAACACGACGACTTATGCGTATGACGAGGTGGGCAACCGCGCTTCCGTCATGGATGCGAACGGAAACACGACCTACTACACCTATGATGAGCTCTATCGGCTTAGCTTCATGGAAGATCCCCTGGGGAACCTCAGCTTCACCTACTACGACGCCCTGGGGAATGTCATCGAGCGCCAAGACCCCAATTTCAATCTGACCTTCTACACCTACGACGCATTGAACAGGCTGATCTCCATGGAAGACTCCCTGTTTGGCGTTACCTCCTACACTTACAACGCCGTGGGCAACCAGACGAGCGTCACGGACGCTGAGGGCCGCACGACGACGACCGCCTATGACGCGCTGAATCGCCCCGAGACGATTACGGATTCGCTGGGACATTCGACGACGACGGTATACAACGCCGTGGGGAACGCAGCTTCCATCACGGATGCCCTCGGGAATACGACGACCTTCGCATACGACGATCTCAACCGGCAGATCGGCGTCACGGATCCTTTGGGGAACACGACCTCCTATGCCTATGACGATGTGGGCAACCGCATCGCGATGACGGACGCCAACGGGATCGAGACCCGCTATGAGTACGATAACCTGAACCGGCTTGCGGCGGTGGTGGAGAATTATATTTCCGGTGTGGGTTCGGACCACGAGACGAATGTACGCACGGAGTACACCTACGACGCGGTCGGTAACCGGCTCACGATCCGGGACGGGAACGACCACGTAATGACCTTCACCTACGACGCTGTGAACCGCCTCGAGCGGGAGACCGATGCTTTGAACCACGAGTGGGTTTATGCCTACGACGGGGTGGGAAACCGCACCTCGCTCACGGACGCCCTCGGGAACACGACGATATACAACTACGACGACGCCAACCGTCTGACAGGGATCATCTATCCCCCGCCGGATTCCGCCGTCTCCTTCTCCTACGACTGGGCGGGAAACCGCGTGGCGATGAGCGACGGTGTGGGCACGACGACATGGACCTACGACGAACTCAACCGCGTGGTGGCGGTCAACGATCCTTTTGGGGATACGGTAGGGTATGGCTATGATGGAGTTGGAAATCGAACAGAGCTCTTCTATCCTGACGGGAAGACCGTTGGATATACCTATGACGCGGCCGACCGCATGACGGAGGTGCTCGATTGGGACAGCCAGACGACCTCCTATGCGTATGACGATGCCAACCGGCTGCTCACGACATCACTTCCCAACGGGGTGACCTCTACATACACCTCCGACGACGCTGGACGTGTGCTGAACATCACCCACGCCACCGTGACGGATACCCTGTCCTCCTTCTCTTATACGTACGACCCGGTCGGAAATCGAACGCAAGCGGTTGAGTACTACAAGACACCTGGAGGAGGACCCACGGTCACGGTTGCTGTGGCCGATGAATACGGTTTCCCGATGCCCGACTTGCCTGTGTATGTCTTTGATGGAACCACGTATACCGGATACAACGAGACCACGGACGAGAACGGCGAAACCTCGATCACACTGCCGGAAGGCGAGTATCGTTTCCGCGTCGATTTGGATGGCGTCCAGTACTGGAGCGGCGAAACCAATCACTGCGCCATCCCTGGATGCAATAGCGTGCTCATGACCATCCCGGACGAGGTCTACATACTCGTGCAGGATACGGACTGGAATCAGCACGCCGATGTGCCCGTATATGCTTTCGACGAAAGCACATATACAGGTTTCAACGGCACAACAGATGATTATGGATATCTCCCCCTTCAGCTGCCCGAGGGCAATTACCGCTTCCGCGCCGACTTCAACGGCACACAATTCTGGTCCGGGGAAGGGAACCACTGTCCGGTTCCGGGCTGCAATTTCCTCATCCTAAAGGTGACAGTCCCCGTGACGGTGAACGTGGAAGACAGCATGGGCATGCCGCAGGAGGGGATTCCAGTCTATGTCTTCGACGGGACCACCTACACTGGCTACAACAGTACCAGTGATGTGAATGGGGAGGTATCTTTCACGCTGCCAGTAGGAGACTACCGCTTCCGCGCCGATTCCGGCGGCACGCAGTTCTGGAGTGATGATGTCAATCACTGTTCTATCCCGGGATGCATGGATGCGACCGTGGTGGTGACCGTACCCGTTACGGTGACGGTTGAAGATACGTACGGTGTTCCCAAAGAGGGCGTGCCTGTATTCGTCTTCGACGGGGGGACCTATACGGAGTATACCGATATCACGGATGTAAACGGGGAAGTGACCCTCACGCTGCCGGAGGGCAGTTACCGCTTCCGCGCCGACCACGATGGCACCCAGTTCTGGAGCGGGGCGGCGAACCACTGTGCCGTGCCGGGGTGCTCTGAGGCGACTGTGCAGGTGACGCTGCCCGTGACCGTGACAGTGGAGGACACGGATGGCACTCCTAAAGAAGGTGTGCCGGTATTTGTCTTCGACGGGGCGACCTACACGGAGTACACGGACAGCACGGATGTAAACGGGGAAGTGAGCTTCACGATGCCGCCGGGAAGCTACCGCTTCCGCGCCGATTACGACGGCATCCAGTTCTGGAGCGATCTTGTAAACCACTGTGATATTCCCGGCTGCGAGAGTGCGACTGTTGTCGTCACGATTCCGGTGACCGTGACGGTGGAGGACGGGGACGACGCGCCGCTCGAAGCTGTGCCGGTCTACGCCTTCGATGGGACCACCTATACGGGATACAACGGTACGACGAACGTCGATGGGGAGGTGGATTTCCCGCTGCTGCAGGGAAGCTATCGCTTCCGCGCCGATTATGATGGAGAGCAGTATTGGAGTGGGGGGGTCAACCACTGCACTATCCCCGGCTGCGAAGCTGTGACGATCGTTGCTGGTGTCGCCGCAACAACTACACCAACGCCGACGGAAACACCTGAACCCAGTCCAACGGCAGAGGATACACCCACGCCAAATCCAACACCGACGGATACGCCCGAACCAACGAATACACCCGAACCCACACCTACCGAGAGCGCTTATCTGGGCGGTATTGGTGTGCTGGCGATGGTACGACCGGCTCCGATTGAACTCCCACTGCTTGACCCGGACGCGGTGGCCGTGACCGTGGAGGACACGAACGGCGATCCGAAAGAGGGGCTACCGGTCTATGTCTTCGACGGGACCTCCTACACAGGATACAACGACATCACCGATGCGAGCGGTGAGGTGGTCTTCGATCTACCCGAGGGTACATACCGCTTCCGCTCAGACCTGAACGGCACGCAGTTCTGGAGCGGCGAGACGAATCACTGCGACATCCCTGGTTGCTCCAACGCTGCGGTTGTTGTGACGATCCCCGTGACCGTGACTGTGGAGGATACGGACGGCACAGCAAAGGATGGTTTGCCTGTCTATGCTTTCGATGGGACAACGTACACCGGATACAACGGAACAACGGATGTAAACGGCGAAGTCATGCTGACACTCCCGCAGGGAGACTACCGCTTCCGCTCAGACCTGAACGGAACGCACTTCTGGAGCGATGACATCAACCACTGCACGATCCCCGGATGCGAGTCTGCTACTGTTATTGTGACCCTGCCTGTTACTGTGACCGTTACGAATACGGATGCTATCCCGCAGGAAGGGCTGCCCGTCTACGTATTTGATGAGGTGACCTACACTGGCATCAACGGAACGACGGATGTGAATGGTGAAGTCACGCTCACATTGCCACAGGGTGATTACCGCTTCCGCTCTGACCTGAATGGGACACAGTTCTGGAGCGGTGAAACCAACCACTGCACGCTTCCAGGATGTGAGAGCGCGTCGATCACTGTGACGATCCCCATGACGGTGACGGTGCAAAGTCAGACGGGTTCGGCGTATCCTGATCTGCCCGTGTATGTATTCTCAGGAGAAAGCTACACAGGCTTCAACGACACGAGCGATGCGAACGGGCAGGTGGTCTTCACATTGCCGGTTGGAGACTACCGCTTCCGCGTGGACTACGACGGCGTGCAGTTCTGGAGTGGAGAGGTCAATCACTGCACCATCCCCGGTTGCCTTGAAGTGCTGGTGGAGATCCCCGGTGGGGTAGGTGAAGTGTCGGTCACAATTGATTACACATACGATCCGCTCTATCGACTGACGGCTGCCGATTATGACACCGGCGAGTTCTTCCACTACACCTACGATGCTGTGGGTAATCGCCTAGCGCAGGAGACTCACGAGGGGACGAACGCCTACGTCTACGACATCGCCAACCGGCTGGTTGAGGTGGATGGGATATCGTTCGTGTGGGATGATAATGGGAACCTAATCCAGGATGATACGCGGATCTATGGCTACGATTACGCCAATCGTCTTACGTTCGTTCTAATGGACGGAGATACTTACAACTTCTCGTATAATGGCTTGGGGGATCGGCTAAGACAATCTGTGAATGGTATGCCGACGAGCTACTGGCTGGACCTGAGTGCCGGGTTGACGCAGGTGCTGGCGAGCGAAGGTGTCACGTACCTGTACGGGTTGGCGCGTATCGGGGAAGAGCAACCCAGTGGCTGGCAATTCTACCTGGGTGATGCCTTGGGAAGCGTGCGGCAACTGGTGGATGTCAGCAACGGCGTGGGAGCTGGGATGGCTTATGAGCCGTTTGGGGATGACTTAGTCTCCACGGGTGTAGCAAATTCAGTCTATGGGTTCACGGGAGAGTGGGCGGACATTACAGGTTTGATTCACTTGCGAGCTCGGTATTATCTTAACCAGTGGATCCAGCCTGACACCATCATACCAGACTTCCGTAACCCTCAATCGATAAATAGTTACTCTTATGTCAATAACAACCCAATAAATTACATTGATCCCAGTGGAAAATCACCTGCTGTATTTAGCGATACTGATCTAATGGAATGTATTTCCTCGCAACAGTTATCCGGGGTTTATTTCTTTGTAAGAAATGACGTATGCAAAATGA